>ENA-OQCW01000828-OQCW01000828.1-human-gut-metagenome-genome-assembly--contig:-NODE-828-length-14954-cov-3.482700_pt1 | contig 14954 bp, 13 predicted proteins | sample MGYA00242767_ERZ504593 | MGnify/ENA primary metagenome ERZ504593 (study PRJEB26092, sample SAMD00036307) | human gut metagenome | host: Homo sapiens | study: EMG produced TPA metagenomics assembly of... | reverse complement strand
GTTCGCTGTTGCCGGTCTGGCAGTCCTTGCCGTCGCCCTGCCAGCATGCCTTCGAATCGTCGGGGATGTCGTAGTCGCGCCGGTGGGCTTGGCCGCCTGGGGCACGTTGAGCGTGTACCAGCCGGACGCGGGCCTGACGACGTGCGCCTTGACGATGCGCTTGCCCGTCTGGCCGTCATCGATCGAGATCTCGGCCTGGACGGTCCTGCCGTCCTCGTCGGTCACGGTGATCTTGGACGGGTCGTCCGTTTCGGCGCCGCCGATCACGACCTGCTGCGAGCTCACGTCGATGGTGTCGTACAGCCAGAAATGCTCGGAGGCGGAGCTGTGCGCCTTGACGTGCGCGGTGTAGAGGCTGCCGGACGCGATCTGGCCGTTCGGGGCCGTGACCTGTCCGCCGGCCGCGTCGGTCAGCGTCTTGGAGGGCGGCGGGAGCTGCGGCGCGGACCACTGCTCGTTCGCGTCCGTGTCGCCGTTCAGGGCCACGGCGTTCTTCATCCTGCCCTGCTTGGCGAAGCTCACGTCGAACGCGAACCTGCCGGCCGGCCAGCTCTTCCAGGAGGCGTCCATGCCCTTGTAGGAGAAGGACACGTTCTGGCTCGCCTGGTTGCCTATGGTGAACTGCTTGCTGGCCTTGCGGGTGGTGCCGTCGACGCCTGTCCAGCGCAGGGTGCTGGTGCCGGTCAGGTTCTCGCTGATCGGGCTGCCGTTGCGGCTGGTGGTGATCGTGTCGGCCACGTTGCGCGTGTCGCCGGCCTTGGTGGTGGTGCCGTTCGCCTTGGTGGACACGCCCAGGTCGTAGTTCACGGGCGGTTCGGCCTGGTTGAGCACGATCGCGATGACCGCGACCGGCGCCTTGCCCATCTCGCGCGTGGCCAGAGCATTAATGGAGGTCACACCGTCATTAAAGCGCGATGCGGTCGTGTACTTGGCGCCCTGGTAGGTGTAGGTGTTGTTCGGGATGCCGGACGAATTGTAGGCGGCCTTCCACACGTCGGCGTTGAAGGTGCCGTTGGCGCCGGTGTAGTAGTCGCCAGCGCTGCCGGGCGTGTGGACGAAGCCGAGGCCGACGAGCGGCACTGGGCGCTGCCCCGGCCCTCGGACTTCGACCGGTTCACGCATTCCGTGTTCGCCTGGTTCAGCGCCTGGTCGATCGCCTGGTTGGACTGCGCGCCGCCGAGGTTCCTCACGCCGATGCTGGCCATCGCGGCGACGGCGTTCTCGCGGGTGGGCGCGCCCCAGGAGTCCTTGTAGACCCAGCTGACCTTGCCGGTGCCGATGCCGGAGCCGGGGCCGGAGCCGGGGCCTGAGCCCGCGCCGCCATCGCCGGCGTACGCCACGCACGGGGAGAGCAGCGTCGCCGCGGCGACGATGCCGGCGACCAGGGGCCTGAGCCCGCGGCGCTTCTTGTCGTTCTTTTCGGAACCAATGTTCCCTCTCCTTTCAGGGATTCCTGTCTTGCGGGTCGCCCCGGCGGTGCCGCCGGGGCGGGACGTGGGGAACGCGTGTTCCCCCGGTCCGCCGTGGGGCGGGCCCGTCCGGATGTTCCACGCGGGCGGGCGCCGATAACATGCGATATCGGGCGCGTCCGGTGCACGCACACCATGGAACCACCGTCCGGGGGGGCGTCGGTTTGGACATCCGCCGGGGATGGGAAGGGCCCCGCGACGGATGCCGCGGGGCCCTGAAAGAGGAGGAGGGGATGGGAGGGAATCAGCCGATGGGGCAGAACTGACCCGGCTTGCAGTCGTATTGGTCGCCGTTATTTTCTTCCCAACTGTAGTGGGTGCTTCCGGTGGAGCCCGAGGAAGATGCCCCGGACGAGCCGCCACTCGGCGTGGACGTGTTGCCGGAATAACCGTTGCCGGTGTAGCCGGTGTGGCCCGAACCGGACGAGGGCCATGACTGCCGCGCCTGCGCCTGCCGCGCGGCGGCAGCGGCCGCCGCCGAGGCCTCCTGTTCGGCCCTGGCCTTCGCCTCCGCGTCGGCCTTCTCCTTCGCCGCCTTCGATTCATTGACCTCCTTCACGGCCTTCGCGATGGCGTCCGTGTCACGGGCCTTGACCGCCTTCAGCAGGATCTCCCGGGTCTTGTCGTCCGCCACCCTGCCGTCCGTCTCCTTGTACAGCGCGTTCGCGTCGTCCACGGTCTTGTCGAGTTTGGACGTTTCGACCGCGTTCACCAGCCCGTTCAGGGACTTCGTGTGGGCCTTGTACCATGAAGCGTTCGCGGTGACGCCCTTCGTGGCATCCTGCACGCCGGGCCTCGAATCCGCTTTGCAGGACACGGTCTTCGGCGTGGACGCCTTCATGGCCTTGGACAGGACGTCAAGGGTCTTCGCGTCCTTCACGCTTTTCACGTCGGTCTTCGCCATGCTGGCGGCCTTGCCGTTCAATAGCGCGTCGTACGCGGTCGTCGCGACGCGGAGACGTTCGCTCTCGGCCGCGCAGTCCGCCCTGGCCTCGGCCATGAGGCGGTCCTCGTGCGCCCTCCAGGCGACGCCCCCCGCCGCAAGCAGCGCGAGTGCGGCGACGGTGATGACGACGATCCTTCCGCGATGCGGCTTTTTCTTTTCCGCGGGCCCGGTCGGAAGTTCGATGGTCCCGTCTTCGATGGCCTTTTCCTTCTCTGTCATTTGTTTTCCTTTCATAGGTTCACAGCTTATTCCAGGCCCAGGTACGTTTCGAGGGCGGCATCGACCACTTCCTGGATGCGCATGTCATGCTCGGCGGCCCAGGCCTTGAGCCGGCGTCGGGTCGAGGCGCGAAGGCTCACGCTGGTCTTCACCCAGCCCTCCGCGTCGTTCGGTTTCACGGCCCTCCGGTTTTTCGGTATCTCGGTTTCCACCGATTCCGGTATCTGGTCGGGTGAGGGCATTGGCTCGCGGCCAGCCGTGGGTTGCCTCACGCGTCTAAGTGTTGCGGCGGCAGATGCCGCAACACTTAGACGCGCGGGCTTGTTCCGTTTGATGCCGGTCTTCACCGGTTTCGGTTTTCAATATTTCGGTTTTTCAATATTTCGGTTTTTCGGTTTTGCGGGTATGCCTATCCGGCCTGGTTTCGTTCTCTTCCGTCGTCTTCGAGCTCTTCTAGTCTTCTCCGGAGTCCGGCGACGGTCTGCCGCAGCTGGTCGATTTCCTCCTCCTTCTGGGCTATCTGCGCCTTGATGACGGCCGGCTCCTCGGCGGGGAGGTATTCGAGCGCCAGTCGTTCGGCGACGTCGCGCCTGTGTCTCGGCACCACGCGTTGGTAGCATCGGACGGCCACGTCGACGTCCACATGGCCGAGCTCGTCCATGGTCTCGCGCAGGGTGCCGCCCTGGATCATGAACATCGTCGCGTGCGTCGCGCGCAGGGAGTGGAACGTCACGTCCTCGCGGTTGATTCTTTTCCTCGCGGTGCGGAACTGCCGTTGGATCGTCGTCGGGTTCAGGACCCGTTCCGGGTGCCTGATCGCGTGGAAGAGCATCGTGTCGGGATCCCTGTCGGGACAGAACCTGTCGATATGTTCCCTGATGAGACGGCAGACCGGTGCGGGGATGGGTACGACTCGGTGGCTTTCCGGGGTCTTCGTCTCGTCGAGCCGGTATTCGCCCAGATCGTCCGGACCCTGCGTCACGGAGTGCCGCACGTACAGCAGCCTGTGGTCGAGGTCGATGTCCCTGAGTTGCAGTCCGCAGACCTCTCCGATGCGCAGCCCGCCCACCAGCAGCGCGAGATGGATCGACAGGCGGTAGTATTCCGGGAAGCCCTCGACCAGCGTGTCGATCTCCTGTTTGGTCATCGGCGCCTGCTCGCGTCTTTTGGACGGTCTCTTCCTCGTGACGAGGTTGCATGGATTCGAGGGCAGCAGCGGCGGACCTCCGTCCGGTTGCCGCTCGGTCGCGGCCCTCATCACGCGCTTGAGCAGCCAGACCGCGTGCTCAAGCGCGGAGGGACGCACCTCGTCGCACGCCTTCGCATACCATTCGTTGACGAATTCCTCCGTGATGTCGCACATGGGCGTCTCGCCGAACCAGGGGAGCAGTTTGTCCAACGCCGCCTTCTGGATCCGCTTGCTTCTGCCGCTCAGCTCCGATCCGTCCTTCTTCCGCAGGTCGGCGACGAAACGCGTCGCGTATGAGGAGAACAGGACCCTGCCGTGCATCGTCCTCGCCGACGGGTGCGTCCACCTGCGGATTCCCTTTTTATGGTCGATGACGAGCGCGTGCTCCTCGTCGAGCCAGCGGTACGCCTCGGTCTGGAATTCCAATCCGAATCGGCGGTAGATTCTTTGCCTGGGATTGACGGGACTCTGGTATCGGGCCTGCCAGGAGACGATCCTTCCGTCTGCGTCTTTGCAGGCGACGACGCATCCCCATTTTCGTCTTTTCCTGTCTCCGTTGGACATCGGTCGTTTTGTCTTTCTCTACTTCTTGAAAAACCCATTAGAAGAAAGAGTAATTGCCTACGCCGGAGATTTTGAATAAGGTGCCACCCTGCGGCCTCGGGGATTCTATTCTTCGGGAAAACTCGGGATTGTTCAGAGTGGTTTTGATTGGAATTTCAACGATCTTCAGTGACCTGTTCCCTGGTGTCGCATCCCAGAGAAGAAGCATCATGCGCATGTCACCTTCGGAGGTGCGCATGATGATGGCAGTCATGGTCCCAAGTGTCTCATGGGCTTGAGACCGGGCATTGCTGTTTGATTGCGGGGAATGGCGCAGAGGGCCCGTGGACTGGCCGCGGCCGGTAGCCGGGCCGCCGAGCTACAACGTGGAGCGTCATACGAATTGGTTCACTATGATCAGCGCACCGGCAGCGACAGCCATGAGTGGCTCCTGCTCTGTATTTTGATGCTCCTATACATTGTCAAGCGTTTGGACCCGTTGTTTGAGTTCGGGCAGGTTCCATGCTCCGCGTTCGACTTCGTTGATGCGGCTTGACGGCACGGTCGGCGCCTCGCCGACCTGCTGTTGAAGAAGGAGCTCGTGTAACCGGAACCGCTACACCACGATCGAACGACTGAGGCGCGACCTCAACGACTACGTGTGGTAATTCGACGACCAGCGGCTCCGTTCCATCCTCGGATACCGGAGTGCGAAGGAATTCATCGAACGAGGATCGTCCTCTAAGGACCTATCCAACACGCTGTTGCCAATCCGATTGGCGTCATGGAGTTATAATTTTCTATGATTTAGGTATGTAATGTAGCCCCAATCATAAGTTGTGAACGTCTTACTCGCGTATGTTCGTAGACGCTGAAAGTCAACGGACATACTTATCCCAGTTCCTACGAGAATCAACTCCCGGAGAGATCAACATGACTCGATTCCGCAATACATACACAACCCTCACAACCTTAGTGTCGGCCGCTGTTCTCCTTATCTCGACCACTGTGTCAGCATCCGCATCGCCCATGACAAGTGATCCATTGTCTTCGTCCACCACAACAGCCGTGCGTGCACAGGTAACAGCCCTTGGTGCAAATCGTACCTACACTTACGTTCCGGCCAATAACACAAGCGTCGGCGACCCCATCGTCACAGCCTACTGGACTCCAGAACGCATGAATAGTGCCATTCCCGCTGATACACCAACAAGCACGGCCGAGGTAAACCGACAGATTGGCGAGCTCGAACAACCGGCTTTGGCAGACGAACCAGTTACTGACGGATCGTCCCCCGTGACGGCAATCTTGAACGCAATCACGCCACAGGCTGTGACGCCAGTCACGAATTTCTCAAAGACCAACGGAAAAGTTTTCTTCCGCAATCAGACCGACGGCAAGGATTACGTATGCTCTGGAGCCTCCGTCAATAGCCGTTCCAAACGTCTGGTCGTTACTGCTGGCCACTGTGTCCATGGCGGCCCAGGAAAAGATTGGCATACCAATTGGATATTCGCACCGGGTTACAGCAACGGTGCCACGTATGGCACTTACCAAGCTGCCACGCTCCGAACGCTCAATGACTGGATCAACTATGGTGAATCCGGGCGAGGATTCAATTCAGACGTTGCCTTTGTTACCACCTATAGTGGCAGCACTTCCGGGGATACTGTTGTAAACGCGGTTGGTGGTCACGGGTTTAGGTGGGGCGGAGGTACTGGTTTCGACGTCAGTATTTTCGGCTATCCAACGAACCTCAGCGGAGGCCAAAGCATGTGGGCCTGCTGGGGCTCTAGTCAAACTGGTTGGAATGGCCTTTACAAGTTCAACCATATTACTGGTTGCGATTTCGGCGGTGGTTCGTCCGGTGGACCTTGGCTCGACGAATACAGCAATACCACTGGTCTCGGATATGTACGCAGCGTAACCTCGAACGGCCCCGCAGACAATTCCTACCTTCGAGGCCCATACTTCGACAGCCGCGTCAACGACTTGTTCGTTGCAGCAAACAAGGACTGGTGAAACAACATCATGGCCAGTTGGATTCGCTTCCGCAGCCGTTTTGTTGCTGCACTTCTGGTATTTGCTTTGACCAGTATCACGGTAACGGGATGCGCAACTAACGGGAGCGAATCCAGCCCCAGCTCACCAGGTACAGATGCAGGATACGATTCCGCAGCAAAGGCACCGGAGCAATCCTCCAACGACGTACAGCAACGAACCGACCTCGGCAACGAACATATATCCTCATGGAATCGATACGAAGTGGTCTCGGACACCTCCGTGCGCATTTTCTTCTCCATGGGAAATCCCAAATGTCATGGTGTACGGGCCACCGTCGACGAAGACTCCTCCGCAGTGCTAATCACCCTCTATGAAGGAACACTCCCCAACGCACCAACCGAATGCGCCGCGATCGCAGTCAATGCATCCCTTCTGCTTACCACACGCAATCCCATTGGAACCCGTTCCGTCATTACCGGATAAATAGTCCAGACCTTTGGAGCTAAACACGTAATTCCACCGGCGTCGCCATACACATGCTTGAGACCGGTAAACTAGTGCAGCCCAAACAACCACGTAGATCGTTCGGGCATTAATCGAAATCAAACAACGGTATGTCGCCGCCGAACCGTCCGTGATCCTCGCGGTTTCTTTCATCGAACCGGCACGCCGGACACCATCCACGAACGGTCACGTCGAGCAGATGGTTCTGCGCGACGGAGACATTGAAGGCCCTCGTGTCCGGCGTGCCTGTTGCCCGACGCGGAGACGTGCTGCTGGGCGAATGCTTTTGGGCATCGCCCATGCTGAACATCATGAAACCACAAGGCGGATTGTTCTTTTTCGTGCCGGTCGGCGAAGACGCTGAGCGCCGGCAGGACGGTGGAACGTTCCCGGATTATTTTCGGGCGCCTGTAGGTGCCTCGTGGAAAACGAGGCTGATCGGCAGGCCTCCCCAAAATCGAAAACCTTGGAACAAAGCCAAAAACGACCGCACGCGATCATCATCGGAGGCACGCATGATGATCGTACTCATAGCGGTCAAGTCTTGCAGAACGCCCCGACGCGGCCGGCAGCATCGCCGCGCCCGTAAGCGGGGCACGTCACCGTCAGCGCGCGTACACCGTGGGAGAGCCGCTCAGACGCGACATCGCCGACTGGGGGATGTCATGGACACGCCCCGAGAACGGCGTCCAACGTCGACGAGACGGCATGCGGCGCCCGGCGATCGCTGAATCCGTCCAGGAGGGTCGTTCCATCGGGGACGTCATGGCCCGTCCGACCATCCGCGCCGGCCTCCATGTCATACTCCCGGCGACCGTATCGCCAGAGAGTCGCATTGCTGTTGCGAACCACCCGCGCCAAAGCCGGGCGACGTCTACGCTGAAGGAAGAACATGCCTGCCTCGATCCCGTATGGGCGCCGTACCTCTGATGTCCGGCGCCGGTCGATATTCATCGTGTCACCATAGGCGATCCCGCCAATCGATGACACTATCGATTACACACCGGATCGTGCCGTCATGCCCTCGTCCGAAAGGGTGATTTTCCGCACGCCCGTCATCCCCGGGGCCGTCCGGCATTGCAAAGGTCACGCGGAACCGGCAGCGGACGGGCGGAAGACTTAGACGATCGCTGGAACGAACCCGGCTACTGCATCTTGCGCAGGCGTGGCACGGCGGAATCCTTCGCGCCGGTGACGCGGTACACGTCGAACACGCCGTCGATCTTGCGCACGGCAGCGAGCAGACGGTTCAGATGCTGCGGGTCGGCCATCTCGAAGCTGAACTGGCTGATCGCCACGCGATCGGAGCCGGTCGCCTGGGAGCCGGACAGGATGTTCACGCCGTGGTCGGCCAGCACACGGGTCACATCGGACAGCAGATGCTGGCGGTCCAGCGCCTCGACCTGAATCTTGACCATGAACAGGCCCTTGGTGCTGGTCCATGCCACATCCACGACGCGCTCGGGCTGACGTCGCTGCAGGTCGATCATGTTCTGACAGTCGGCGCGGTGCACCGACACGCCCTGATTGCGCGTGATGAAGCCGACGATCCTGTCGCCGGGAACCGGCATGCAGCAGCGCGCCAGCTTGACCCACACATCGTCTACGCCCTTGACGGACACGCCGAGGGAGCTGGTCTTCTTCTTGGCGTTCTCGACCGCGCGCAGCGGCAGCGCCTCCTGCTCGACCTCCTCATCGACCTCGTCGCTGCCCGCGTCCTTGACCAGATGCGCGATGACGTTCTGCGTGGAGATCTGCCCGTCGCCGATCGCCGCGAACACGGCGTCGGGGTTGGGGAAATTCAGCTCGTCGGCGACGCCGACCAGCGCCTGGGTGGTCAGTAGCGTGCCGATCGGCAGGTTACGCTTGCGCATCGCGCGGGTCAGCTCGTCCGGCCCTCCTCGATGGCCTCGGTGCGGCGCTCCTTGGAGAACCACTGGCGGATCTTGTTGCGGGCCTGGGGCTCTTGACGAACTCAGCCAGTCGCGGGATGGGGCCGGCGTTGTCGGATTTCGAGGTCAGCACCTCGACGGTGTCGCCGTTCTCAAGCTTGGTGTCGAGCGGCACCAGACGGCCGTTGACGCGCGCGCCCATCGTCCTGTGTCCAACTTCGGTGTGCACGGCGTAGGCGAAGTCCACCGGCGTGGCACTGGCCGGCAGCGAGACGATCTTGCCCTTCGGGGTGAACACGTAGACCTCGGCCGCGCCCAGATCCTCCTTGAGCGAGCCAAGGAACTCGTTCGAGTCCGGGGTCTCGCTGGTCCAATCGGCGAGCTGCTGGATCCATTTGAGGTTGTCGGCCTCGCTCAGCTCCTGGTTGTCGTCGGAACCGCGTTTGAGATCGGATTTGTCGGGCGTGCTCAGGGCGCGGCCCGCCTGCCCGTTCTCCTTGTACTTCCAGTGCGCGGCGATGCCGAATTCCGCGCGCCGGTGCATGTCCCAGGTGCGGATCTGGATCTCGACCGGCTTGCCGCCCGGCCCCACGACCGTCGTGTGCAACGACTGGTACATGTTGAGCTTGGGCATGGCGATGTAGTCCTTGAAGCGCCCGGGCACGGGGCTCCAACGCGCGTGCACGGCGCCGAGCGCCGCATAGCAGTCGCGGATCGTGTCGACGATGATGCGCACGCCGACCAGATCGTAGATGTTGGCGAAATCATGGCCCCGCACGATCATCTTCTGATAGATCGAGAAGTAGTCCTTCGGGCGGCCGGTCACGTACGCCTTGATGTGCTGCGCGTCAAGATCCTCGTTGATCTCGGCGAGGATCTGCGCGAGATACACGTCGCGCTGGCCGGCACGCCGCGCGACCAGCACCACGATCTCGTTGTAGATCTTCGGGTACAGCACCTTGAAGCTCAGTTCCTCAAGCTCGGTCTTGATGGCGTTCATACCGAGCCTGTTGGCGAGCGGCGCGTACACGTCAAGGGTTTCGCGCGCCTTCTTCTGGGCGCTGGACGACTTGACGTACCGCCATGTGCGGGCATTGTGGACACGGTCGGACAACTTGACGACGAGCACGCGCACGTCGCGGCTCATCGCGACGACCATCTTGCGGATGGTCTCGGCCTGAGCGGAATCGCCGTATTCCATCTTGGAGAGCTTGGTGACACCGTCCACCAGACCGGTCACCGTGTCGCCGAATTCCGCGCGGCACTCGTCCAGCGTGTAGTCGGTGTCCTCGACGGTGTCGTGCAGCAGACCGGCGGCGACCACCAGCGGCCCCAATGCCCAGGTCGGCGAGAATCTGCGCCACCGCAAGCGGGTGGATGATGTACGGCTCGCCGGATTTGCGGCGCTGTGAGGAATGCTGGATGACCGCCCGACGATAGGCACGCTCCAGAATGCTCAGATCCTCGTCGGGGGTGATGGTTCCTGCACGCTTGCATGATCGGCAGCAGCGGGTTCAGCGGGTCGTCGCTGATCTCGCAGCCGAGCATGCGGGCGGCATTATGCTCGGCTTCATCGTTGGCCATGTCTGCCTCCCTCTCAGGTATTTGGTATCACATCCTACCCGCCGCGAATGAAAAAGCATACGCGGCATCTTCCGCCGTGAACGGTCTCCCGCATGCCTTGGCTTGCGGGCCGTGACGGCCGTGTTCGCACCGTCGGTCAGGATCGTCCGTCAGGATGACACGCCGGTGGAGCCGAAACCGCGTTCCGCACGGTCGGAACCCGGCAGGGTGCTCGCCGGGACGAACCTCGCCTCGACGTAACGCTGGATGACCAGCTGCGCGATGCGGTCTCCGCGATGGAACTCCATCGTATGCTCCGGATCGAGGTTGATCAGAGGGACCTTCACTTCGCCGCGGTACCCGGCGTCGATGGTGCCGGGCGCGTTCAGCACGGTCACGCCGTACTTGACGGCGAGTCCGGACCTCGGATGCACCAGCGCCACGTATCCGGCGGGCAGGGCGATCGCCATGCCGGTCGGCACCAGGGCGCGCTGGAACGGCTTGAGCGTCACGTCCTCGGCGGCGACCAGATCGGCGCCCGCGTCCCCGGCGTGGGCGTACCGCAGCTCGACCGGATGGCCGGGATCAAGCGATTTGACCAGGACTTCGGTGTATTCGGGCTCGTCATATGTCTCGTCGAACGCCATCAGGCCGCGCATTCCTCGCACACCGGCTGGCCGTCGTCGGTGACGTATGCCAGCTGGCTGCGATGTTTGACCAGGAAGCACTCCGAGCAGATGAACTCGTCATTCTGCATGGGGATGACGGTCACGGAGGCGTCCTCGTTGCTCAGATCGGCACCGGGCAGTTCGTAATCCTCGGCGATGGCGTTCTCGTCGTCGTCCATATCGGTTGAAGAGCTGCGCGAGCCCTTGCCCAACTCCTGCAGCGATTCCTCATCCTCGTCCTTATTGCCGGGGGGAATCATAATCCTGAGCCATCTGAATCCTTTCATCATGGTGGCACGTTCTGCGCCATAGAATACATGACTTTTACTCGGCATAGGATACACGATTTGAAATACTCGTAAAATACGACACGTGGGGCACAATAGAAGAAGTTGTAATTTTCTGAGGAAAGTGGTGTGAACATGCCTGAGAACCCGCTCACACAAGCCCGGTTCGACCACGTCGACGACACGGGTCGTCTCGTGTTCGCGTCAGGCGACGAGCGTTTCTTCGTCGATGTGGACGAAACGCTGGAACGCGCCATTCTGGAAGCGAAACAGATCCGCGAGGAGTCCCGGTCGGCTCCCAGCGCATCCAGCTCGGCTACGCTACCGATCTCGCAGATTCAGGCGCTTATCCGGGCCGGCGCGGATCCCGCGCGGGTGGCGGAACGATACCGTCTCAGCGAGGCGCTGGTGCGGCGTTTCTCGTCCGCCGTCGAGGTCGAGAAGCAGTACGCCATCGAGCAGTTCCTCACCGTGCCGGCCCCCAAGGAGAGCCGTGGGCGGACCACCGCCGACGTGGTGGAGCGCGCGCTGGCGCTGTCCGGCATCGGCATGGAATCGGTGACGTGGAAGGCGACACGCCGGGGACTCGAACCGTGGAAGATCACCGCGACGTTCGACGCCGCGGGGCGCACCGCCAGGGCGGAATGGTCCTGGAACATGCACGACAACGCGGTGGCATGCCTGAACTCCACGGCGAAGAAGCTGCTGGGAACGGCGACGGGCGCGCGCGGCGACGGGACCGAGGGCACGCCCTCCGAGATGCTGCCTGCGACGCTGCCCGGGGATTCGGTACGCTCGGCGAGGATAGAGCGCACCGTGTCGGCGTGGAACACCCCTGCCCCGACACTGCCTGCGGCTCGCCCCGAAGCGCGGATGCCACGTTCGGCGTCCCCGTTGGACGTGCGCACCGAGCCTGCGCCATCCGAGGAAGGCCCCTCAATCGACATCCCGCGCACCGGCGCGCTTCCGGCGAAGGCCGGCGAGGCCGCGCTCGGCGCCGCCGAGTCGAAACCGCCGCGGCCGACACCGGATTCGGGCACGTCCGCTTCCGCGGCTCAGACGGCGCCCGAGATCGAATCCGAATCCGGCAAGACGTCTGCCGAACGCTCCGACCGGCAGACGCCGCCTGCGAAACGCCGTTCGGGTCGCTCCGCCGTGCCCAGCTGGGACGAGATTCTCTTCGGCGAGTAGGATCGTCTGGCCCGCCGTCGCTGTCCAGCGAGACACGTCAATCCTTTTTTACGGAAAAACGCGACAGGCCGTCCGGATAATGAGACATCGGCGTGACACGTTCGGCATCGAAACGGTCACGCCACGTCAATCAGGCAGGGAATGTCCATTTCCAGCGCCGTCTGCGAGCCATGCACACCCGGCAGACGCGTCGCCTTGTCGGTCTGGATGCGCGAATCCACGAAGGTCGCCCTCCCGGCCGCCGATACCAGCACGTCACCGAGCATCGGCCTGACACGCGGCTCGACGACACCGAACATGCCCTGATCGATCGCCTCATCCCGGGTACGCACCAGGGCGGCGTCACCCAGCCGATCGCGCCATCGACGCGCGATGTCATTCGGGTCGCAATCCGGCTCGGCATACAGCATCAGAGACCTGGGCTCCCCGCCGACCAGGGCCACGCCCCGGGCGAGCTCGGGATTCTCGGCGATATCGACGCGCTGGTCCGGATCCGAACCGACCATGCCATGATCAGCCACGATGACGATGAGCGTGCCCCTCGGCGCAAGCCTGTGCAATTGCGCCAGCTGTTCGTCAACCCGCTCGAACACGGCCGTCCACTGCTCGGACTCCCAGCCGTAGGCGTGCCCCACCTTGTCGGCGTCGCGGATGTACAGGTACGTCAGCCCCGGCGTCTTCGAGGCCTCGCACGCGGCCCTCACGCGGCCGAGCGGCCGCATATCGCCCTTGTAGTCCGCACCGCGCAACGCAGCCTTCGTCAGCGGGGAGCCGGCGAACTTCGGCAGTCCGCAGCTGGTGACCCGCACGCCGGCGACCCGCAGGGTCTCGAACACCGTGGGCTCCCTCTGCAGGTCCAGAGGCGCGATCGCGTTGTCGAACTGGATCAGCTGCGACAGCTCCCCCGTTTGGGTGTTGCGCTGCGTGTAGCCCGCCATCCCCGTCAGGCCCGGGCACGTGCCGGTGCCGAAAGCCGCCATCGCGGCAACGGTGGTGCTCGGCGCGCATGTGGCGATGGGCCTGTCGTTGGACTCGTCGCGCAGCAATGCGCGCAGATACGGACTGTGTCCGACGCGCATCCGAAGGTTCCAGTAGCCAAGGCCGTCAACCAGCGCCACGATCACACTGTCGGCCTTGGGAACCCCCAGGGCGACGCGCAAGGCCTCCGGATCATGGTGGATCCGCGTGGCGACCGGATGCCCTATCGCCGCGCTGACCGCCGGCAGCACGGCGGACAGGTGCAGCGCCCCGCCGCGTACGGCGTCGCGCCGCCAGTCGCCATACCGAACGGTCGGTATCGTCTGCAGCAATTCGTCCATGCTCGCGATTTCAGCGTTCATGTTTTCCATTCAAGCACCGTCCGTCGGAAAAGGACACGGCTGGGCGGGATTCTTGGCATGATTGTTCGCTATCATGGACGATTGGATTTTTCAACGGCACCATTTCGGCCATTCGCGCCATGCGGATGGCCGAAGCACAGATTGGGGAATGGCACCTATGGCACATCGCACCACGACTCATCAGGCCTATGACCCGCGTCAGGTCCAAGAGCATATCGTGGAAACGCCGTTGAACGAGGAAATGAGCAAGTCGTTCCTCGAATACGCGTATTCGGTGATCTACGCGCGAGCCCTGCCTGACGCGCGCGACGGCCTCAAGCCCGTCCACCGTCGCGTCCTGTACGCCATGTACGACGGCGGCATACCGACCCCACCTCCTCCGTTCTCCAAGTCCTCCCCGCGTCGTCGGCGAGGTCATGGGTAACTACCAGCCCCCACGGCGACGCCGCGATCTACGACGCCCTCGCGCGCCTCGTGCAGCCCTGGTCGCTGCGCTACCCCTCGTCGCCGGCCAGGGTAACTTCGGTACCCCGCAACTGGGCCCCGCCGCACCCGTTACACCGAGTGCAAGATGGCGCCCCTGGCCATGGAAATGGTCCGCGACATCGACGAAGAATGCGTCGATTTCCAGGACAACTACGACGGCCGCAACCAGGAACCCACCGTGTTGCCCGCGCGCTTCCCGAACCTGCTGGCCAACGGCTCCGAAGGAATCGCCGTCGGCATGGCCACCCGCATCCCGCCGCACAACCTGCGCGAGCTCGCGCGCGGCGTCGAATGGGCCCTCGAGCACCCTGACGCGTCCCGCGAAGAGCTCCTCGAAGCGCTCATCAAGCTGATCCCCGGACCCGACTTCCCCACCGGCGCCACCATCCTCGGCCACAAGGGCATCGAAGACGCCTACCGCACCGGCCGCGGCTCCATCACGCAGCGCGCCGTCGTCAACGTCGAGGAGATCCAGGGCCGCCAGTGCCTCGTCGTCACCGAGCTGCCCTACCAGGTCAACCCCGACAACCTGGCCGACAAGATCGCCCAGCTCGTGCGCGACGGAGCAATCGGCGGCATCGCCGACATCCGCGATGAGACCTCCGGCCGCACCGGCCAGCGCCTCGTCATCGTCCTCAAGCGCGACGCCGTCG
>ENA-OQCW01000826-OQCW01000826.1-human-gut-metagenome-genome-assembly--contig:-NODE-826-length-14966-cov-1.862255_pt1 | contig 14966 bp, 13 predicted proteins | sample MGYA00242767_ERZ504593 | MGnify/ENA primary metagenome ERZ504593 (study PRJEB26092, sample SAMD00036307) | human gut metagenome | host: Homo sapiens | study: EMG produced TPA metagenomics assembly of... | reverse complement strand
ATGAAGCTTATCCGTTGCAGGTGAATGTAAATAAGCATTTGATTGAATACTCCAAAAAGTATAATGTCAAGTTAATCTGTACGAATGATGTTCACTTTGTCAACGAAGAACATGCTGAGGCGCACGATCGGCTGATCTGTTTGAGTACGGGAAAAGATCTCGATGATCCGAACCGGATGTATTATACGAAACAAGAGTGGATGAAGACGAAGGCAGAGATGAATGAACTCTTTGCCGATGTGCCCGAAGCATTGAGTAATACACTTGAGATTCTGGATAAAGTAGAGTATTATTCAATCGATCATGCACCGATTATGCCTACTTTTGCAATCCCCGAGGACTTTGGAACAGAAGAAGGATATCGGCAAAAATATACGGAAAAGGATCTTTTTGATGAGTTCACCCAAGACGAAAACGGCAACGTGGTGTTGAGTGAGGAAGCAGCCAAAGATAAAATAAAACGTTTGGGAGGCTATGATAAACTGTACCGTATCAAACTGGAAGCCGACTATCTGAAAAAGCTGACTTTCGACGGAGCTAAGAAGTTTTATGGTGATCCGTTGTCACCGGAGGTCAAAGAGCGGCTGGTCTTTGAATTACATATTATGAAGACCATGGGTTTCCCGGGATACTTTCTTATAGTACAAGATTTTATTGCCGCCGGGCGTAATATGGGAGTCTCCATTGGTCCGGGACGTGGTTCCGCTGCCGGTTCTGCCGTAGCCTATTGTTTGCAGATCACTAAAATAGACCCGATCAAATACGATTTGCTGTTTGAGCGTTTCTTGAATCCCGATCGTATTTCATTGCCTGATATCGATATTGACTTCGATGATGATGGTCGTGGCGAAGTGTTACGTTGGGTGACGGAGAAATATGGACAGGAAAAGGTGGCGCATATCATTACCTATGGTACTATGGCTACGAAACTGGCTATCAAAGATGTTGCCCGTGTTCAGAAACTTCCGCTTGCCGAATCGGATCGCTTGGCCAAATTGGTTCCGGATAAAATTCCGGATAAGAAACTGAATCTGAAGAATGCCATAGAATATGTGCCCGAATTGCAGGCGGCTGAAGCATCGCCCGATCCTTTGGTGAGGGATACGATGAAATATGCCAAGATGCTTGAGGGGAATGTGCGTGGAACGGGTGTACATGCCTGTGGCACTATTATTTGTCGTGATGATATCACGGATTGGGTACCGGTCAGCACGGCTGATGATAAAGAGACCGGCGAAAAGATGCTGGTTACCCAATATGAAGGTTCGGTGATCGAAGATACCGGATTGATCAAGATGGACTTTTTGGGTCTGAAGACCCTTTCTATTATAAAGGAGGCTGTCGAAAATATTCGTTTGAGTAAAGGAATGGAACTGGATATCGATTCCATTTCAATCGAGGATCCGGCTACTTATAAACTTTACAGTGACGGACGAACGATCGGTACTTTCCAGTTTGAGTCTGCCGGTATGCAGAAGTACCTGCGTGAGTTGCAACCTTCTACGTTTGAGGACCTGATTGCGATGAATGCCCTTTACCGTCCGGGTCCGATGGATTATATTCCTGACTTTATTGATCGTAAACATGGACGTAAGCCTATTGAATATGATATTCCTGTCATGGAGAAATACCTGAAGGATACATACGGTATTACGGTCTATCAGGAGCAGGTCATGCTTTTGTCACGTCTGCTGGCCGACTTTACGCGTGGTGAATCGGATGCCCTCCGTAAAGCGATGGGTAAAAAATTGCGTGATAAGTTGGATCACATGAAACCCAAGTTTGTAGAAGGCGGAAGGAAAAACGGACACGACCCGAAAGTTCTTGAAAAGATTTGGGCGGACTGGGAGAAATTTGCATCGTATGCGTTCAATAAATCACATGCCACCTGTTATTCTTGGGTTGCCTATCAGACTGCTTATCTGAAAGCCAATTATCCGGCTGAATATATGGCTGCTGTCATGAGCCGAAGTTTGTCGAATATCACTGATATTACCAAACTGATGGACGAGTGTAAAATGATGGGAGTACAGACGTTGGGACCGGATGTGAATGAAAGTAACCTGAAGTTTACCGTAAACCGGAATGGAAATATACGTTTCGGATTGGGAGCCGTCAAAGGTGTGGGTGAGGCTGCCGTGCAAAGCATTATGGAGGAGCGAAAAGAGAACGGTCCCTTTAAAGGTATCTTCGACTTTGTGCAGCGTGTCAACCTGAATGCTTGTAACAAGAAAAATATGGAATGCCTGGCACTTGCCGGTGGATTCGATAGCTTTCCTGAACTGAAGCGTGAACAGTATTTTGCTGTGAACAGCAAAGGAGAGACTTTTCTTGAGACATTGATGCGTTATGGCAACCGTTACCAAGCTGATAAGGCTGCCGCCGTTAATTCTTTGTTCGGCGGAGATAACGTTATCGATATAGCGACTCCCGAAATTCTACCGGCGGAACGTTGGAACGATTTGGAGAGACTGAATAAGGAACGCGAACTGGTAGGTATTTATTTGTCGGCACATCCGCTTGATGAATATGCCATTGTGTTGGAACATGTTTGCAATACACATATGAGCGAGCTTGATGATAAATCGGCTTTGGCAGGAAGAGAGATTACGATGGGAGGCATTGTTACCAGTGTCCGCCGGGGTATCAGTAAGAATGGAAATCCTTATGGTATAGCTAAAATAGAAGATTATTCCGGTTCGGCAGAGATTCCTTTCTTTGGAAATGACTGGGTTACTTTCCAAGGCTATTTAGGTGAAGGTACTTTCTTGTTTATCAAAGCCCGTTGTCAACCTAAACAATGGCGTCCCGATGAACTTGATGTCAAGATTACTTCGATGGAATTGCTGCCCGATGTCAAGGAACAACTGATAGAGAAGATTACGATTCTGATTCCGCTTGCCGAACTTAATTCGGCTTTGGTAACCGAGCTTGCTTCTTTAACGAAAGAACACCCGGGAAATACGGAACTTTATTTCAAAGTAACGGATACGGAGGGGAAGATGTATGTAGACCTGATTTCCCGTCCTGTGAAACTTTCGGTTGGCAGAGAATTAATTTCCTATTTAAAGGAACGTCCCGAACTTGCGTTTCATATAAATTGATTATCTTTGCCGCATAACAGTGATAGATACTTAATAACTAACAATTAATAATTATAGAAAATGGCTTTAGAGATTACTGACAACAACTTTAAGGAAATCCTCGCAGAAGGATCACCGGTTGTTATTGACTTTTGGGCTCCTTGGTGTGGTCCTTGTAAGATGGTAGGCCCTATCATCGATGAACTGGCTAAAGAATATGAAGGAAAAGTGATCATGGGTAAATGTGATGTAGACGAAAACAGTGATCTACCTGCAGAATTTGGTATCCGCAATATTCCTACTGTTCTATTTTTTAAGAATGGAGAATTGGTAGACAAACAAGTCGGTGCCGTAGGTAAACCTGCATTTGTAGAGAAAGTTGAGAAATTATTATAATATACTTTCATTAAAAATATTTGTTTATGGGACTGGAAGACGATTTTTTGTTAAATGACGCCGATGATGAAAATGACCATCGAGTTCATCCGGAATTATTTGCCTCAGGAATTGAAGGAAAAGTTTTCGGAAGACGAGTTGTACTATTTCCTCGATTTGATTGATGAGTACTATTCTGAAAGCGGAATCCTGGATGTTCAGCCCGATGCTGACGGTTATGTTGACATCGACTTGGAGCAGGTAGTAGAATTCATCGTGAAAGAAGCCAAAAAAGATGAAGTGGGTGAATATGACCCGGAAGATATCTTATTTGTGGTGCAGGGAGAAAATGGAATACGGCAACTCTCTGGGACAGGTGGAGTAAGCCAGTCTTCGTAAACCAAGAGATAAAAAGCGTGTAGAAACACTTCTGCACGCTTTTTTGTTGCATGTATTGTGTGATAGTTTACTTCGTCTTGATTCTTCTCCTCCTACTAAAGTGCATTATGTTTTTTCGAAGCATCAGGTGTGTATAGGAGTCTGGATATTTGCTTGAAAGTGGGATGAATAAAAGCCCGGTTTAGTCTGTTTTTACGAAATAAGATATACTAAATTTCTTCTAATGCATAGTATTGGTAGTCTCTTACAACGGTCTGAAGAAATTTTTCATCGTTTATATTTGTTTGATCTACAGATAGCAGGGCACGAACTTTGGGTGCCAATTGTGCGATATGTCTTGTCCGATCCTTATGATGTAATTCTAATGCTTTACTGATTACGTTTATTTGTTCCAAAGACAGGTCGGCAGCTGATGGAAAACTGGGATGATATCCTGGAAGTGGCTGCAGCATTCAATGACCAGGCCAACAAAAAATACGGCATTGCTCTTCCCACATCAGAGTCAGCCTTTACAGAGCAGGTATTCTCACAGTACGCTCTGTCCAATGACGCAAACGTATTTGACAAAGATAAAAATGTTACGGTAAATACACCGGAAATGAAAGAAGCTGTGGAATTCTACAAAGAGCTGGCATCTTACTCCATGCCGGGCTCCACAGAAGTTGCAGATGTAAAAGATGCTTTTGTCGGAAAGAACACACCGATGGCAATGTACTCCACCTATATTTTAAACGCAGTGAAGGAAGCCGGATTTGCTGAGGACCTGGCACTGGTTCTGCCGAACAAGAAAGAGCCTGTTTCTTACGGCTGTATCACAGTTCTGGGTATTGCTGACGGTATGGAGGACGCAGAAACAGATGCTGCCAAGAAATTTGTCTCCTTCCTTCTGGAAAAAGAGAATAATATCAATTGGCTGAACATGGCACCGGGCGGAATCCAGCCGGTATTAAAAGAAGTGAGTGATGATGCTGCCTACACCGATATGGAAGAGCGTAAGGCATTCGCAGGATTAAACGATGATATCGCAGCAGCGGTTGACAGCCTTCAGCTCTTTGGTACTGTTGACGGAAAGAATTTTACAGAGATGGGCGATGTGACAAACACAGGTGCTATCAGCAAAATGATCAACAATGTGGTTGTACAGAACGCTGACATTGATAAAGAACTTGAAACTGCACAGGAAGCAGTTGAAAAACTGATTAAATAAAGGAAAAGAGATGCTGTGCGGGCGGCGGACTGTCCGCCTGTACAGCAGCCTTTGATAAGAGCAGAAAGGGGAAAGGAATGAAGTCCAAAAGAAAAACTGGGCGGAATGTACCAGATTTGCTTATGCCCTGCTGGCACCAAGTCTGATCCTGCTGGTATTGCTGATAGGCTATCCAATGATCTACAATATTGTGATCAGTTTCCAGGATGTGCCCATCAATCCCAGAATGGCGTCAGAGTTTGTGGGGCTTGATAATTTTAAGGCTGTATTTCAGGATAAAAGCTTCTACCAGTCCGTATTTGTCACCCTGATCTTCACCGTTCTGGTAACTGCAGTAAGTACCGCGTTCGGTCTGGCTATCGCAGTATTCATGAACCGGGAGTTTGTGGGTAAAAAGCTTGTAAATTCAATTATTATTCTGTCTTACGTGGTTCCGGCTGTGTGTCTTATTTTCGCATGGCGTTATATGTTCAACAATATTTATGGTATCATTAACTATATCATAGTGGATGTGCTCAAGCTGGCAGATGAGGTCCCGTTATGGTTTGACCAGCCGGCAAGTGCGTTTATCCTTGTCACTATATTTGCTATATGGAAATTCTATCCGTATGCATACATGTCCTTTGTGGCAATCCTGCAGTCTGTGGACAAGAGCCTGTATGAGGCTGCTGACATGGATGGAGCTACCTCATGGCAGAAGTTCCTGGCAGTTACATATCCTGCCATCAAACCAACACTGGTAACAGTAGTCAGCCTGAGGACAATCTGGGTATTCTACATTTATACGGAAGTATATCTCCTGACAAAACAGGTAAATGTACTGGGTGTATACCTGTACGATATGGCTTTTGCCACACATGATTTCGGCAAGGCAGCAGCCATTTCCATTGTATTGTTCGTGGTGATCTTCAGCCTTGTTATGCTGATCAGAAAGAAGGTGCTGAGAGTTGAAGAAGATTAAGAGAAAAACATTAAAAGAGATATTTTTCTATGTGAGAGTAGTATTGCTGGTTGTGATCCTGCTGTTCCCATTCCTCATCATGCTCAGCGTGTCCATAAAATCCACAGCGGAAACCATTGCGTATCCGCCTACGGTCATTCCGAAGACATGGACCTTCCAGCACTTTATTGATATTTTTGATCCGGGTATTTTCCCGTATCTGAAATACTTTGGAAACAGTCTGTATATTGCCCTGACGGTCTCCGTACTGGCTGTATTTCTGGGGATCCTGGGCGGGTATGCGCTTTCAAAGCTGAAATTCAAAGGAAAAAAGGGAATCAGCGAAATGTTTTTCCTGGTTTATATGTTTTCCGGGATTCTGCTTATCGTTCCCCTGTTCCGTATGCTCTCTGCCATCGGGTTAAAGAACAGCAGAGAGGCTGTAATTGTGTGTATGATCATCCAGACACTTCCCACAGCCATCTATATGACAAGAAGTTATTTTGACACTATACCGAAAGAGCTGGAGGAGGCAGGAAGAGTGGATGGCCTCAGCAAGATGGGCATTATTTTCCGCATCATTGTTCCGCTTTCTATTTCAGGACTGATATCTGTATTCGTTTACGCATTTATGATCGCATGGAATGATGTGCTTTTTGCATCCATATTCATTGACTCCCCGGATATGATGACGATTCCGATCGGACTCAACTCCCTGTTCAATACACCGGATTACGTATGGGGAAGAATGATGGCGGCATCTTTGGTTACCTCGCTCCCTGTAGTGATCATGTATGGATTCAGTCAGAGACTGATCAAGGGCGGCAGAACTGACGGCGGTGTAAAAGGTTAAGGAAAAGAGGAGAACTGACATGAAAAAATTAGTGGCTACAGCACCCAGAGTTGCTGAACTGAAAGACTATACAGACAGAGAGATAAACAGTAATGAAGTAAAGATAAAGGTGGAGTTCGCAGCTCCCAAACATGGCACTGAGCTGGCGGATTTCCGCGGCACCACTCCTTTTATTGACGGGAAATTCGATGAGGAGTGGAGGGTTTTCACAGAGCGGGGTGAAGATGAACCCAGAGGTATTGAATTTGGAGACCTGGCACTTGGAAATATGTTCGTTGGAACGATCGTAGAAAAGGGCGCAGATGTTACAGAGTATGAAGTGGGTGACCGCGTATGCTCCTACGGACCCATTAAAGAGACCCAGATCGTAAATGCAGTGGACAATTACAAGCTCAGAAAAATGAGTAAAGAGGCATCCGCGAAGAATGCGGTCTGCTATGACCCTGCACAGTTTGCGCTGAGCGGAATCCGGGATGCGGATGTTCGCCCGGGCGACCGTGTTGTGGTGATCGGGCTCGGCGCCATCGGACAGATTGCCCTGCAGTTTGCGGCAAAGATCGGTGCCACCACAGTGATCGGTATTGACCCCATTGCGAAGAGAAGAGAAATCGCAGAAAAACACGGCGCACATTACACCATTGATTCCATGAGCTGCGACGCCGGAATGGAGATCAAGAAGCTGACGGATAAAAAGGGTGCTGATGTTATTATCGAGACAAGGCGGTAATGTACATGCCCTGCAGTCCGCGCTGAAAGGTCTGGCTATAACGGAACCATCGCTTATGTGGCATTTGCAAAACCATTCCCTGCAGGCCTGTGGCTTGGGCAGGAGGCACACTTCAATTACGGGCAAGATCAATTTTCTCCCGTGCCTGCAGTGAGCCGAACCCGGAATATCCGCGCTGGGACAGACACAGAATCGAAGATGTGTGCTGGGAGCTTCTTATGAACGGTTATCTTGACTGTGATGACATTATTTATCCGGTAGTACCCTTTGACAAATGCGCGGAAGGATTCTGCTATTACGTTGACCAGCACCCGGAAGAGAGCATTAAACTGGGTGTAGACTTTACAGGGAGGGAATAATATGCTGTTAGGAACACAGGATAAGGAGTTTTTTTCCGGAAGACCTGATTGAAAAATTCAAATTCGTAAAAAAATATGGGATTTGAATGTTTTGAGATAGACGGAAAAGTGCTGACAGACAATGTAGAAACAGTAAAACAGGCCATTAAAGAGTCGGGTCTTCCCGTGTCCAGCGCCTGCGGCGGCTACAGAGGCTGGATCGGGGACTTTATAGAGGAGCGCAGGGAGAATGGTGTGGAGGATTTAAAAGAGATCATCCGTGCTTTGAAGGAAGTAGGGGGAACCGGTGTTGTGGTACCTGCTGCCTGGGGTATGTTCACTTTCCGTCTTCCGCCGATGGTATCTCCCAGAAGTCATGAAGGGGATGTAAAGGCTATTTTGAAATCACTTTCAGAGCTGGAGCCTGTGGCAAAGGAGAATGGGATCTACATTTACCTGGAACCTTTGAACCGTTATCAGGACCATATGCTGAACACCCTGCAGGATGCCATGGATATTATCCGCAGGGGCGGCTTTGAGATGGTCAAGATCACGGCTGACTTTTATCATATGGCGATCGAAGAGGATGATATCTCCCGCTCTCTTACAGAGTTCAGGGATGTGATCGGACATATCCACATTGCGGAGAACCACAGATATCAGCCTGGTACCGGGTCCATTGACTGGAACAGGCATATGCAGACTTTAAAGAATATAGGATATGAGGGCGCTGTTGTAAATGAAGGAAGGATCCGCGGGGATGATCCGCTGGAGGTATATCAGAAATCCGTTGATTTTATGAAGCAGTTTCTGTAAAAAACACCGCCGGCGTCTCAGTATGCCGACAGTATTTTCTCTGCCCTCACGAGGAGGATAAAGATGGATAAATTGAAAATGGCAATCATTGGTTCCGGCCAGATCGCCAGGGTGACACATATACCAAATTATCAAAGCATGGAAAATGTAGAGCTGGTGGGAATCTGTGATACCAACCCTGACGCTGCGAAGGCAGTGGCAGAGCAGTTTGGGATTGCGCGGTATTTCGGAAATCATCTGGAAATGCTGTCTGAGCTTCGGCCGGATGCGGTGACAATCTGCGTGCCCAATAAATTCCACTGTCAGATCACACTGGACGCGCTGGAGGCAGGCTGTCATGTGTTATGTGAAAAGCCACCTGCGATAACTGTTCAGGAGGCACAGGCCATGGAAAAAAATGGCGGAAGAAAAGAAGCTGCTTCTGTCTTACGGGTTTCATTTTCCGGCACAGTGAGCAGACTGCATTTTTGAAAGAGAAGATTCTGGCGGGGGATTTTGGTACCATTTATAATACGAACGTGCAGTGGCACAGAAGAAGAGGAATTCCCGGCTGGGGTAATTTTACCAATAAAGCTATGCAGGGAGGCGGCCCGCTGATTGATATCGGGGCACATATGCTGGACTGTGCGCTCTATCTTCTGGGATATCCGCAGATTTCTTACGTGTGTGCTTCTTCCAGTGACAGAATCGGAAAAAGAGGCGGCCAGGGCCTTATGGGAACATGGGACGGTGGACGCTTTACCGTGGAGGACGGACTCTTTGGGTTTATACATTTTGCTGATGGAACCAGTATGAGTCTGGAAACATCCTTTGCCATTAATATGAAAGAACGTGATCGAGGAAAATACGAGTTATACGGAGATAAGCTGGGCGCAAACGTATTTCCTCTTGAAATATACGGGGAAGAACAGGGACAGCTTACGGACAAAAGTTTTCCGTTCATGGAGATGAGGGACTGGCACAGAGACAGTGAGGAGAACTTTGTAAAAGCCTGTCTTGGCAGGGAGCCGCTGCTGGTCACAGCCGAGCAGGGGACATATGTTCAGCGTGTGATCGGGGCATTATACAAAGCAGCCGAAAGCGGCATGCCTTATATATGGCAGGAATAGCTGACGGACGGCTGACAGATGGGAGAGGAAGAGACAGAATGATTCACTATGCGATTGAAAAACAGGGCGGAGAGATCTGGCTCAGACAGAAGAAATACGAACCTCGTTTTGCTTTGAAGACAGAATCTGTGTTTGCACAGTGTAATGGATATATGGGTGTCCGGGCTTCCCTTGGCCTCCCCTCTCTGGATGGGAAGAAGGGGATGTTCATAGCCGGACTCTACAACAGGGCCTATGAGGAGGAGGTTACGGAACTTGTCAACTGCCCTGATGTGACAGGCTATGAGCTGGTGCTGGACGGGGAGCCCGTGCTGCCGGACAGCCGCTGTCTTACAGAGTTTGAGCGGAAATTTAATATCCACACAGGAGAACTGGTAATCACATCTACCTATGAACTGGAATCAGGCGTAAGCTTCTGCCTGACAGACCGCCGGTTTGCCTCCATGGAAAATGAGCATCTGTTTGTACAGAGTATCGGAATCACCATGCAGAAGGGATGCATAAAGCACGGCGGAATCTGTACCGGAATCGACGGACAGCAGACCAACAGCGGTGTGTCCCACTTTAAGAAGGTGAACTGCCGGGTGTACGACAGAAAGTATCTGCATGTGGAGGGATATCTGGAGGAGGATACACTGAGTATTCTGGAAGGGGTAAGTTATACCGGAGAAGAGGAGGAGGCTGTGTTTACCTGAAACGAAGAGGGATCACCGGCAGATATTTCTTCAGTATTCCGGAGGAGGAACCTGGGAATTTAACCAAATATGTCTATATCCAAAATGAAAAAGACTCTCTTGGCCTGGACAGGCAGAAGAAGCTGCTGGAAAAATGCAGTGAGGCAGGGTATGCAGATGTCTTTTTAAAGCATAAGAAAATAATGCAGGAAATCTGGAGACAAGCGCGTATTGAGATTGACGGGGCCAGTCCGGAGGAAGAGGCAGCAGTCAGTTTTGCCCAGTATCATCTGCTGGGAATGATGCCCTGGCACAGTACAGACTGCTGTATTGCGGCAAAAGGCCTCACAGGTGAGGGGTACAAGGGACATGTGTTCTGGGATGCGGAGATTTTTATATTACCGTTTTTCCAGTATGTGTTTCCGCAGGCAGCCAGAAATCTGCTGGAATTCCGGTATAAAGGCCTGGACGGAGCCAGGGAAAAGGCGGAGGCATATGGTTACAAGGGCGCCATGTATCCCTGGGAGGCAGCCGTAACAGGGCGGGAAGAGACACCGCTCTACGCAGCGCTTAACATACATACAGGCAAGGCCAACAAAGTGTGGTCCGGAATCAAAGAGCATCATGTGACAGCGGATATTGCCTATGCGGTATGGCAGTATTACAGTGTTACCGGGGACAGAGCATTTATGGAGCGGTTCGGTTATGAGATCAATTTTTGAGACGGCTTCTTTCTGGGTATCCCGGGGGCAGTGGGATGAAAAAAGACAGGCTTATGTGATCTGTGACATTATCGGGCCTGATGAATATACGGAACACGTGGATAATGACGCATATACCAATTATATGGCGCGCTACTGCTGCAGACTGGCCTCTGTTCTGGCTGAAAAGCTCTGTGCGGAGAGTCCGGATCTGTACCGTGAGCTGGACCGCCGTCTGGGGATGGACAGGAACAGAAAGAGCTGGGAAGAGTTTGCGGACAGGCTGTACGTTCCTGTTCCCAATGAGGAGCTTGTCATTCCCCAGGATGACACATTTCTCTCTAAAAAACGCATCCCGGATATTGAAAATATAAAAAGTCTCAGATCAAACAAGGCAGTCCTCCTGGACTACTCCAGGGACGAGGTGGTTGATATGCAGGTGCTGAAGCAGGCGGATGTGGTTATGCTACCTGAACCTGTTTCCATACATGTTCTCTAAAGAAGTGGTAAAAAAAGAATGTTCTCTTTTACGAGGAGAGGACCATACACGACTCTTCTCTGAGTTACTGTGCCCACGCACAGGCCTGCGCTGCCATCGGTGAGACGGAACTGTCCTGGGAGTTCTTTAAAAAGTGTATGGTCATTGACCTGGATGACAATCCAAATGATACAACGGATGGTATCCACGCTGCTTCCCTTGGGGGAATCTGGAGTTGTGTGATCTTTGGATTTGCAGGCATCAGTTTTTCGGACGGAAGGCTGAATGTTTCTCCGCGGCTGCCAAAACACTGGAAGGAGATGCGTTTCTCTGTGAAGGTTTATGGACAGGAAATAGATGTGAAAATAAACCGCCGGGAAGTTCTGCTGGAAAGCCGTGAGAAATTTGTGCAGCCTCTGTCTGTGCTGGTGAATGATGAAATATATACTCTGACAGATACCCTGTCAGTGAAGTGCAAAGACAAAGAGGAGGACATATGCGCATGAGAGCAGTGATTTTTGATCTGGATGGTGTTGTAGTGGACACCGCAAAGTATCATTATCTGGCATGGAGAAAACTGGCCGCAGAGCTGGGCTTTGTATTTGACGAGGCAAATAATGAGCGTCTGAAGGGGGTCAGCAGAATGACATCCCTGGAGATCGTGCTGGAGACCGGAAAGATACAGAATCTGTCCATGGAGGAGAAAATAGCGCTGGCAGACAGGAAGAACGGGTACTACCTGGATATGGTGTCCACTATAGATGAATCTGAGATACTGCCGGGCATACCTGCGTTTCTGGAAAGACTGAGAGCGGAGGGCTATAAGATCGCCCTGGGCTCCGCCAGCAAAAGCGGCGGCATGATCCTGAAAAAGCTGGGTCTTATGCCATTCTTCGACGCAGTGGTGGACGGAAACCTGGTGGAACGTGCAAAACCGGACCCCCAGGTGTTTACAAAGGCGGCTGAAATGCTGGGTGTACCTTGTAAAGACTGTGTGGTGATAGAGGATTCGGCGGCAGGGATCGCTGCAGCGGCAGCAGGCGGAATGAAAAGTGTGGGAATCGGCAGCAGTGAAATTCTGGGAAATGCGGACATCGTAGTGCCGGATACGGCAGAACTTCCCGGATTAGACCTGCCGAAATAGCCAAAATCACAGAAAATCTCCCATATCCCTTGACATTTTCTTCTCTATCTATTTATAATGAAGTTTGACAAAGACGATGATGGAGACAGTATTCTGCATGAGAAAACCACAGCGAGCCGGGGAAGGTGCAAGCCCGGTATGAGTATCAGCAGAAGAATATCACTCCGGAGCTGCTTCCTGAAATAAAAGTAAGGGATGCCGGATTTCCCCGTTAAAGGGAACGCGTATGATAGTATGTGTAAGAGGTGGTTAAACGATAGCTGAGGCTTTCGTCCTGTTGCAGGGCGGAAGCCTTTTTATTATATATATCCCCCCAAGCACAGAGAAAGGAGAATAAGACATGTATCAGAAAGTCCCCACAAACATGAATTTTTGTGGAAAGAGAAAAAAAACATCGAGAAATTTTGGGAAGACAATGAAATTTTTAAAAAGAGCATGGAACACAGAAAAGAAGGTGAGACGTACACTTTCTATGACGGCCCGCCCACAGCCAATGGCAAGCCCCATATCGGCCATGTTCTGACACGTGTTATAAAAGATATGATCCCGAGATACCGCACCATGAAAGGCTGCATGGTACCGAGGAAAGCAGGATGGGATACCCATGGCCTCCCGGTAGAGCTGGAAGTGGAGAAAATGCTGGGTCTGGACGGCAAGGAGCAGATCGAGGAGTACGGCCTGGAGCCATTCATCAACCACTGCAAAGAGTCTGTCTGGAAATACAAAGGAATGTGGGAGGACTTCTCAGGAACCGTAGGTTTCTGGGCAGATATGGATAATCCGTATGTGACCTACCACGATGATTTTATCGAGTCTGAATGGTGGGCTTTGAAGCAGATCTGGGATAAGGGCCTTTTATATAAAGGATACAAAATTGTTCCCTACTGCCCGCGCTGCGGAACACCGCTCTCCAGTCATGAGGTGGCACAGGGATACAAAGACGTAAAAGAACGCTCTGCCATTGCCCGTTCAAAGTAAAGGGCGAGGACGCCTATATTCTGGCATGGACCACAACACCCTGGACACTTCCGTCCAATGTGGCACTGTGTGTGAATCCCAACGAGACTTATGTAAAAGTGAAATCCGGTGAGTACACCTACTATATGGCAGAGGCACTGCTTGATAAGGTTCTGGGTGAGGGAAATTATGAGATCCTGGAGCACTATACAGGAAAAGAGCTGGAGTACAAAGAGTATGAGCCTCTCTTCCCATTCGTAGAGCTGAAAAAGAAAGCTTACTATGTAACATGCGATACGTATGTAACGCTGACAGACGGTACCGGAGTGGTTCACATTGCCCCTGCCTTCGGTGAGGACGACAGCAAGGTGGGAAGAAACTATGATCTTCCGTTTGTGCAGCTGGTGGATGCCAAGGGTGAGATGACAAAGGAGACTCCCTGGGCAGGAACCTTCTGCAAAAAGGCAGATCCGCTGGTGTTGAAGGATCTGGAGGAGAGAGGGCTCTTATTCTCCGCGCCGAACTTTGAGCACAGCTATCCCCACTGCTGGCGCTGTGATACTCCTCTCATCTACTATGCGAGAGAGTCCTGGTTTATCAAGATGACGGCGGTGAAGGACGATCTGATCCGCAACAACAACACCATCAACTGGATCCCTGAGAGCATCGGCAAGGGCCGTTTCGGCGACTGGCTGGAGAACGTACAGGACTGGGGCGTATCCAGAAACCGCTACTGGGGAACACCTCTCAATATCTGGGAGTGTGAGTGCGGATGCCAGCACTCTGTGGGAAGCATCGAGGAGTTAAAGAGCATGTCCGACAACTGTCCGGACGATATTGAGCTTCACCGCCCATTTATCGACGCAGTGACCATCCGCTGCCCGAAGTGCGGAAAGGAGATGCACCGCGTTCCGGAGGTGATTGACTGCTGGTTTGACTCTGGCTCCATGCCGTTTGCTCAGCACCATTATCCCTTTGAGAACAAGGAGCTGTTTGAGCAGCAGTTCCCGGCCGACTTTATCTCCGAGGCCGTGGATCAGACGAGAGGCTGGTCTATTCTCTGCTGGCCATCTCCACGCTTCTCTTCAACAAGGCTCCGTACAAAACGTAATTGTCCTCGGCCATGTCCAGGATGAGAACGGACAGAAGATGAGCAAGTCCAAGG
>ENA-OQCW01000825-OQCW01000825.1-human-gut-metagenome-genome-assembly--contig:-NODE-825-length-14989-cov-2.572063_pt1 | contig 14989 bp, 13 predicted proteins | sample MGYA00242767_ERZ504593 | MGnify/ENA primary metagenome ERZ504593 (study PRJEB26092, sample SAMD00036307) | human gut metagenome | host: Homo sapiens | study: EMG produced TPA metagenomics assembly of... | reverse complement strand
CGGCAAGGTCCACGAGTATCTGGAATCCCTGGTCGCCGGCGCCCGCGAGAAGGGCTACACCGAGACGATGTTCGGCAGGCGTCGGTACTTCCCCGGACTGCAGTCGCCGAACCGCAACATACGCGACGCCGCCGAGCGGGGAGCACTCAACGCGCCCATCCAGGGCTCGGCCGCGGACATCATGAAGATCGCCATGATCCACGCGTCCGACGCGCTCGCCAAGGCCAAGGTCCATAGCCGTATCATCCTGCAGATCCACGACGAACTCGTGGTGGAGATAGCCCCCGGCGAAGCCGAGCAGGTGACGGGCCTGGTGCGCGACGCCATGGAGCACGCGGTCGATCTCGCCGTGCCGTTGGACGTGTCCACCGGCATCGGCTCCGACTGGCAGCTCGCCGCCCACTGACGGCGACGGCACGGCGGCGAGAACAACGACGGCAAGAAAGAAAAGAGGACAAGCCATGACCACGCTTCGACAGGTCGTCAACGTAGTGGAAACCCTGTATCCGCTGCGCTATGCGGAATCCTGGGACGCGCCCGGCCTGATCGTCGGCGAGCCCGGTGCCGACGTCGGACTGGTCGCATTCGCCGCGGACCCCACCATGGCGGTGATCGACGAGGCCATCGAACGCGGCGCCGACCTGCTGATATGCCATCACCCGCTGCTGTTCCGTTCCGTGCACGCCGTCTCCGGACAGGACGTGCACGGCGCCATCGTCGGCAAACTGTACAGCCATCACTGCGCTCTGTGGGTGGGTCACACCAACGCCGATGCCGCGTGGCGCGGTGTAGGGCAGGCTGCGGCCGACGCGTTCGGCCTGGTCGATCAGCGGCCTCTGGTGCCCATCGACGACCCGGGGTCTGCGCACGCCGTGGGCCTGGGTCGTGTCGGCCTGCTGGAGGAGCCGATGACCTTGGAGCGTTTCGCGCATCGCGTGGCGCAGGCGCTGCCGGCCACGAATCTTGGTGTTCAAGTCGCCGGCGACCTCCAGTCGCTCGTGCGGCGCGTCGCGGTGCTGCCGGGATCGGGGGACTCGCTGTTCGACGAGGTGCGGGCCAGCGGAGCCGATGTGTATGTGACCAGCGACCTGCGCCATCATCCGGCGACGACGCCTTGGAACAGGCGCGGTACGAGGCGTCGCTGCTCTCGCGCGGACTGGCCGCCCCCTCGGCCGGAAATACGGGAACGGCAGGGAGCGCCGTCGCCCGTCCGGCGCTGATCAACACGCCGCACTCCGCCATCGAGTCGCTGTGGTTCCCGATACGCCCCGGACGACATCGCCGCGGCGGTCGGGCGGGCGACGGGGAGACCATACGCACCACCTATATCACGATGAACACCGATCCGTGGACGCTGAGCATCCCCTGCCGGGGCTAGCCGGCTGCCGCTGCACATCGCTGACAACTTCTTTCGAAAAAGGACCATTCATCATGCCTGACCGTTCAACCGCTGACACCGCTGGCACTGCCGAAACCGCGGGTACCGCCGCCGCAAGCGACATCACCCGGCAGGTCGACGCGCTGCTCGACCGCTCCACCGACGGCATCGTCATGGACAGCCGGGATCGCAGGGCCGTCGTGCTGTCACGACAGACCGTGTACCAAGGGGCGGTGTTCGACGTGGAGGACATGCGCATCGCGCTGCCGGCCGGTGGCGGGGACTCCGTCACCGTGCGTCGCCAGGTGTGCCGTCACGCGCCATGCGTCGTCATGCTCGTCCATGACGAGGCCCGGGACCTGTACCTGCTGGAGCGCGAGTACCGCGTAGGATCCGACCTGTTCGCCTACGGTCTGCCGGCGGGACTGATGGACGACGGAGAGGACGTGGAGCAGGCGGCGCTGCGCGAGCTCGCCGAGGAGACCGGCGTGGTGCCGGTCGGAGAGGACGGCGTCATATTCGACCATGTGGGGGCGTTCTACTCGTCGGAAGGCATGAGTGACGAGCTCGCCAACATCATGGTCATGCACCTGCGACGCTGGGAAAGCCGACCGCGCCGGTTCGATCCCGACGAACACGTGGAATCTGCGTGGGTGACCTGGCGCCAACTCGCCGGAGTGCCGGTCACCGCGTCGAACTCCGTCATCGCCATACAGCATGAGACGATTCAGCGAATCCTGAAAAAACAATTAGTATTCATGGTAAAACAAACATAGTTTGCTGAGAACTTTTTCTTTATATCGGTTTGAAGTTAACTGTGTTCACGTTGGCGTGCGATAATATGACCATGCAGCAAATACGACCCGGCTCCATGTACCCGTTGGGTGCGAATTACGACGGTTCTGGCGTGAATTTCGCCTTGTTCTCGCAGGTGGCGGACAAGGTCGAGTTATGTCTGTTCGACGAGGACGACAAAGAGACGCGCATCGAGATGACCGAGCAGAACTCGTACGTCTGGCATAACTATATTTCCGGAATCCAGCCCGGGCAACGCTACGGTTACCGCGTGTACGGCCCGTACGATCCCGCCAAGGGCATGCGGTGCAACCCGAACAAGCTGCTGCTCGACCCCTACGCCAAAGCCATCGAAGGCAACATCGACGGCGACGAAAGCCTGTTCTCCTACCGTTTCGCCGACCCGGACGGCCCAATGAACGACCTCGACTCAGCCGATCACACCATGAAGTCCGCAGTCGTCAACCCCTATTTTGACTGGGGCAACGACCAGCATCCGAACACGCCATACCATGATTCGGTCATCTACGAAGCCCACGTGCGCGGCATGACCAACCTCAACAAGGACGTGCCGCCGCAGATTCGCGGAACCTACGCCGGCCTCGCGCACCCCTCGGTGATCGAATACCTGAAAAAGCTCGGCATCACCGCACTGGAGCTCATGCCCATCCACCAGTTCGTCAACGACTCGTTCCTGCAGGAAAAGGGACTGAGCAACTACTGGGGATACAACACCATCGGGTTCTTCGCGCCGCACAACGCCTACGCATGCTCAGGCCAGCGCGGCGAGCAGGTCAACGAGTTCAAGGCGATGGTCAAGGCATACCACCGCGCTGGCATCGAGATCATCCTCGACGTGGTTTACAACCACACCGCCGAAGGCAACGACATGGGCCCGACCCTGAGCTTCAGGGGCATCGACAACCAGTCGTACTATCGTCTGGTAGATGGCGATCCGCGGCATTACTTCGACACCACCGGCACTGGCAACTCGCTGCTCATGCGCTCTCCCCACGCGCTGCAGCTCATCACCGACTCGCTGCGTTATTGGGTCACCGAAATGCACGTCGACGGCTTCCGCTTCGATCTGGCCGCCACGCTGGCACGCCAGTTCCAGGAGGTCGATAAGCTGTCCGCATTCTTCGACATCGTCGAACAGGATCCGGTCATCTCACGTGTCAAACTCATCGCCGAACCGTGGGATCTCGGCTCCGGCGGCTACCAGGTGGGCGGGTTCCCGTCGAGCTGGTCCGAATGGAACGGCCGTTACCGCGACTGCGTGCGCGACTTCTGGCGCTCGCAGCCGTCCACGCTTCCCGAGTTCGCCAGCCGTCTGCTCGGCAGCTCCGACCTGTATCAGGTCAACGGCCGCAGGCCGGTCGCTTCGGTGAACTTCATCACCGCGCACGACGGCTTCACCATGAACGATCTGGTCACGTACAACAACAAGCACAACATGGCCAACGGCGAAGACAACCGCGACGGCGAAAGCAACAATCGTTCATGGAACTGCGGCGTTGAAGGCCCCACAACCATTAGCGATGTCAACAACCTGCGCCAGCGGCAGCTGCGCAACCTGTTCTCCACGCTGCTGGTCAGCCAGGGTATCCCGATGATCTGCGGCGGCGACGAGGTGGAACGCACCCAGCAGGGCAACAACAATGCCTACTGCCAGGACAACGAGATATCGTGGCGCAGCTGGGACTCCACGCCCGAGCAGGAGGATCTGCTGCAGTTCGTGTCCAAGCTGATCCATCTGCGGCTGGAGCATCCCGTGCTGCACAGGCGCCGCTTCTTCTCCGGGCGTGAGCCGGGCGAGGACGTCTCGACGATCCCGCAGATCGAATGGTTCGACCACACCGGATCAATCATGGACATGGATGACTGGTCGAACACGCACGCTTTCTCGATGATGGTGTTCCTCAACGGCTCGCGCATCCCCGAGACTGACTGGTACGGTTCGCCGATGATCGACAACGATTTCATCCTGATCTTCAACGCGCATTACGAGCCGATCATGTTCACGCTGCCCAGTGAGCGGTATGGCAAGAAGTGGCAGCTGCTCATCGACACATACAACCCCAAGGGGCCGGAGCTGAGCTATGAGGCGGGATTCGCCATCACCGCCCAGGCGCGCAGCTTCCTGCTGCTCAAGAGTTCTGATTGCCCGGCGGTACGTCGCGAGGACAGCTGAGATCTCGTGGCAGGTGCTTCGCACCTGCGCGCTGTGTGCGCTACGCTAGGCAAGCGCCGACCGGTGACTTGCGTGTTACCGGTCGTTCGACAGGCGGGATTGCAGTTCCGCGACCTGCTCGTTGGTGCCGGAGCCGTCCGCGTCTCGGGCTGGATTGCCGGGGCCGGCACCGGTGCTGTCACCAGTGCCGGCCTGCAGCATCATCAGCTGATCGTGCAGACGATCGGCCTCGATTGCGGCGATTTGCCTTGAGAAGACGATGAACCATCCCAGAAACAGCAGTCCGGCGAGCGCTTCGAGATTGGTGAGCGTTTCCTGGCCCATCAGCATCCTGATGCCGATGGCAGAGCAGATCAGAATCGCCAAGGCGGAAATCACCGACATCACCTTCGGTATCCGCGGGGCGAGCCACGGCAGGGAGAGCATCAACACGCCCATGATGACCGTCAGTCCCTTGGCGCACACGTTGTGCATGATCGGGTGCGGCGTATAGCGGAACGCGCCGATGCCTATGAACATGAGCCCGGATATGGTCAGCAGCAGCGACAGGATGGCGATCGCAACGTGAAATGCGTGATGTCGCGGTCATCGGCGGCGGTGCCGGTGCCTTTTGTTCATCTGATGGCGTGCTCGCTGTATGCGTTCGGTGGTGATCAGCTCCGAGATGGCGAAGTAGCTGACGATGATGATGCACGTTCCGGCGAGCATCAGCGTCGAGTTGAACATGCGGGCCGCGAACGTGGTGCGGTCGCCGAGCTGCGAGAAATTGTTGTGGTACCAGTACGGGTCGTCGGTGGTCAGGCCGGCGGTGCACACGCCGGAAATCACGAAGAACGGCAGCAGCGAGGCCAACGTCTTCGCATTCATCATCTCCGCCTGCACGAACGTCATATAACCGACGACGCCCGCGAAGCCGGCGCAGATGGGGGTGAGGTATCCGCTGAACGTCGCCGACCCCATCATGCCGTTGATTGCGCCGAGTAGGGCGAATGACGAGAGGAACACGGTCGCCGCGTACACGATCGACAATGCGAGGATTTCGAACACGCGACGAATCGGGGCGAACCAGCCGCGATGCAGGTTGAGCGAATGGGAGTGGCTGGCGTAACCGACGCAGAATGACAGGGCGGCGCAACCGGCCAGAATGCCCGCGCACACCATGAAACGTCGTTGGGCGATCTGCCAGATCGCCGGGGCGAACTGCATGTACAGCGACATCATTATCGCGCCGACCATCGCGCAGATCAGGAATGAGATCAGACCAAGGGTCTCCGCTCGCTGATGACGTCCCATGACACCCCTTTCGCCGTTCGGATATCCATTGTACTCGTGCGGTTTCGCGGCTGTGTTGCGTTGGTGGCCGGGGAGGGGGCGGTGCGGGACGAGATTGTGACGTGACGGTACGGGGTTATGACGGGGCGGCGTGGGGCGATGACCGGCATGCGGCGTGGTGCCTGTTCATGCGTGGGATGCGTCGTCCGGATTTGCGTTCCTAAGTGCGCGCCGAAACGACGACCGTGCGCACATAGGTACGCAAACAGGGCCATTTGCGTTCCTATGTTCGCGCACTCGTCGTTTCGGCGCGCACTTAGGAACGCAATGGGAGGTGGCCTACATTGCGCCGATTATTTGGACCATCGGCGGGGTGGAAGATGCGGGTCGAGTCCAATGCCCCGGATTCGGTTGCCAAGGCCTACGGAACCCGGCGATAATTGAAGACGGGCTCAGTCTCGGCCTATGGTATACTCAACATTTGTGCTTTGCCTTGGGCTGGGCACATCGGGCTGTAGCGCAGTTTGGTAGCGCGCCTGCTTTGGGAGCAGGATGTCGCAGGTTCAAATCCTGTCAGCCCGACCGGAGCCCTTGGAAACATTAGGTTTTCAAGGGCTTATTTTCCGTCGAAAACAATCTGCATACAAATGCATACAAACGCCGCGGGATCTCCATGCCCGATTCACACGAGTTCGCGCTCGCGGAGGGCTCCGATCGCGTAGGCCACGTCGTCCAATCGTTCCGGCCAGAGCGCCGTGTAGGTGTTCAATGTGATGCTGGGAGAGGAGTGGCCGAGCTGCATCTGCAGGGTCTTCGCGTCCGCGCTCTGGGCGATCGCGAAGCTCGCGTATGTGTGGCGCAGACTGTGTATGGTCACGCCCTCGTCCTCCATGCCGGCCGCTTTGACGGCCTTGTTCCATATCCTTGTCCGCCACGCGTTCGTCCAGACGTTCTCGCCACGGGTGGCACGGAACAGCCAGTCGTCATCACCCATGCCATCCATCTGCGCCTTGATCTGCGGCATGAGGAACCGTGGTATCGCGATGTTGCGGGCCTTTCCGTTCTTCGGGGTGCCGAGCATGCTACCGCCGTGCCCGTCGTCAGTCCATGTGCGGCCTATCCTGGCGCGCCGCTTGGCCGCGTCCACGTCACCGACCTTAAGGGCAAGCGATTCGCCTATGCGGCATCCCGTATAGGCCTGCCATCTGACCAGCAGACCGTCCACCGGCTTCCCGATCTTCTCCGCCTCGTCCGCGAGCAACTCGACCTCGCGGACCGAGAGGAACACCATGTCGTCGTCGTCGGAGGCGATCTTCGGCACGGTGACCCTGTCCACAGGATTCTCACCGATCCACCCGTTCGAGACGGCGTAGTCAAAGATGCCTTTGAGGACGAATTCCATGCTGGTTCCTTCAATGGCGCCGGTGGTGATTGCGGTGCTGGCCGCTGTTGACCATCCTATCGTCGCCAGTGGGCCGCCGCCTGAATAATTCCGAATGGAAACGCGGTCCCGGGCTGCGCTAATCGCCGTTTGAGGTGTGAAATCGGGATTAGTGTGGGCGAAATTGGTGGTATCTACATTTCGAGGGGTTGATCTGATGGATCAGGAACATCTATCTGCATTTCAGGGGGTTGCCCAAACGCGATATCCGAAGTATTAAGCGCTTTTTGCTGCTGGGATTGCACGGTTTTGGGAGCGTTCATACTTGGCTGGCACCCCCTCGAAACGTAGATAGATGTCCGGCGAGACCGAAATCAACCCCTCGAAACGTAGATACGGTTCAATGACGATGTGATTCCGGGCTTTTCGCCCATGACCGGGGGAGAGAAGATGGCGAATCGCGCCGGAAAGGGGTCGTGCCCGAACCGTGATGCCCCGTCATGACTGCAACATGGTGGTGCCGCCGTCCCTGACGAGCAGTGATTGACGGTCAGTGAGCGCGCGTAGGTCGAACTCCGTGGAATACCGTTCGACGATGAGCCGTGCCGCCTGACCCATCGTGGGATTGCCCAGATGCGGCACCACGTGGAAATCCGTCAGACCGAGTCCTTTGTAGTCGCGCAGACCCGGGGCGCGATCCGTGCGGTCCATGATGGAGCAGTAGCCGATGTCCGGCGACATGATGACCGAACCGGCTGATTCGCCGATATACGGGATCCCGTCGGCTATCCGTTCGGCGAGCAGCGCATCCGCGCCGGTCCGCCGCAGTTCCTGCAGCAGAAAGAACGAATTGCCGCCGCCGACATATATGCAGTCGGCGTCCGAGAGGGTGCTCCGCACGTCGGGGGCAGCGGCCGTTGAAACATCCAGTTCGGTGACGCGGAATCCCAGTTGACGCAGTTGGCGGCGGGTCAGCATCGTATGCGCGAACCCCCATGGCTCTACAGCCGCGGCGGTCGTGATGTACGCCAGTCGACCGCCGTGCAGCCCGGGCAGTGCATGCGGGATCATCCCTGTGGCTCCGCGCAGCGTCGATGTGAGCATCATGGTCGCCATCCTGGCCTCCTTTCGTATCGCCCAGTATAGGACCGCGTTCATGAGAGCGCTGACAGATGAAAGGTCGAATGCGCGCGGTGGCGTTTGGGGCTCGCCTGGCCCGGTTGCCGGAAATGACGACATGGGCGCGAACGATTCCGCCGATGCGGACGGAAAATGCCATAACTCGAACGAAGACGATACGATTGGACGCATGAGCGAAACGAACAATGACAACCTGTGGCCGGCCCCGACCGCTGACGGCCCGCTGAACGCGACCGTGACCATCCCCGGCAGCAAATCCCTGTCGAATCGGTATCTGATCCTCGCCGTGCTTGGCGCGAAGCCCGTCACGCTTGTCGGGCTGTTGCGCTCGCGCGACACCGAACTGATGATGGGAGCGCTGTCGGCGCTTGGTGTGCGCTGCGACATCGACCCGGAAAACGACACCACGGTCACGGTGACGCCGCCGGAATCCGGCCGATTCAGCGGCAATGTGGGCGTGTACTGCGGACTCGCCGGCACGGTGATGCGTTTCGTGCCGGGACTGGCGCTGTTCGCGGACGCCCGGTGCGGTTCGATGGAGACGATCAGGCATACGCGAGGCCGATGCAGCCGGTTCTCGACGGGCTCGAACAGCTTGGCGCCCGCGTCGAATACCACGGCGAGCACGGCCGGCTGCCGTTCACCATCACGCCACCGCGTCATGATGGGAAACAGGCCGATGACGGTTCCGCTGCCGCCAAGGTGAGCATCGACTCGTCCGGCTCTTCACAGTTCATCTCCGGTCTGCTGCTGATCGGGTCGCGCCTGCCCGGTGGGCTGGAGTTGCGGCATACGGGGGAGAAGACGCCGAGCCTGCCGCATATCCGCATGACCGTCGCTGATGTGAACGGCGCGAGCGGCAATGCGACCGCTGATGAGGAGTCTCGCGTCTGGCGAGTCGGCCATGCCGCGTTGCAGCTGCCGGAACGCGTGGTCGTCGAACCTGACCTGTCGAATGCGGCGCCGTTCCTCGGCGCGGCTTTGATCGCCGGAGGCACGGTGCGCGTGCCGCACTGGCCTGCTGAGACCACCCAGCCCGGTGGACTGCTGCCGGGATATCTGGAACGCATGGGCGCGCGCGTCTCGTTCCCCGAAGAGGACGGCGTGCGGTATTGCGAGGTGAGTGGCGACGGCCATGTGCATGGTCTTGGTGATTTCGACCTGACCGCGGCAGGGGAGATCGCGCCGTCGCTCGCGGCGATACTGGCGTTTGCCGATGCTCCGACCCGTATGCTCGGCATCGGTCATCTGCGTGGTCATGAGACAAACCGTCTGGAGGCGCTGGTCACGGAGATCACGCGCATCGGGGGAGAGGCCCGCGAACTGGAGGATGGCATCGGAGATCACTCCTGTGCCGGTTGAGCGTCTGCACGGTGAGGTGATGGAATCCTACGCTGATCACCGCATGGCGACGTTCGCCGCGATGATCGGGCTGGCCGTGCCGGGCGTCCGAATCGTCAATGTGGAGACCACGCGCAAGACACTGCCCGATTTCGTGGGCATGTGGACCGGCATGTTGGAGCGGTGACCGCGACGAATATCACGGATATACGATGAGGGGCTGATTCCCAGCGGAATCAGCCCCTCATTTATGTTCGTCCGTTTGCGTTAGACGGACTGCGGCCTGCTAACGGCAGTTCGTCACTTGGTGAACGTGTTGCCGTAAGTGTCCGCGCCGTTCTCGGCGATTTCGGCGGACTTGCGGGCGATGGCCAGCTCTTCGTTCGTCGGAATCACGGCGATGATCACGGAGGAGTCCGGAGTGGAGATGATGCGCGGCTCCTTGGAGCGCTTCGCGTTCTTCTCCTCGTCCAGCTTGACGCCGAACGGAGCGAGCTTGTCGCACACCATCTTGCGCACGATGTCGTCGTTCTCGCCGACGCCGGCGGTGAAGGTGATTACGTCGCAGCCGCCCATCTGGTAGGTGTAGTTGCCGATGTAGCTGACGATGCGGTGCACGTACACGTCGAGGGCCAGCTTGGCGTCCTCGTTGCCCTCGGCCACCAGACGGTGAACCTCGCGCAGGTCGCCGAAGCCGGTCATGCCCATCATGCCGGAGCGCTTGTTGAACAGGGTGTCGAGCTCGTCCACGTTCATGTGGGCGTTGCGGATGAGGTGGAAGACCACGGCCGGGTCGATGTCGCCGGTGCGGCCGCCCATCATCAGGCCTTCAAGCGGGGTCAGACCCATGGAGGTCTCGACCGGCTTGCCGGAAACCTCGGCGGAGGCGGAGGCTCCGTTGCCGATGTGCAGCACGATCTGCTTGAGGCCTTCGGCCGGCTTGCCGATGACGCCGGGGACCACGGAGGAGATGAACTCGTGCGAGGTGCCGTGGGCGCCGTAACGGCGGATGTGGTACTGGTCGGCAATCTCCTTGTTCAGCGCGTAGGTGCTGGCCGCCTTCGGCAGCTGGAAGAAGAAGGAGGAATCGAACACGAAGATCTGCGGAACGTCGGGCAGCAGCGCGCGCATGACTTCGGCGCCCTTGGCCTCCGGGCCGTTGTGCAGCGGGGCGAGCACGGCCAGGTCCTTGACGGCGTTGATGGTCTTGTCGGTCACGAGGGCCGGCTTCGGGAAGAGGGATCCGCCCTGAACCACACGGTGACCGACGGCGACGATGCCTGCTTCGGACAGGTCCGGTCCGTACTCCTTGAAGAAGCCGAGCACGCGCCTGAGGCCCTGCTCGTGGTCGTGGATCGGCTCTTCGAGCTCGTGCTTCTCGCCGTTGTACTCGTGCTTGTAGTGACCGTCGACCGGTTCGCCGATCTTCTCGACGAGACCGGAGGCCAGACCTTCGCCGGACTCAAGATCGACCAGCTGATACTTGATAGAGCTGGAACCGGAATTGATGACAAGGACGGTTTTCGCCATTGTGGGCATCCTCCATGATTGATACGTACCGCGAAACACGGCTTTCCATCTGATAGATTACTCGCTGCTTGCTACAAATCAGCGCCGCAGGTTTTCGCCGAGAGCCACCAAAGAGAAAAGCCCCGCTGACGGGCTGAGCCGTGAAGTAAACAGCGGGCTGGTTATAGGTGAAGAGCGAACGACAGATTGCACGTGCCCCCGCTGGCGGGGGCTGTCGCGAATCGACTGGGGTGGTCGTAAAGAGCGGCTGTATCGCGTGGAGACCGCTAAAACACCCGCGTCACTGGGCCTCGATGGCGGTCAGTGCGATGGTGTTGATGATGTCCTGCACCGTCGCACCGCGTGAGAGGTCGTTGACGGGCTTGTTGAGGCCCTGCAGCACGGGGCCGATGGCGAGCGCCCCGGAGGAACGCTGCACGGCCTTGTAGCCGATGTTGCCGGAGCACAGGTCGGGGAACACGAACACGTTGACGTGTCCGGCCACATCGTTGCCCTTGGCCTTGGTGGCTGCCACGTCGGGCGACCATGCGGCGTCGAACTGGATGGAGCCGACGACGGGCAGGTCCGGAGCCTTCTCCTTGACGATTCGCGTGGCCTCTTCGACGATGTCCACGTCCGGCCCCTTGCCGGAGCCGAGGGTGGAGTAGGAGAGCATGCCGACCTTGGGCTCGATGCCGAACGCCTTGGCGGTCACGGCGGACTGCAGCGCGATCTCCGCGAGCTGTTCGGCGTCCGGGTTGAGGTTGATGGCGCAGTCGGAGAACACGGTCACGTGGTCCTTGAAGCACATCAGGAAGGCGCCGGAGACGAGCCTCTGCCCGGGCTTGGTCTTGATGACCTGCAGCGCCGGACGCACGGTGTTTGCGGTGGAGTTGACCGCGCCGGACACCAGACCATCGGCGTAACCGAGCACGACGAGCATCGTGCCGAAATAGCTCGCGTCGGTCAGCTGCTTGCGGGCCCTGCTCTTCGGTCATGCCCTTCTTGGCGCGCAGCTCGCACAGCTTGGCGACCATGGGCTTGAGGATGTTCTCGTCGTCCATGGCCTGGAAGCGTGCCTTGCCCAGATGGGTCAGACCGAGTCGCGCCCCCGGGCGAGGATCGCGCCCTTGTCGCCCACGATGATGAGGTTCGCGATCTCGCGCTCCAGCAGGTAGTCGGCCGCCTTGATGATGCGGTCCTCTTCGCCTTCGGGCAGCACGATCGTTTTCTTGTTCGCTTTGGCGCGGCCGAGCAGGCTGTACTGGAAGGCGTACGAGGTGATCGGGAAGTCGATCTCGACGTTGATGGCCCGCAGGACCTCTTCGGTTGGCACGTTCGCCTGGAAGGCGGCGAGCGCCGCATCGGCCTGCGACGCCTTGGTGAACGGGATCTGGGGGATCGTCCACACCGGCAGCCCGAAGTCCGCGAGCGTGTCCTTGACCGAGACGGAGTGGCGCGGCTCGCAGCCCGTCACGAAGATGCCCAGCACCTTGTTGCCGGCGGCCTCCATGCCTTCGATGGAGAGACGGACGGTGTCCTTGAGCTCGTCAGGCCAACGGTCGATGGTGCACACGGCGAGGAAGACGCCGGCCTGCAGGTCGGCGGCGATGTTCGCGTTGAACTCGTAGGCGGTTGGGTCGTTGACGTGTGACTTGTCGGTGCCGACGATGAGCGCCGCGTCCGCGCGGGACACGTTCATCGCGTCGTTGAACGCCGCGACGATGTCGCCGCGGGAGCCTTCCTTGTCCTTGCGCACCTGGTGAATGTCCAGTCCGGTGGACAGCGCGACGCCGAGGCCGGCGTTGGAGGCGTTCAGCAGGATGGGGGTGAAGTGGTCGTGATTGGAGACCGCGGGGCGGAACACGGTGGTCTTGAATTTGGTGGTCAGCGCCTTGAGCACGCCGTATGCCACGACGTTGCGTCCGTTTGCGCCTTCAGGACTTGCGATGTAGATGTTCGTTGTTGTCACGTTTGTCTCCTCGTCGGGGATGGTACTGCTCGTGTGACCGCCTTGTTTCACACTTACTGACATTGTAGTACCCGATCGTTCGCTGCCGGGCGTTGACATGGCGGTAAACGCGGCCGGGGCGGTTCGACCGGGCGCGTGCGTCATTTGTGATACAGGCTCAGCCGCTCGTATTTCGGCTCGCAGCATACGTTGATGCCGAGTTTGCGGTACAGCTCCTCGTCGGTCGACGAGATGATGACCGAGAAGAATGCGTCGCAGCCGCGCAGCTGTTCCAGCCCGCCGATGACGCGGGCCGCGGTCGGGCTTTGCGCGCTTGTCAGCGACAGGGCGATCAGCGTTTCGTCGGAGTGCAGGCGGCGGTTCATGCTGGACAGGTGCTCGGTTTTCAGCCGGCAGATCGGTTCAATGGCGGATTCGTCGATGACGCGCTGGTTCTCGTCGATGCCGGTTACGGCTTTGAGCGCGTTCATCAGCAGCGCGCTTGCCGCGCCGAGCAGTTCGCCGGTCTTGCCGGTGACCACGCGCCCGTTGGGCAGTACCATAGCGCCGGCCGGTGCCCCGGTCGTCTCCTCCTTGAGCAGCGCGGCCGACCGCGCGGGCGACAGGTCCTTGTCCACTCCGGCCTTCTTCATGATGGAGCGAAGCCGCTCGACCTGGTCCTCGCCGGTGCCGGTGCGCCTGAGATGCACGGTGGCAGCGAAGTAGCGGCGCACGATCTCCATGCGGGCGGCATCCCGGCACGCCTCGTCGTCGACGATGGCGTAGCCTGCCATGTTGACGCCCATGTCGGTGGGGCTCTGATAGGGGCTTTCGCCCATGATCCGCTCCATCATGGCCTTGAGGACGGGGAACGCCTCGACATCGCGGTTGTAGTTGACCGTGGTTTTCCCGTACGCCTCTAGGTGGAACGGGTCGATGATGTTGGCATCGTCTAGGTCGGCCGTGGCGGCCTCGTAGGCGATGTTCACCGGGTGATTGAGCGGCAGGTTCCAGATCGGGAACGTCTCGAATTTTGCATAGCCGGCATGGACGCCCCGTTTATGCTCGTGATAAAGCTGAGACAGGCAGGTCGCCATCTTTCCGCTTCCCGGTCCCGGAGCCGTGACGATCACGAGCGGACGGGAAGTGATGATGTAATCATTTTTGCCGTAGCCTTCATCGCTGATGATGAGCGGGATATTTGACGGATACCCGGGTATATTGTAGTGGAGATATACAGGGATATCCAGGCTTTCCAGCCTGTTCTTGAAGAGAGTGGCGCTCTCCTGACCGGAAAACTGGGTGATCACAACACTGCCTACATAGAGCCCCTGCTCCCTGTATGTCTCGATCAGACGGAGCACGTCAGAGTCATAGGTTATGCCAAGATCTCCCCGGATCTTGTTCTTTTCGATATCTTTCGCGCTGATGGCGATCACGATCTCTGCCTGGCTGCTCAGTTCTTTTAAGAGGCGAAGCTTGCTGTCCGGAGCAAATCCCGGAAGCACCCGGGAAGCGTGGTAGTCGTCAAAGAGCTTCCCTCCGAACTCGAGATAAAGCTTGTTGTCGAACTGGCTGATCCGGTTGCGGATGTGTTCAGACTGCATTTTCAGATATTTTTCATTATCAAATCCTGTTCTCATTTTAACTATCCTCTTATGGTTCATATTACTTATCCAGTATACTATAAAAGGCGCTGGTTTTACAATATTTTCATAATCTTTTATTTGATTTATGGAAACGCTGTCTTTATAATGGAAATAGTTGATTTTAGGAGGCAAAGGATGGACAATCAGAACAATAAAGGCAACGGCCCCGACAACAATCGCAGGCTGGGGGATCATCTCGCAACGACCCTGCTGATCACTTTGTTGTCATGGGGCTTTATTCTCTTATGCAGGGATCCAGCCGGAAGAGATCAGTTATGATAAATTTCTGGAACTTGTTGATGATGGAAAAGTGGACGAGGTCACACTTGGCAGCACCCGTATCTATATCACTCTGAAGGAAGATGACGGGAGCACGGGC
>ENA-OQCW01000824-OQCW01000824.1-human-gut-metagenome-genome-assembly--contig:-NODE-824-length-15012-cov-2.417602_pt1 | contig 15012 bp, 17 predicted proteins | sample MGYA00242767_ERZ504593 | MGnify/ENA primary metagenome ERZ504593 (study PRJEB26092, sample SAMD00036307) | human gut metagenome | host: Homo sapiens | study: EMG produced TPA metagenomics assembly of... | reverse complement strand
CTGTATTTATGAATGTAGGAACTGCAGCGGCAATCAAAGGCGCCGTATCTACAGAAGATTTACAAGGAATTAAGACGCAGGTAGAGTTATCCAATACGTATCATCTGCATGTGAGACCCGGAGATCAAGTGGTGAAAAAGTTAGGCGGTCTTCATAAATTTATGGTATGGGATAAGCCGATTCTGACAGATTCCGGTGGGTTCCAGGTGTTTTCGCTTGCGGGACTTCGTAAGATTAAAGAAGAAGGTGTGTACTTTAACTCTCACATTGATGGTAAAAAAATTTTTATGGGACCGGAGGAGAGTATGCAGATTCAGTCCAATCTGGCTTCTACGATTGCAATGGCATTTGATGAGTGCCCATCCAGTGTGGCGACAAGAGAATATATTCAGAACTCAGTGGAACGTACAACAAGATGGCTTGCAAGATGCAAAGCCGAGATGGCAAGATTGAATACGCTTCCGGATACGATCAACCAGCACCAGATGCTATTTGGAATTAATCAAGGCGGAATTTATGAAGATATTCGTATTGAACATGCGAAAGAGATTGCAAAGATGGATTTGGATGGATACGCAGTCGGAGGGCTTGCGGTAGGAGAATCCCATGAGGAGATGTATCGCATTTTGGAGGCGGTTGTGCCGTATCTTCCGATTGAGAAACCTACGTATCTGATGGGTGTAGGGACTCCGGCAAATATTTTGGAAGCGGTTGACAGGGGTGTTGACTTTTTTGGACTGTGTATATCCGAGCCGAAACGGAAGACATGGACATGTATATACAAATCAGGGGAAATTAAACTTGTTCAATGCAAAATATGAGCTGGATGACGCGCCGATTGAAGAAGGCTGCCAATGTCCTGCGTGCCGCACATACAGCAGAGCGTACATCAGACATCTTTTGAAAGCAAAAGAGATGCTCGGAATGAGACTTTGCGTGCTGCACAATTTGTATTTCTATAACAATATGATGGAAGAGATCAGAGCTGCGATTGAAGCAGGACGCTATAAAGAATACAAAAGAGAAAAACTTGCAGGAATGGGAATTCAGGAAGTATAAAAAAAATTATGAAATCTAAAAAAAACACTTGATGTATGTCTATAGATTGTGTATGATGGTCGTAGTGTTTAAAAATAGTAGGAGGAAATAAGATGAATAATCCAATATTTTTGCTTATTTTTATGCAGTAATTCTTGGGGGATTTTGGTTCTTACTGATGCGTCCACAGAAGAAAGAACAGAAGAGAATACAGTTGATGTTATCTGAACTGGCAGTAGGTGATACTGTGTTGACAACAAGTGGATTCTACGGAGTAATCATTGATATTACAGACGAGGATGTAATTGTAGAGTTTGGTAATAACAAGAACTGCCGTATTCCGATGCAGAAAGCAGCGATTACGCAGGTAGAAAAAGCAAATACAGAAGAATAAGTGAATGTAAAGGGAAGGCTTAGCCTTCTCATTTTTTTGGCCTTAAAACAGAGTATACTCTAAAAAAATACACTTTTCCGTATTAAAGGGTTGAAACGTGAATAAAAATACGATATGATTAGACCTATAAACTTTTGCAAGAGAAGGGAAGAGATATATGGAATTGAAAGTTGGAATTATCAAAGGGGATGGGATTGGTCCTGAAATTGTAGAAGAGGCAATGAAAGTATTAGATAAGGTCGGAGAGGTGTACGGCCATACATACAGATATAAAGAGTTATTGCTTGGAGGCGCCTCGATTGATGTACATGGGATCCCATTGACAGATGAGACTGTAGCGGAAGCAAAATCATGTGACGCTGTTTTGATGGGCTCTATCGGAGGAGATGCAAAAGTTTCACCGTGGTATCAGTTGGAACCAAACAGACGCCCGGAGGCAGGACTTTTAAAGATTCGAAAAGAATTGAATCTCTTTGCAAACTTAAGACCGGCAGTGCTGTATGATGAATTGAAAGGAGCATGCCCGTTAAAAGAAGAGATTACCGAAGGTGGATTTGATATGATGATCATGCGAGAGCTAACCGGTGGACTGTATTTTGGAAATCGAAAGACGGAAGAGATAGATGGTGTTATGACCGCATGTGACGAACTTACCTACAATGAGAATGAGATTCGAAGAATTGCAAAGAGAGCATTTGAGATTGCGATGAAACGAAGAAAAAAAGTGATCAGTGTGGATAAAGCGAATGTCCTTGATTCTTCCAGATTATGGAGAAAGATTGTTGAGGAGATTGCAAAAGAATATCCAGAAGTTGCTTTGGAACATATGCTTGTCGACAACTGTGCGATGCAGCTTGTAAAAGATCCAAAGCAGTTTGATGTGATTTTGACAGAAAACATGTTTGGAGACATTTTGTCCGATGAGGCAAGCATGGTGACAGGTTCAATCGGAATGCTTGCCTCGGCAAGTTTGAACGATACAAAATTCGGTCTATATGAGCCAAGTGGCGGTTCGGCACCGGATATTGCAGGCAAAGGAATTGCCAATCCGATTGCCACAATACTGTCTGCGGCGATGATGTTAAGATTTTCGTTTGACTTAGATAAAGAGGCGGATGCAATTGAAAAAGCAGTCAGTCAGGTATTAAAAGATGGGTACCGTACCATCGATATCATGTCAGAAGGAAAAGAACAGGTTGGCACTGCGAAAATCGGTGATCTGATCTGTGAAAGAATTGCGTAACGAAGGGAGAGACAGATATGAGAAGTGATACAGTAACAAAAGGAATGCAGCAGGCACCGCACCGTTCGTTGTTCAATGCATTAGGATATACAGAAGAAGAGTTGGAAAAACCGTTAGTGGGAATCGTGTGTTCTTACAATGAGATTGTGCCGGGGCATATGAATCTTGACAAGATTGCCAATGCGGTAAAAATGGGTGTGGCAATGGCTGGTGGAACGCCTGTTATGTTTCCGGCAATTGCAGTCTGTGACGGAATTGCAATGGGGCATATCGGTATGAAATATTCTCTTGTCACAAGAGACCTGATCGCAGATTCCACGGAAGCGATGGCTATGGCACATCAGTTTGATGCGCTTGTCATGATTCCGAACTGTGATAAAAATGTACCGGGACTTTTGATGGCGGCAGCAAGAATCAACGTGCCGACGATTTTTGTGAGCGGAGGTCCGATGCTTGCGGGGAGAGTGAAGGGATGCAAAACAAGCCTTTCGAGTATGTTTGAGGCAGTTGGTTCCTATGCGGCAGGAACGATGACTGCAGAAGATGTACAGGAATTTGAGAGCAAAGCATGTCCGACTTGTGGTTCCTGCTCCGGCATGTACACGGCAAACAGTATGAACTGTCTGACGGAAGTGCTTGGTATGGGATTGAAAGGAAATGGAACGATTCCGGCAGTGTATTCCGAACGAATCCGCCTTGCAAAACACGCAGGAATGAAAGTGATGGAGCTGTGGGAGAAAAATATCAGACCAAGAGATATTATGACAGAAAAGGCGATTTTGAATGCACTTACTGTGGATATGGCGCTGGGCTGTTCAACAAACAGTATGTTACATCTTCCGGCAATCGCACATGAGATTGGAATGGATTTTGATATCACATTTGCAAATGAGATCAGTGCAAAGACCCCGAACCTCTGTCATCTCGCACCGGCAGGACACACGTATATGGAAGACCTGAACGAGGCAGGCGGTGTGTATGCAGTGATGAATGAGTTAAATAAAAAGAATCTTTTATATACAGAGTGCATGACCGTAACTGGAAAAACAGTTGGTGAGAACATTGAGGGCTGTGTCAACAAAGATCCGGATGTCATAAGACCAATTGAAAATCCATACAGTGAAACAGGTGGTCTTGCAGTGCTCACAGGAAACCTTGCACCACATGGCGGCGTTGTAAAACGTTCGGCGGTTGTGGAAGAGATGATGGTACATGAAGGTCCGGCGAGAGTGTTTGACTGTGAGGAAGATGCGATTGCCGCAATCAAAGGCGGAAAAATTGTCGCAGGTGATGTGGTTGTCATTCGCTATGAGGGACCGAAAGGAGGACCAGGAATGAGAGAGATGCTCAATCCGACATCGGCAATTGCCGGTATGGGACTCGGCTCCAGTGTGGCGTTGATTACGGATGGGCGTTTCAGCGGCGCATCAAGAGGTGCATCCATCGGACACGTGTCTCCGGAAGCAGCAGTGGGAGGTCCGATTGCGTTAGTGGAAGAAGGCGATATCATTAAGATTAATATCCCGGAAAATAAAATAGAGCTGGCTGTTTCGGATGAGCTGCTTGCAAAAAAGGAAAGCGAGTGGAAAACCCAAGAAAACCAAAGGTTACAACAGGTTATTTGGCAAGATATGCGGCGCTGGTGACATCCGGAAACAGAGGAGCTGTATTAGAAATCCCAAGATAAAGAGAAGGAGAAAGACAGATGCAATTAACAGGAGCAGAAATCGTGATCGAATGTTTGAAAGAGCAGGGAGTGGATACTGTATTTGGATATCCGGGAGGTGCGATTTTAAATGTATACGATGCGTTATATAAACACAGCGATGAGATTTGTCATATATTGACTTCCCACGAACAGGGAGCTGCACATGCAGCAGACGGATATGCAAGAGCAACCGGGAAAGTAGGTGTCTGCCTTGCAACAAGTGGACCGGGAGCCACGAATCTTGTAACCGGGATTGCGACGGCGTATATGGATTCCATTCCAGTAGTGGCGATTACCTGTAACGTAGGTGTTTCCCTGCTTGGAAAAGATAGTTTTCAGGAAATAGATATCGCAGGCATTACAATGCCGATTACAAAGCACAATTATATCGTCAAAGATGTCGATAAATTGGCGGATACGATTCGAAAAGCGTTTTTGATTGCAAGGACAGGAAGACCGGGACCAGTTCTGATCGATATTCCGAAAGATGTGACTGCAAATCTGAGTGAATATCAAAAAGTAGAAATTGACGTCACAGATATTCAGAGAAAGAAAATCGATGAAGATGAGATTGAAACAGCGGTGAAAATGATTCAGAGAGCCAAGAAACCATATATTTTTGTGGGTGGCGGAGCAGTTTTGTCAGGAGCAAGTGAGTCTTTAGTGGAATTTGCACATAAAATTGATGCGCCTGTGGCGGATTCTCTGATGGGAAAAGGAGCATTTCCGGGAACAGATGAGCTGTACTCTGGAATGCTTGGAATGCATGGAACGAAAGCGTCGAATTTTGGAGTGAGCCAATGTGACCTTTTGGTCGTGGTCGGTGCAAGGTTCAGTGACCGTGTGACTGGAAATGCAAAGAAATTTGCACATCATGCGAAAATTCTGCAAATTGATATTGATCCGGCAGAAATAGATAAAAATATTCTCACAGATGCGAGTGTGACCGGAGATATCAAAGAAGTTCTGATAATCCTGAATGAAAAGGTGGAACAGCAAAGTCATGAGGAATGGAAACAGCAGATTGAGGAATATAAAGAGAAACATCCTCTGACGTATCATCCGGAAGGACTTACAGGACCGTATATTGTGGAAGAAATATACAGACAGACTAACGGAGACGCAATCATTACAACAGAAGTCGGACAGCATCAGATGTGGGCTGCACAATTTTATAAATACACAAAACCGAGAACGTTTTTAACTTCGGGGAGGTCTTGGGGACAATGGGCTATGGACTTGGCGCTTCGCTCGGAGCAAAGATGGGGATGCCGGACAAGACCGTGGTCAATATTGCCGGAGATGGATGTTTCCGAATGAATATGAATGAGATTGCAACAGCGGCAAGATACAATATTCCGATCATTCAAGTCGTGGTAAATAACCATGTACTTGGCATGGTGCGTCAGTGGCAGACGCTGTTTTATGAAAAGCGTTATTCTGCAACCGTGTTAAATGATGCGGTAGACTTTGTAAAATTGGCAGAAGCAATGGGGGCGGTCGGAATACGTGCGGCGACACGGGAAGAGTTTCAAAAAGCTTTCCAGGAGGCGCTGGCTATGGGGAGACCGGTTGTGATTGACTGCCAGATCGACAGTGATGAAAAAGTATGGCCGAGGTTGCACCAGGGGCTGCGATCAGCGAGGCATTTAGTGAAGAAGATTTAGAAAAATAAAAATGAAGTGGAGGAATAAAAAATGAGCAGAGTGTATAATTTTTCAGCAGGACCGGCAGTATTGCCAGAAAGTGTTCTAAAATCAGCGGCAGAAGAGATGTTAGATTACAAGGGATGCGGAATGTCGGTTATGGAGATGAGTCATAGATCGAAAGCGTTTGAGGAGATTATCAAAACGGCGGAGTCGGATTTAAGAGAGCTCATGCATATTCCGGATAACTATAAAGTGCTGTTTTTTGCAGGGAGGAGCGTCACAGCAGTTTGCGATGATTCCGATGAACTTGATGAAAAAACAAGGGTGGCGGACTACATTGTGACTGGACAATGGGCAAAAAAATGCATACCAGGAAGCAGCAAAATATGGTAAGGTCAATAAAATTGCTTCTTCAGAAGATAAAACATTTTCTTACATACCAGATTGTTCAGATCTTCCAATCTCAGAAGATGCAGACTATGTGTATATTTGTGAAAATAATACGATTTATGGAACCAAATTTAAGGAACTGCCAAATACAAAAGGAAAGACACTTGTAGCCGATGTATCATCCTGCTTTTTATCAGAGCCGGTAGATGTCAGCAAATATGGAATTATTTATGGTGGTGTACAAAAGAATATCGGACCTGCAGGTGTAGTTATTGTGATTATCCGCGAAGATTTGATTACAGAAGATGTGCTCCCGGGAACACCTACGATGCTCACATATAAGACACATGCTGATGCAGATTCTCTTTATAACACACCTCCGGCTTATGGAATTTATATGTGCGGGAAAGTGTTCAAATGGCTCAAAGAGATGGGCGGTTTAGAGGCGATGAAGGAAAGAAATGAGAGAAAAGCAAAGATTCTTTATGATTTTCTTGATGAGAGTAAGCTGTTCAAGGGAACGGTGGAGAAGAAAGACCGTTCTTTGATGAATGTACCGTTTGTGACAGGAGATGCTGAACTGGATGCAAAATTTGTGAAGGAAGCAAAGGCGGCAGGACTTGAAAATCTGAAAGGACATAGAAGTGTCGGCGGTATGAGGGCAAGTATTTACAATGCAATGCCGGAAGAAGGCGTTCAGGCGCTCGTGGACTTTATGAAAAAATTTGAGGAGGAGAATCTGTAGATATGTATAAATTTCATTGTTTAAATCCAATTGCAGAAGTAGGCTTAAACCAGTTTACAGGCGAGTATGAAGCTGAAGGAAAGTTAGAAGGTGTAGACGCAGTGCTTGTGAGAAGCGCTGCAATGCATGAGTTGGAATTTGATAAAGAGTTAAAAGTAATCGCACGTGCAGGAGCAGGCGTGAATAACATTCCACTTGATAGATGTGCAGAAGAAGGAATTGTTGTATTTAATACACCGGGAGCAAATGCAAATGGTGTAAAGGAACTTGTGATTGCAGGTATGCTGCTCGCATCCAGAGATATTATCGGGGGAATCAACTGGGTGCAGGAGCACGAAGAAGACGGTGATGTGGCAAAACATGCGGAGAAACAAAAAAAGGCATTTGCGGGCTGTGAATTGGAAGGAAAGAAACTTGGAGTGATCGGTCTTGGCGCAATTGGTGTTCTCGTTGCAAACGCAGCAGCTCATCTTGGCATGGATGTATACGGTTATGACCCTTATATTTCGGTAGATGCAGCCTGGAAATTATCAAGAAATATTTATCATGCAAAAACAGTGGATGAATTGTATAAAGAATGTGATTACATTACAATTCATGTTCCGGCACTGGAGAGCACAAAAGGAATGATCAATAAAGATGCGATCAGTTTGATGAAAAAAAGATGTGGTTGTATTGAACTTCGCACGAGATGTGCTTGTGAACGAAGAAGATATGATCGACGCACTGGAAAGCGGAAAGGTGAAACGGTATGTCACAGATTTCCCGAATCCATTGGTAGCAGGCGTGAAAGGAACGATTGTGATTCCGCATTTAGGGGCATCTACAGAGGAATCGGAGGATAATTGTGCAAAGATGGCAGTAAAAGAAGTGATGGATTTCCTGGAAAACGGGAATATTAGAAATTCTGTCAACTATCCGAACTGCGATATGGGATACCGTGATGGAAAGACAAGAATCACGATTCTCCATCACAATGTACCGAATATGATTGGTCAGTTCACAACCTTGCTTGCAGAGGCAGGAGTGAATATTTCTGACATGACAAATAAGAGTAAGAAGGAATATGCTTATACGATGATTGATATTGAAGGCGGATTGAACGAAGAGATTAAAGAAAAATTGGGCACGATAAAGGATGTTTTAAGAGTTCGTGTGATTGAATAGGAAAAAGGCTGCAGGTTCAGAGATGGATTTGCAGTCTTCTTTTTACAACAAAAATGTAGAAAAATGTAGCAAATATGTAACATTTTTTAAGGGGTTCTTAAGGGCAGAAACATTGCAATACAAACAGAAGTGGACTATAATAAATTTTGCAAACAAAAGTAGGAGTACGAGTGATATGTTTAGGGTGAGAAAAGGAATAAGGTACAGAAGAAGAAGAAAAAAGATTGCAGTTGGGATTGTATTGGTTACAATATTGCTTATCTTGTTAGGGGGACTGATTTTTAGAATCGCAAAGAGAACGATTCCGGAAGTGATTTTAAAAGTGAAAAATGTGTCAATTCTTCAAGATGAGGAGATTCCGCAGATTCAGGCTGCCGCTTCTTGTAAGGACGAAAAATACAGTGAGAAAGAACTGGAAAAAGGATATACTGTGAAAGATTTTGTGAAGGATTTGAATGCGGGGAAAGGATATCGGCTAACATATGAGATTGATCAGACAAAAGAAGGAGAGTATCCAATTACCATTTCTTTTGAAAAAGATTTGAAGAAAAAAATAGATAAGAAATGGAGAAAAAAGCTAAAGGTTCAGGTGAAAAACGGCACTTGCCAAGTTAAGAATAAATACGGGACTTGGGAAGATAAAAAATTTAAAAAGTGGGACGGTACCTATGCGGCATCAGAATTTGTTCTTTCAAAAGAGAAGACATATTACATAGATGAGAATGGAGAGATGGTAACAGGATGGAAAGATATCGATAATTTCCGCTATTTTTTCGATGAGAATGGAGAGATGAGTATTGGTTGGAAAGAGACAAAGGAAGGTACTTACTATTTTCAGGAAGATGGGAAGATGAGTGTTGGCTGGCAAAAGATAGGGGAAGATACTTATTACTTTGACAAAGAAGGAAAGATGCTGACAGGAAAGCAGAGAGTATTTCAGTTGGACTGCGTATTTGGCGAAGATGGGAAATTACAGTCAAAGGCGAGCAAGGTGGATCCGGAGAAACCGATGGTTGCGTTGACATTTGATGATGGACCGGGAAAATACACGGATTCTCTTTTGGATAAATTGGAGGAGTATGGTGCAAGGGCTACCTTCTTTATGGTTGGAACGAATGCGGCGAAGTATCCGGATACCATTAAGCGAATGGAAGAGATTGGATGCGAAATTGGTAATCATACGACGAATCATAAAAATCTCGTCAAACTAGATGATGCAAGTGTCAAAGAAGAGATTCAGTCTACAGATGCAGCGATTGCGGCAGCAGTGGGACATGGAGCAAGTCTGTTGCGTCCGCCGTTTGGCTCTTATAACGACAAGGTGAAGAGTTTGGCAGGAAAGCCGGTCATCATGTGGTCTTTAGATACGCTTGACTGGGAGAAAAAGGATGCGGCATTGATTAGAGATTACGTCCTTGAGACGGTCAGTGATGGAGATGTGATTTTGCTTCATGATATACATGACCTTTTCCGTAAATGCGGCATTTGAGTTAATCCCAAAACTGATTGAACAAGGATATCAGCTGGTGACAGTGAGTGAGCTTGCAGAAGCAAGAGGAATCTCGCTGGAAAATGGAGTGCGTTATTCACAGTTTTATAAACAATAGAAAAAGCTTGTAAGTATGTTTGAGGTACTTACAAGCTTTTGCTTAATTATTGTTGATCTTTCTGATGTTTTTCAAGCAATTTATGAATCTTATCGGTTGGATTCATGACAGAACCGATGGTAATGTCATGATTCAAAGAATCAATGATAAGTGCAAGGAATTTGCTCATATCTGCCATAACAAAATATGGTTTTTCATATAATTCGGATGGAAGGTATGTCAAGTTCGTTGTGATGACACGATCGATGTAGCCTTTTTCGTAATAATCGTCAAATTTTGCAAAGCCATCTGTAAATAATCCAAAGGTTGTGCAGACAAATACACGGTTAGTGCCGCGTTCTTTAATCTGTTTTGCAACATCTAACATACTTTCTCCGGAAGAAATCATATCATCGATAATGATTGCATTCTTTCCGGCAAGATCATCACCTAAAAATTCATGTGCCACGATTGGATTTTTTCCATTTACAATTGTAGAGTAGTCGCGACGTTTGTAGAACATACCCATATCTACGCCTAAAACGTTTGAAAAATAAACGGCACGGTGCATAGCGCCTTCATCCGGACTGATGATCATCAGGTGATCCTTGTCCACTTTCAAATCCGGCTCTGCGCGGAGCAAAGCTTTCATAAACTGATATGGCGGTGTAAAGTTATCGAATCCTTTGAGCGGAATTGCATTTTGTACACGTGGGTCGTGCGCATCAAATGTGATGATATTCGATACACCCATTGCTGTAAGTTCTTCTAATGCAAATGCACAGTCAAGAGACTCTCTCTTTGTCCGTTTGTGTTGACGACTTTCATACAAGAATGGCATAATAACGTTGATGCGGCGTGCTTTTCCGGTAGCAGCCGAGATAATACGTTTTAAATCCTGATAATGGTCATCTGGTGACATGTGGTTTTTATGTCCGTTTACAGAGTATGTAAGGCTGTAGTTACATACATCTACCATGATGAATAAGTCTGTGCCGCGGATGGATTCGCGAAGCATACCTTTTGCTTCACCTGAACCAAAACGAGGGCACGCGCTGTCGACTAAATAGTTCTCCAGACGGTAATTTGCAATTGAAGCGGAATCCGGCCATTTTTCAACTGCATTCTGGCGAAAGGAAACGATGTAGTCATTTACTTTTTGACCAAGTTCTTTGCAACTATCCAATGCGGCTATTTTAAGAGGAGCAATTGGAAGTGCTTTTTCTAATAATGTGATATTTGCCATAGGGGCCTCCATAAAAATAAATTCTTTTAACATACCCATATTAGCAAAAAAAATCATTTGCTTCAAGAATTTCATGTGGAAATTGCTTTTTTTTGAAAAATTTAGTATGATAGAGATTAGAATTAGTATAAATAGTAATTAATAGGAGAAAAAATATGAGTAAACCAATTGTAGCAATCGTCGGAAGACCGAATGTAGGGAAGTCGACATTATTTAATGCACTGGCGGGAGAGATGATTTCCATCGTAAAAGATACGCCGGGTGTGACAAGAGATAGAATCTATGCAGAAGTAACATGGCTGGATAAAGAATTTACAATGATTGATACCGGAGGAATCGAACCGGACAGCAAAGATATTATTTTATCGCAGATGAGAGAACAGGCTCAGATTGCCATTGATACAGCTGATGTCATTGTTTTTATTACAGATGTGAGACAGGGACTTGTAGATGCAGATTCCAAGGTTGCAGATATGCTAAGACGCTCCGGAAAGCCGGTTGTGCTTGTTGTCAATAAAGTGGACAGCTTCCAGAAGCTTATGCCGGATGTGTACGAATTTTATAATTTAGGAATCGGTGACCCAATCCCGATTTCGGCAGCATCCAGACTTGGTATCGGTGATATGCTTGATGAAGTAGTGAAATTCTTCCCGGAGGGAAATGCGACGGAAGAAGAGGATGAAAGACCAAGAATTGCAATTGTGGGTAAACCAAATGTTGGAAAATCTTCTATTGTCAATAAATTGCTTGGTGAGAACCGTGTGATTGTATCCGATGTTGCAGGCACGACACGTGATGCAATTGATACTGCAATCAAATATCATGGAAAAGAATATGTGTTTATTGATACAGCAGGTCTGCGAAGAAAGAATAAGATTAAAGAAGAGCTGGAGCGATATAGTATCATTCGTACTGTGACAGCGGTGGAACGTGCCGACGTTGTCTTAATGGTGATCGATGCGGTAGAAGGAATCACAGAGCAGGATGCAAAGATCGCCGGAATTGCCCATGAAAGAGGAAAAGGAATTATCATTGTTGTCAATAAATGGGATGCGATTGAGAAACATGATAAGACAATGTACGAGTATGAGAAAAAGATTCGTCAGACATTGGCGTATATGCCATATGCAGAGATTATGTATGTGTCTGCAGCGACAGGACAGCGCCTGAACAAGCTTTATGAGATGATTGATGTCGTGATGGAGAATCAGACACTTCGTGTGGCTACAGGTGTTCTCAACGAGATCATGGCAGAGGCAGTTGCGATGCAGCAGCCGCCGTCGGATAAAGGAAAGCGTTTGAAATTGTACTATATTACACAGGTAGCGGTAAAACCGCCGACATTTGTTATCTTTGTGAATGATAAGGAATTGATGCACTTTTCATATACAAGATATTTGGAGAATAAGATTAGAGAAGCGTTTGGCTTTAAGGGAACTTCACTGAAATTTTTCATCCGCGAGCGAAAGGAAAAGGAGCATTAGTAGTATGGAACGTTTGATTTGTGTTGTAATCGGATATCTGTTTGGCTTGTTTCAGACAGGGTACTTTTATGGAAAATTAAAACACATTGACATCAGACAACATGGAAGCGGCAATGCCGGGACGACAAACGCTCTCAGAACGTTAGGATGGACCGCGGGGGCAATCACCTTTTTGGGCGATTGCCTGAAATGTGTTGCAGCAGTTGCAGTTGTGTACTGGCTGTACGGCTCTACACATGATAATATCAGTCTGCTTGCAATGTATGCCGGGATGGGCGCAGTACTTGGACACAATTTTCCCTTTTATTTAAAATTCAAAGGAGGAAAAGGAATTGCGGCGACAGCAGGATTGATTCTTGCTACGAATCCGATTATGATGCTGATTGCGGCTATTGTATTTATTTTGGTTGTGGCAGTGACCGATACCGTTTCGTGGGTTCACTTAGTTCTAGTGGTATTGATTTTGGCTGAATGTAGATTGTGTATGGTCAGATGGGAGGATTTTCTCTGACACAGCCAGAATTATATGAAATGTATATGATTGCGTTTGTTTTGATGCTGATGGCATTTTACAGACATCGTGCAAACATCAAGCGTCTTTTGAACGGGACGGAAAATAAATTTGGAGCAGACAGGAAAACGAAATAGAGGCAGGAGGATATGGCATGGCAAAAGCAGGCATCATGGGAGCCGGAAGCTGGGGAACAGCGTTGGCGTTATTACTGTATAAAAATGGGCATGAGGTTACTTTAGTGGTCAATCAACAATGACGAGGTAGAGGAATTAAAAAAAGAAAGAGAACACAAGAGCAAATTGCCGGGGGTGAAGATTCCGGAAGATTTGAGGATTACAAACAGTATGGAAGAAGCCGTTGCAGAGAAGGATTTTGTTGTCCTTGCAGTACCTTCACCGTTTATCCGAAGCACAGCGAGAAATATGAAGCCGTATGTGGTTAAACATCAAAAGCTTATCAATGTGGCAAAAGGAATTGAGGAGACGACGCTTAAGACCCTTTCGGAACAGATTGAGGAAGAACTTCCGATGGTGGATGTAGCTGTGTTATCAGGACCGAGTCATGCAGAGGAAGTGGGCAGAGGACTTCCGACAACATGTGTTGTAGGCGCGAAGACAAAAGAGACGGCTGAATATCTTCAGAAGATGTTTATGAACGAAACATTCCGTGTGTATACAAGCCCGGATATTCTCGGAATAGAGGTAGGTGGAGCACTGAAAAATGTCATTGCACTCGCGGCTGGAATTGCGGATGGTCTCGGATACGGTGACAATACAAAGGCGGCGCTTATCACTCGTGGAATTGCGGAGATTGGAAGACTGGGTATCCAGATGGGCGGTAAGATGGAAAGCTTTACCGGACTTACCGGAATTGGAGATTTGATCGTGACCTGTGCAAGCGTACACAGTCGAAACCGAAAAGCCGGATACCTGATTGGACAGGGAAAGACGATGCAGGAAGCAATGGACGAAGTAAAGATGGTCGTGGAAGGTGTTTATTCTGCGAAGGCAGCAATGAAACTTGCAGAAAAATATGAGGTGTCCATGCCGATCATTGAGCAGGTAAATCAAGTGCTCTTTAAAGGAAAAGATGCCGCAAAGGCAGTTAACGAATTGATGTTAAGAGATGGAAAAATTGAACATAGTGACTTGCCGTGGGAGTAAAAGGAATTAAAAACAAGAGAATATAGTACATATCAAACCAATTGGCTGCATACACTGTACAAGTGAATAGCAGGAGGGATCATATGGAAGTATTCGATGTTTATAAAGATATACAGGCGAGAACCAACGGAGAAATTTATCTTGGGGTGGTGGGACCGGTAAGAACCGGAAAATCTACTTTTATCAAACGATTTATGGACTTGTTAGTTTTGCCGAAGATAGAGGATGAACATAGCAGACAGCGGACAAAAGATGAGTTGCCTCAGTCTGCATCCGGGAAAACAATCATGACGACGGAACCGAAATTTGTGCCGAAAGAGGCAGCGGAAATTTCACTCATGGATGATGTGACAGTAAAAGTACGCCTGATAGACTGTGTCGGCTATATGGTGAAAGGTGCGGCGGGACACACAGAGAATGAGGAAGAACGCCAGGTAAAGACACCGTGGTTTGACTATGAGATTCCATTTACAAAAGCAGCAAGCATTGGAACGCAGAAAGTGATTCATGATCATGCCACGATTGGAATCGTAATCACAACAGACGGAACAATCTGTGATCTTAAGAGAGAAAATTATATCGAGGCAGAAGATAAGACAATCCGGGAAGCTGCAATCTATCGGGAAACCGTTTGTCGTACTTGTAAATTCAAAAAGACCATATGGGGAAGAGGCAAAGCAGGCGG
>ENA-OQCW01000822-OQCW01000822.1-human-gut-metagenome-genome-assembly--contig:-NODE-822-length-15047-cov-3.569571_pt1 | contig 15047 bp, 15 predicted proteins | sample MGYA00242767_ERZ504593 | MGnify/ENA primary metagenome ERZ504593 (study PRJEB26092, sample SAMD00036307) | human gut metagenome | host: Homo sapiens | study: EMG produced TPA metagenomics assembly of... | reverse complement strand
GGATTTGCCTCGCCCCGCAAAGGAGAAATACGGGTTATCTGTTTCAAAACTATGCGCTTTTTCCCAATATGACGGTAGCCCGCAACATCTTATGCGGATATAAAGGGGAAGAAGGGCAGCGTGAATTGCAGCGGATGCTGGAAAGGTTCAGTTGTCCGGTATGGAAGCGCGATATCCGCATCAACTGTCCGGTGGTCAGCAGCAGCGTGTCGCTTTGGCGCGCATGATGATATCACGGCCACAGGTGCTGATGCTGGATGAGCCGTTTTCTGCTTTGGATGCGTATTTGCGTGAGGAAATGCAATTGGAAGTGTCCCGGATGCTGGAGGAATACCAAGGCATAACGCTGTTGGTATCGCATGATCGGGATGAAATTTACCGTTTGAGCGATCAGATCGCCATTTATGATCGCGGTCGGATTGTGCGGATCGGAGATAAGCAAGAGGTGTTCTTGCATCCGCAGATCTGTGCGGCCGCAACGATGACAGGGTGCAAAAATGTTTTTCCAGCCTATGCGTGCGGAACAGATGCAATACGCGGTTCCGGATTGGGGTGTTGTATTGCATACAAGCGGGAACGTGGATGCGTCGATCGCAGCAGTAGGGGTGCGGGCGCACTACTTCGATGTTGTGGAACGGGAAGGCGAAAACACACTGGTCTGCACCATCCAGTCTGTTGTGGAAAGCCCGTTTGAAATGATTGTGTACCTATCTCCTGCGAATGGAAAACAGCGAATATGCTGGAAAACGGACAAGCAAACATTTTCCCGCTATCAGAATCAATCCCATATTATTTTGCATGTACCTAGACAAGCGGTGCTGCAGCTCTATCGTGAAAAGAGGTAAAATCATGCTGAAATGTGCGATCGTGTACACGACACGAAATGATAATACAAGAAGATTGGCGGAATGCATGTTCAGTGCGTTACCCCAAGGCGTTTGCATCTATAAAGGTACACCAAATCCGGCTGCGTTAGCTGCTGATGTGATTTTCTGGGGAAATAACGCAGGAATCGCCTCGGATGAAATTGCGTCTTTTTGGTAAAAGCCAAAAAAAGAGTTTTGGTGCCTTTCGGATACACCTGTTTTGGGGGCGGTAAGGACTTGTGTGCAGTCGGTTCATTCGCCCGAACGGTCATGGAAAACGTAGAAAAGAAATGCAAGGGTTAGAAAAGGGGCAGTCGTCCATGAAACCAATATTTGTGATTGGACATAAAAATCCGGACACTGATTCCATATGTTCCGCAATATGTTATGCACGGTTAAAATCTCGTCTGACGGGACAGGCGTATATTCCCTGCCGCGCGGGGCAGATCAATGCAGAAACAAAATATGTGTTGGATTGCTTTGGCGAAAAACCGCCGCAGTATCTGGATTCGCTGCATCCCAAACTGACGGATGTCCAGTTTCGACGGGTAGAGGGGATTCGTGCACAGATGTCGCTTCGCCGTGCATGGCAGTACATGAGTGAACAAAACATTCACACAATTCCGGTTGTGAGCGAGGGAAAACGACTGCAAGGACTGCTTACGTTCAGCGATATTGCTCGGTTTTATATGGAAGATCAAGATGCGGATGCATTGGCGCAAGCAAAAACAAGTTATCGCAATATTGTGGATGTGCTCGGAGGACAGCTGCTTGTCGGAGATTTAGAGGATAGCTTTGCGTCAGGAAGAGTGGTGGTTGGCGCGGCAAATCCGGATGTGATGGAAGAACATATCCAAGAAAACGATTTGGTGATTTTGGGGAATCGTTATGAATCACAGCTGTGTGCTCTTGAGATGGAGGCAAGCTGTATTGTTGTCTGCCAGGGATCGGAAGTGTCAAAGACGATTAAAAAGCTGGCAGAAGAAAGACAGTGTGTTGTGATTAGTACACCGCATGATACATTTACTGTAGCCAGATTGATTAATCAGAGTATTCCGGTAAAGCATTTTATGAGTAAGGAAAATCTGACGACATTTAAGATGAGTGATTATGTGGAAGATATCAAAGATGTGATGACAAAGAAGAGATTCCGTGATTTCCCAGTTGTAGACAGAAAAGGAAGATTTGTCGGATTGATTTCGAGAAGGCTTTTGATCGATGCAAGAAAAAAACAGCTGATTTTAGTGGATCACAATGAAAAATCTCAGGCTGTGGATGGAATCGAAGAGGCAGATATCCAGGAGATCATAGATCATCACAGACTTGGAAGCATTGAGACGATCGGACCGGTATATTTCAGAAACCAGCCGGTTGGATGTACTGCAACGATTGTTTATCAGATGTATGAGGAACAGGGGGTTATGATCGACAGGATGATCGCATCCCTTCTGTGTTCTGCAATTATTTCCGATACACTGATGTTCCGTTCGCCTACGTGCACTGATGTGGATCGAAGAGCGGCGGAGTCACTTGCGAAGATTGCAGATATTGATATTGAGAGCCTTGCAAGAGAGATGTTTAATGCGGGAAGCAATCTGAAGAATAAGACTGCGGAGGAAATATGTTTCCAGGACTTTAAGAAATTTAATATTGGAGATGTGGAGTTCGGTGTTGGGCAGATCAATTCAATGAACAAAGATGAACTGCATGACATCAAGGAAAAGTTGATTCCTTATCTGAAGGAGGCAATGTACAGTCAGGGATTGGATCGCATTTTCTTTATGTTAACGAATATTATTGAAGAGTCCACAGAACTTTTGTGTGACGGTGCAGGTGCAAGGGAGCAGGTATTTGATGCGTTTGATTTGAGAGAAGATACGGAAGACATTATCTTAAAGGGAGTTGTTTCCAGAAAGAAACAGTTAATTCCGAATTTCGTAATTGCGTTGCAGCAATAGAAGGGACAGGATATGGAGAAACAATTATGGAAACCGGGAAATATGATCTATCCACTGCCGGCAGTGATGGTGAGCGCCGGGGATGCCGATGGAAATACTAATATTATCACAGTTGCATGGACAGGGACAATCTGTACGAATCCAGCGATGGCATATATTTCTGTGAGACCAGAACGCTATTCCTATGAAATGATTCGCAGCTCAGGAGAGTTTGTGATCAATCTGACGACAAAAGATCTTGTGCATGCGACAGATTATTGTGGAGTAAAATCCGGCAGGGATGTGGATAAGTGGAAAGAGACTCGGCTTACAAGAGGAAAAGCGGAAAAACTTCGCTATGCACCGACAATCGTGGAAAGCCCTGTCAATATCGAGTGTAAAGTAACAGAGGTAAAGGAACTTGGATCTCATCATATGTTTCTTGCGACGGTGGAGGCGGTACAGGTCGATGGAACTTATATGTCTGCAGGTGGGAAGTTTGAACTGAATCAGGCAGAACTTCTTGCGTATTCGCATGGTTCCTATTTAGAAACCGGGAGAGAACTAGGGACATTTGGTTACAGTATCCGAAAGAAGAATAAAAGCAAGGCGCAGAATCCTTCAAAGAAAAATAAAAAGAAGGCACAGAATCCTTCCAAGAAAAGTGAAAACAGGACACAGCGTGCCCGGAAAGATAGATAGAAGAAACAGGACAAAAATGTCTGCTGGAAGTCCAAAAGAAAGAGTGTGTTTCAAGGAAATGTCAGAATGTGTATGACATGGAGCGGGGACACATTCTTTTTTATTGTGATTCATATATATGATATGAGCAAGAGGGGGAGGGAAAGTGGTTTGCATAGAAAATCTATACTGCAATTTCTTGGGATGTTATATTTGGTATGCCTGATTTTGAAGGCGGGAAGTGGTCGGGAGGCTGAGGAGGCTGATGGAGCTATTACGGCGGGAGTGGAGAAGCCAAAGATAGCGATTACATTTGATGATGGTCCGCATCCGGTATGGACGCCGAAACTTTTGGAAGGATTAAAAGAGAGGGAGGTTTTGGCAACATTTTTTCTGATCGGATCCAATATAGACGGAAATGAGACTGTTGTAAAGGAAATGTACGAAAATGGACATATCGTTGGAAATCATACGTTTCATCATGTAGAGATGACAAAGCTGTCAGATGAAAAGGCGATGGAAGAGATTCGGATGACTAACGAAAAAATTTCTGCAATTACCGGTGAGCCGGTGTCGTTTATGCGCCCGCCGTTTGGGGCATGGCAGAAAGGTCTGGAAAAAGAGATGCAGGTTTTGCCAGTAAACTGGTCTGTGGATACGCTTGATTGGACGACGAAAAATGCGGATGAAATTGTGAACAAGGTAGTGACGGAAGTCAAAGAAAATGATATTATTTTAATGCATGACTGTTATGAAAGTTCTGTGAATGCGGCTCTCAGAATTGTGGATATTTTAAAAGAGAGTGGTTATGAATTTGTGACAGTGGAAGAGTTGATCCTCCCATAGAATGATTGGAGAGGGAAATGGTGAATCTGCCGGAGATGCAGGCGAATAACAGAAGAGAGAACAATTATAGATAAAGGAGTAACAAGATGATAAATGAATTTTCCAGAATGGAGTTACTGATTGGAAAAGATTGTGTAGAAAGTTTGAAGGAGAAGACAGTACTTGTATTCGGTGTGGGAGGGGTTGGATCACACTGTATTGAGGCGCTGGCAAGAAGTGGTATCGGTCATTTGATCCTGGTGGATAATGACACCGTATCACTGACCAATATCAATCGGCAATCGATTGCTTATCACAGTACGATCGGACAATACAAGACGAGGGTGATGAAAGAAAGAATTCAGGATATTTGCCCAAAAACAGAAGTGACAGTCCATGAAACATTCGTCCTTGAGGAGAATGCAGCGGAGCTTTTGGATGGGAATATCGATTATATCGTCGATGCGATCGACACAGTGACAGCAAAACTTGCGATTGCTCAGATTGCCGATCAGAGAGGGATTCCGATGATCAGCAGTATGGGAACGGGGAATAAGCTTCATCCGGAATTATTTGAAATTACAGATATTACAAAGACATCTGTCTGCCCGCTCTGTAAGGTGATGAGAAAGGAATTGAAGAACCGGGGAGTAGCACATTTAAAAGTACTCTACTCAAAAGAAAAGCCGGTCGATGTCTCAAAAAATATTACGGAAGAAGAAAAAGGAAATAAGCGTTCACTGCCGGGAAGTATTTCCTTTGTACCTCCGGTGGCAGGACTGATCATTGCCGGGGAGGTTATCCGTGATCTGGCAGGAATTTCATAGGAGGAAAAGATATGGATCTGTTTGATTATATGAGAGAAACGACAAAGAAAAAAGAGTCTCCGCTTGCATCGCGTCTGCGTCCGAAGACTCTGGAGGAAGTGGTAGGACAGCAGCATATAATTGGAAAAGATAAGCTGCTTTATCGGGCAATCAAGGCGGACAAGTTGAGTTCTATTATTTTTTATGGACCTCCGGGAACCGGGAAGACAACACTGGCAAAGGTGATTGCCAATACGACTAGTGCCAATTTCACTCAGATCAATGCGACAGTTGCGGGCAAGAAAGATATGGAGGAGGTTGTCAGGCAGGCAAAAGACAATCAGGGAATGTATGGGAAGAAGACAATCTTGTTTGTCGATGAGATCCATCGGTTTAACAAAGGACAGCAGGACTATCTGCTCCCGTTTGTAGAAGATGGTACGCTCATCCTGATTGGAGCGACTACGGAAAATCCCTATTTTGAAGTCAACGGCGCGTTGATTTCCCGCTCCAGTATTTTTGAATTAAAGCCGCTGGAAAAAGAAGATATCCGTAGATTGATCATGCGGGCGCTGACAGATGAAGAGCGTGGAATGGGAAGTTATCATGCGATCATCGATGAAGATGCGCTGGAATTTCTTGCAGATATTTGTGGTGGAGATGCAAGAAATGCTCTGAATGCGATAGAGCTTGGGGTATTGACGACGGAGCGGTCGGAGGATGGAAAGATCCACATTACGATCGATGTTGTATCAGAGTGTATCCAGAAGAGAGTTGTGCGCTACGATAAGGGAGGGGACAACCACTATGATACCATTTCTGCATTTATCAAAAGTATGCGCGGATCCGATCCGGATGCCGCAGTCTTTTATCTTGCAAAAATGTTGTATGCAGGGGAAGATGTGAAGTTTATTGCCAGAAGGATTATGATCTGTGCATCAGAAGATGTAGGGAATGCAGATCCGATGGCGATTTCTGTGGCGGTAGCCGCGGCGCAGGCGGTGGAGCGTGTCGGAATGCCGGAAGCCCAGATCATCTTGTCGCAGGCGGTACTATATGTGGCGACAGCGCCTAAGAGTAATTCAGCAGTAAATGCGATCATGGCTGCAAATGCAGCGGTGCGGGCACATAAGACTACAGTACCGTCTCATCTGCAGGATGCGCATTACAAAGGTTCTGCAAACCTGGGAAGAGGAACTGGATATAAATACGCGCATGACTATCCAAATCACTATGTAGAGCAGCAGTATCTTCCAGAGGAGATTAAAGACATGCAATTTTATGAGCCTTCGGATATGGGATATGAAAAGGAGATTCAGGAGCATTTCCGAAGGATCAAAGGGAAATAAAGTGTTTTTACAGGTAAGGCTGCTTAGCGAAGAAACGATTTTTCGCCTACCAAATCAATAAAAATCTGTCTTGGATGGCGAATATTGCCTGTCAAGACAGATTTTTTATTTGCTCCGATGGAAAGGAAATCTGGTAATCGAAAAGGAACCGACAACTTATCGCTTGACAGAGCGTATTGCGACAAAAGCTGGAATATTATGTTTGTGTAGATTCCCCTGACCGCTTGTATCTTCATATAGATCAGTAAGCTGGAATCCAGCTTTTAACTGTCCTCCGATCTGTTCTTCTAATGTGTGAGAAAATTGGATTCCCCAGTCATACTTCATGGAGTCTTCATATTGTTTTTTATTTTTTAATGGGTGAAACGGCAGAGAATAGGTCAGATACTCTTCGTTTTCATCAAAAACATAGTTGATTCCGAGATCATATCCACCAAGCAAGACTCCCCCTTTTTTCAAAATGCGGTAACATTCTTGGAAAACAGGTTCTACTTTTTCTATATAGCAGTTAGAAACTGGGTGAAAGATCAGATCAAATATCCCATCTTCAAAGGGAAGTGGCTGTGTCATATCTGCTTGAATGATTGTTACAGGATATCCTTCTCTGTCAGCGACTAGCTGCTCACTTGCACATTGTTGGGAAGAATAATCCAGTACGGTACAATCTGCTCCGAGGGCAGCAAAAATAGGAATCTGCTGTCCACCGCCGCTTGCAAGACCAAGCACTTTTTTGCCACACAGACTGCCGAACCATTCATGAGGAACAGCTTTTGTCGGAGTAAGAAGAACATCCCATTCCCCTTTTTGTGCGTTTTGATAAAGCTCATGGGAGATAGGCTGTCCCCAAACCCAACCATCCAGACACCAGGTATCGATTGCTTCAGCATTTATTTTCTGATAGTTCATTGTAAAATCTCCTTATAAAAGTTGTTTTGTCCGATTTTTGTCTGTAAAAACATTTACCATAACAGATTTAGAAATAGAAGAAAACAATCTATAATAGATTCTGCATCACGAAGGCATAGATTTCCTGATTTTTCTGTTTCCAGTGGTGGACGACAGTTTTTGCTTCCTGCTCGGTCGGTACTGTGATAGTCAAGTCAATCAGAGAACCGTGATTTTCCGTGACTTGGCAGCGAACAGAAAATTCATGATTATCATTTCGGTAGTAGTCTGCGCGCACAGCGACAGCGTTCTTCAGTTCGTAATGCTTTTCCTGAAGAAAGGTGTCGATCTCATCCTGAATAGTAGGAGAAATCTTGTTTTGAAAAAACTGGATCGTCTCAGCGCCTTCTTCTGTCAGATGATAGAAGGTGCGGCTGTGTTCTTTCTCCAGACGGATCAGATTGGCATTTTCCATTTCCGAGAGTGCCTGCTGGAGTGTGAAATAATTCGTGTATTCCTTGTCGAGGACAAATTCGGAGATTTGTGAGTTCGTCAGAGGGAAATCCACTTTCTGAAGCATATATAAAACAATTAATTTGTACAAAGTAAATGAGTCTGACATTGTACGCAAATCCTTTCTAAAATCATAGTTTGTAGTTCTTCCCCTGCCAAAGATCCTGTTCCTTGAAATATTGATTCATTTTGTTGAGGACAAGACGCTTGTGTCCGGTCCAGCATGGAGCAATCAACAGTTCTTTTGGCCCATCGCCGGTCAGGCGGTGGATGACGATATCTGGACGCAACTGCGTAATACACTTTCCAAGAAATGCAATGTATTCCTCCATTGTCGGGACGAAGAAAGGGGAAGTTTCATAATAGTCGGCGAGATCAGTTCCATGTAGAATATGAAGAAGCTGGAGCTTGATTCCTTGAATATCCATTGTATTTAGATAAGAAATCGTCTCCTGCATCATCAGTTCTGTCTCACCAGGGAGATATAAAATCGTATGGACAATCACTTCCACACCAATCTGCCGGAGATTTCTGACAGCTTCCTCAAAGACGGAAAGCGAGTATCCGCGCCGGATAAACTGGGCGCTCTGTTCATGGATTGTCTGAAGACCAAGCTCTACCCATACGGGTTTGATCCGATTCAGACGTGCTAAAAGTGTGAGAATTTCGTCATCCAGACAGTCTGGTCTGGTGGCAATGGAGAGAATCTTGACTTCAGGACAGGAGATTGCCTCTGTAAAAATCTTCTCCAGATAACTGACTTCGGCATAAGTGTTTGTGTATGCCTGAAAATAGGCAATATAAGAGACTGCATCGGTCTTTTTCTTTATTTGCTCTTTGCCGGATGCAATTTGTTGCCCGGATAGATTCGCGAGGATTTCCTGCGAAATCACCGGAGCCTCCGGCGCTGCAGAAAATGCAGCCCCGGTCTCCGAGTGTACCGTCACGGTTTGGGCAAGTCATTCCGCCGTTTAAAGCAAGTTTATAGAGCTTTTCACCGTAAGTATGTTTTAAGTGATAATCGAGAGAGTGGTATCTCTTTTCGCCCCAGCGCTTCATTAGATCAGATCCTTAATCGCCTTGCTTACGACATCGGCAACACGTGGGTCAAATGCTTCCGGGAGGATATTGGTATCGCTTAAATCTTCATCCGAAACGAGACTTGCGATTGCCTCAGCAGCGGCAAGTTTCATCTCTTCCGTAATCTGTGTGGCACGTCCTTCCAGAGCACCTTTGAAAATGCCAGGGAATGCGACAACATTATTGACTTGATTTGGAAAGTCAGAACGTCCAGTTCCAATGACACGTGCACCACCTTCTTTTGCAAGATCCGGCATGATTTCAGGAACAGGGTTTGCCATCGCAAATAAGATAGAATCTTTATTCATGGAAGCAACCATCTCTTTTGTGACAATATTCGGTGCGGATACTCCGACAAAGATGTCAGCTCCTTGCAATGCATCTGCAAGTGTTCCCTTCTTCCCTTCCAGATTGGTGACTTCTGTCATCTTTTTTTGCATCCAGTTTAAATTCGGAGAATCTTTGGAAATGATTCCATTGATATCACACATGGTAACATGGCAGAAACCGTAAGTAAGAAGAAGCTTTGTGATGGCGATTCCGGCAGAACCTGCACCATTTACAACAATCTGACATGCTTCCTTTTGCTTACCGGTTACTTTCAGCGCATTGATGATGCCGGCAAGGACAACAATGGCAGTTCCATGCTGGTCATCGTGAAATACCGGGATATCAAGGAGTTCTTTTAAACTCTCCTCAATTTCAAAACATCTCGGAGCAGAGATATCTTCCAGATTGATGCCTCCAAATGCCGGAGCAATGTTGACGATTGTGCGAATGATCTCCTCGGTATCCTGGGTATCAAGGCAGATCGGAACTGCATTGACTCCACCGAATTCCTTGAATAAAACGGCTTTTCCTTCCATAACAGGCATTGCTGCATAAGCGCCGATATTTCCGAGACCGAGAACAGCACTTCCATCCGAGATAACAGCGATCGTATTGGCTTTCATCGTATATTTGTAAGCAGCTTCCTGATCCTGGGCAATCACCTTGCAAGGCTCTGCGACACCTGGTGTATATGCAATTGCAAGGTCTTCTCTGGAATTTACTTTGGCTTTTGCACTGATCTCTAATTTCCCATTCCATTGTTCATGCATTTGTAATGCCTTTTCGTTTGTTGTCATATTATTCACACCTTTTCTTTTTCATATTTTTGAAACTTCTAAAGTTATGATAACATTCCGGTGAAATCAAATCAACAAGGATTGCTGAAAAAATACTTTCTTTTTCCCTAAAAATAGTGTATAATGCGTATATCTTAAGAGAAGTCATGTCAGACGAATATTCCCGCAGATACTTATTAATAATTAAAATAATTAGGATAGACAAATGAATAGCGAAAGGAAGTAGGATAATGAGAGAAAAATATGAATCATTACCGTTAACGTCTTTGAAGGAAATCGCAAAAGCGCGAGGATTAAAAGGGGTATCGACAATGAAAAAAGCAGATATCATCGAATTAATGCTGAAAAAAGACGAGCAGGATAAAGCAGAAGAAGCAAAAGAAGAGGTAAAAAGCGAGAAAACAGGGGGCATTGATATTGAGGAGCTGGACAGCGGAATTACGGCGCAGGGGATTCTTGAAGTGCTTCCGGATGGATATGGATTTATCCGGAGCGATAACTATCTTCCGGGAGAGAATGACGTCTATGTATCACCGTCACAGATTCGCAGATTTAATCTGAAAACTGGAGATATCCTGACTGGAAATACGAGAATCAAGACACAGTCGGAGAAATTCAGCGCACTCTTATATTTGACGACGGTCAATGGAATGCGTCCGGCAGAGGCGGCGAGACGGACAAATTTTGAAGATATGACACCAATTTTTCCTAACGAAAGACTTCGCCTGGAACATCCAAAAAGTTCTACGGCGATGCGCATCGTAGATTTGCTTTCCCCAATAGGAAAAGGACAGAGAGGAATGATCGTTTCTCCTCCGAAGGCTGGTAAGACAACTTTGATCAAGGAAGTGGCGCTGTCAGTTTTGAGAAACAATCCAGAGATGCACATCCTGATTCTTTTGATCGATGAGCGTCCAGAGGAAGTGACAGATATTAGGGAAGCGATCACCGGGAAAAATGTAGAAGTCATTTACTCTACGTTTGACGAACTTCCTGAACATCATAGGAGAGTGTCGGAGATGGTGATTGAGCGTGCAAAGCGTTTGGTAGAACATAAAAAAGATGTGATGATCTTACTTGACAGTATCACACGCCTTGCAAGGGCATACAACCTGACCGTTCCGCCGAGTGGAAGAACGCTATCTGGTGGTCTGGATCCGGCTGCGCTTTATATGCCGAAGCGGATTTTTGGTGCAGCTAGAAATATGAGAGAAGGAGGCAGCTTAACAATCCTCGCAAGTGCACTTGTAGACACTGGAAGCAAGATGGATGATGTTATTTACGAAGAATTTAAAGGAACTGGAAATATGGAACTTGTCCTCGATAGAAAGCTTCAGGAAAAAAGAGTGTTCCCGGCAATCGATATTCCAAAATCGGGAACAAGAAGAGAAGATCTTCTGTTAAGTGCAGAAGAACAGGAAGCAGTATATTCTCTGCGCCGTGCCTTAAATGGAATGAAGAGCGAGGAGGCAGTCGATAATATTTTAAATATGTTTTCTCGCACGAAAAATAACGAAGAGTTTATCCAGATGGTAAAGAAGACAAAAATTATCTAATGATTTTTACAAATAACTTGCAATGTGAAAATAAGTATGATACAATAAAAAAGCTGTTTAACAAATAATAAGCAAGCGTTCCTCTGTCATTACGATAGTAGGATGATTGCAAAGATATTCGCTGTGAGGGCGATATAACCTCACGAAATAAAAATGAAGAGGTGAAAATCATGAAAGAAGGAATACATCCAGTTTATCATCAGGCAACAGTAACTTGTAACTGTGGAAACACATTCGTAACAGGATCTACAAAAGAAGATATCCACGTAGAAATTTGTTCAAAATGTCATCCATTCTACACAGGACAGCAGAAAGCTGCTCAGGCTCGTGGACGTGTTGATAAATTTAACAAGAAATACGGAATTCAGGAATAATCAGAATGACGAGAATAGGTTGAGGTGCAAATCTCAACCTTTTTTAACATTGTAGAGAATTGTACAGATATGACAGAGGGAAAGAATTAATGGAAATCTGTCTGAAAAATAGAAGGAGAGCGAATCTATGAAGTCATCAAATATTGGCGGGCAGGCGGTTCTGGAAGGTGTGATGATGAAGAACGGGGATCAGTATGCAGTAGCGGTCAGAAAACCGGACGGAGAGATTGCGCTTCAGAAAGAAGTATACGATGGGATTGTCAAATGGAAGAAACTGACAAAGATTCCATTTGTGCGAGGAATCTTCAGTTTTGTAGATTCTCTCGTGCTGGGAATGAAGACACTCTCTTATTCGGCAAGTTTCTTCGAGGAAGAAGAGGAGGAAGAACTAACCGAGAAGGAAGCGGCGAAAAAGGAGAAGCAGGAGAATTTGATTATGGGGATCACAATGGCATGTTCGGTAGTGATCGCGGTTGCAATCTTTATGGTTCTTCCTTACTTGCTGTCAAATCTTTTGAAACCGTTTGTGCCGGGCAGATTTGCCAGGACTGTTATAGAGGGAATCGTGAGGATTGTTCTGTTTATCGCATATATCCTGCTGATCTCGAAGATGAAGGATATTCAGCGCGTGTTCATGTATCATGGAGCAGAACATAAGTGTATCAATTGTATTGAGCATGGTATGGATCTGACTGTGGAGAACGTAAGAAAAAGTTCCAAACAGCACAAGCGGTGTGGGACGAGTTTTCTGTTTTCGTACTGTTTGTCAGTATTATCGTCTGCATTTTTTATTACAACAGAGTCTCCGGTATTAAGAGTGTTACTGCGGATTGCACTGCTTCCGGTAATCGCGGGAATTTCTTATGAAATCATCCGGCTTGCAGGAAACACAGAGCATCCAGTTGTGGAATTGTTAAGCAAGCCGGGGCTAGCGCTTCAGAATCTGACGACGAAAGAGCCGGATGATGATATGATCGAAGTGGCAATCTGTTCGGTAGAAGCAGTCTTTGACTGGAAGAAATACCAAAAGGAAAATTTCCCGGAAGAGCCATAGAACAGGATGTGGACAAAATCAATGAGAAGATTGCAAAAGAGATGACAAAATCTAGCGGGATTGGTAAAAGGGGATCAGTATGACGATACAGGAACTATATAAAGAAGGAATTTTTCGTCTGAAGCAGGCAAGAATCGCGGAGGCAGAACTGGATGCCTGGTATCTGCTCGAATATGTGACAGGAATCAGCAGGACGATGTATTATCTGAAGCAAGGGGAGACTGCAGAAGAGCAAGCGGCGAAAAGATATTTTGACTGTATCAGCAGGCGGGCGCAGAGGATTCCGCTTCAGCATATTACTGGGGAGCAGGAATTTATGGGATTGCCATTTATTGTCAATGAACATGTGTTAATCCCGCGACAGGATACAGAGATACTTGTAGAGGAAGCATTGTCTCATTTGAGTGGAAATGAACAAGTGCTGGATATGTGTACCGGTTCCGGCTGTATTTTGATCAGTCTGGAACATTACCGGAAAGGGATCCGGGCAGTTGGGGCAGATATTTCGGATGAAGCGCTTCAGGTGGCGAAAAGAAATGCAGAGAGCCTAAATGCTGATGTCACGTTTCTGAAAAGCGATTTGTTTGAACAAGTTGCTGAGAGATATGATCTGATTGTGTCCAATCCGCCGTATATCCGAACAAAAGCAATTGAGGAACTGGAAGAGGAAGTAAGGCTGCATGATCCGATGATTGCATTGGACGGAAAAGAAGATGGATTATATTTTTATAGAAAGATTACAGAAAAAAGCCGGGAACATTTGAAGCAGGGTGGTTGGCTCCTCTTTGAAATCGGGTATGATCAAGGAGAGGATGTTGCAAAGATGATGGAGAAAGCCGGGTTTACAGAGGTAACGGTAAAAAAGGATCTGGCGGGACTTGACCGTGTGGTATCCGGCATGTACAATAGATGAGAGAAATGGAGGAATAGATATGTTTGATAAATTAGAAGATCTGTTGATCCGCTATGAGGAAATCATGGGCGAACTTCAGGAACCGGATGTTGCAAATGACCAGGAACGGTTTCGGAAGCTGATGAAAGAGCAGGCTGATTTAGCTCCGATCGTGGAGGCATATACAGAATATAAAAAAGCAAAACAGTCTATCGCAGATAGTGAGGAAATGCTTGAAATCGAATCTGATGAAGAGATGAGAGAACTTGCAAAAGAAGAGCTCAGCTCCTCGAAAAAACGTGTGGAGGAATTAGAGCATGAATTGAAGATTCTTCTTCTTCCAAAAGACCCGAACGACGATAAGAATATTATGGTAGAGATTCGTGCCGGAGCAGGTGGAGATGAGTCGGCTTTGTTTGCGGCAGAAGTATATCGTATGTATGTGCATTATGCAGAGAGCAAGAGATGGAAGACAGAGATGATCTCTGTCAATGAAAATGGAATCGGTGGATTTAAGGAAGTCGTATTCATGGTAAGTGGACAGGGCGTTTACTCTCGGATGAAATACGAAAGTGGAGTACACCGTGTACAGCGTGTGCCGGAGACAGAATCCGGTGGACGTATCCACACATCCACAATCACTGTTGCGGTGATGCCGGAAGCGGAGGAAGTGGATGTTGTGATCGAAGAGAAAGATATTCGTATCGATGTAATGAGAGCATCTGGAAATGGTGGTCAGTGTGTCAATACAACAGACTCTGCAGTTCGTCTTACACATTATCCGACAGGAATTGTGATTTACAGCCAGACAGAGAAATCACAGCTTCAGAACAAAGAGAAAGCATTCCGCTTACTGCGTTCAAAACTGTATGAATTAGAGTTAGAAAAACAGCAGTCCGCAGAGGCAGAGGCAAGAAGAAGCCAGATTGGAACAGGAGATCGTTCGGAGAAGATCCGTACTTACAATTTTCCACAGGGACGTGTGACAGACCATAGAATTAAATTGACACTGCATAAGCTGGACAGCATTTTGAACGGAGATTTAGATGAAGTGATTGACAGTTTGATCGCAGCAGACCAGGCGGCAAAACTGAGTAATATG
>ENA-OQCW01000818-OQCW01000818.1-human-gut-metagenome-genome-assembly--contig:-NODE-818-length-15075-cov-3.829208_pt1 | contig 15075 bp, 14 predicted proteins | sample MGYA00242767_ERZ504593 | MGnify/ENA primary metagenome ERZ504593 (study PRJEB26092, sample SAMD00036307) | human gut metagenome | host: Homo sapiens | study: EMG produced TPA metagenomics assembly of... | reverse complement strand
ACCGTGCCGACCGATCGCCCACGCAGCGCCGGGGCCGGTGGTTCGTCGCGCTCGTCAGCACGGCGGGAATGCCCGACACGGCCGCCACGCGGGCGGCATCCAGTTTGGTGACCATGCCGCCCGTGCCGACCCGGACGACGAACCGGCGACCTGCACGTCGCCGATCGTGTCGATCACATTCGGCACAAAGCCGATGCGGCGGGCGCCCGGCGTGCTCGGCGGAGCTGTATACAGGCCGTCCACATCCGTGAGCAGCACCAGCGCATCGGCCCGGACGAGGTTTGCCACCAGTGCCGAAAGCCGGTCGTTGTCGCCGAAACGGATCTCGTTGCTCGCCAGCGAATCGTTCTCGTTGACGATCGGCACCACGCCGAGTTCCAGCAGACGGTTCAGCGTGCGCTGCACGTTTCGGTACTGGACCGCGCGGATCGTGTCTTCGGCAGTGATCAGAATCTGGCCGACCCGAACGCCGAAACGACCGAACGCGGCCTCATACTGCGCCATCAGCAGCCCCTGGCCGACCGCGGCGACGGCCTGCTGCGTCGCCACGTCACTCGGACGGCTCTCGAAGCCGAGCGGGCCGAAACCCGCGGCGATGGCGCCCGACGACACCAGCACCACGCGGGCGCCCTGCGCCGAGGCGGCGGACAGCGCGGCCACCAGGGAGTTCAGCTTCTTGACATCCAGATGCCCGGACGGCTGCGTCAACGAGCTCGAACCGACTTTGACGACCATGGTCCGTGCGCCTGCGATGGCGCGGCGCACATCCGATTCAGTGACGGACAACACGCACTCCCTTCCCGATCACGTATATCTTGAATCATCGCAGACGCCGGTGTCATAGGACGCCGCCGTTCCACGCTGCGGCCGCCGCGCTGGTGGAACCGCAGACGAATGTGCCAGCCATCCTCAGTCGCTCCGCGCCAGCCCCCCCCGCCGCGTGGCTGGCAGGCAGAGACTGACTGGGGCATGGTCAGGTGTCAGGCCAGACCGCCGTCATTCTCGTCGCCGTCCTCGCCGCGACCGAACAGGCTCTGCTCGTCGTGACGGTCGTCGTCGACGCTCGGATCGGCCCAGTGACCGGCCTGACGTTCGGCCATCATGGCCTCGCGCACCGCGGCCTTGGCGTCCATCATCTCGTGGTACTGACGACGACGCTCCGCATTGGTACGGCGACGGCCGCCCGGCTCCTGATCCTCAAGACGCAGATCGCGGCCGCGGGCACCCAGCTGAGCGCCGTCAAGCATCTCCGCGCCGGCGGCGATGGTCGGATCCCAATCAAACGACACGGCACGCTGCCCCTTGCCGATACGCACCTCGTCACCCGGCTTCGCTCCCAGCCGGCGCAGCTCGTCCTCGACGCCAAGCTTGGCGAGTCGGTCGGCCAGATAGCCGACGGCCTCGTCATTGTCGAAATTGGTCTGCACCACCCAACGTTCGGGCTTCACGCCGGTCACCTCGTACCAGAAACCGCCATCGCCCTCCTTGCGGGCCACGGCGAAATCGGCAGTGCCGTTCGCAGCCGCACGGCGACGATTCGACCGGTTCTCCAACGGATTGATGACGACGCGCGCCTCCTCCTCGGCCTGCTCGCGACTGGCGACCTCCTGCCGCATGTCGGCGACCATGGCCGCCAGCGCAAAGTTCAGCTCCTTCAGCCCCTCATGAGAAGCCGTGGAGATCTCGAACACCTTCAATCCCATACGTTCGAAGTCCGGGCGCACGAAATCGGCGAGCTCCTTGGCCTCCGGCACATCCACCTTGTTGAGCACGATGATGCGCGGGCGTTCCGGAATCGGGATGGCGCCCAGCGGCAGTTCCAGCTTGTCGGCGTATTCGGCGAGCTCATGCTCCAGCGCATGGTAGTCGGAAACCGGGTCGCGGCCAGGCTCCAGCGTCGCGCAGTCGATGACGTGGGCGATGATCTCCGTGCGCTCGATGTGGCGCAGGAACTCCAGTCCCAGCCCCTTGCCCTGCGATGCGCCGGGAATCAGGCCGGGCACGTCGGCGATGGTATAGCGGTGATCGCCCGCGACGACGACACCCAGGTTAGGCACCAGCGTGGTGAACGGGTAGTCGGCGATCTTCGGCTTGGCGGCGCTCATCGCGGCGATCAGGCTCGACTTGCCGGCCGACGGGAAGCCCACTAGCGCTACATCGGCGATGGATTTGAGCTCCAGGATCACGTCACGTTCCTCGCCCGGTTCGCCCAGCAGAGCGAAACCCGGAGCGCGGCGGGTCTTGTTGGCCAGCGCCGCGTTGCCCAGACCGCCCGCGCCGCCCGCAGCCGCGACGAACTTGTCGCCGTTATGGCGCAGATCAGCCAGCTGCTCGCCCGGACGCTTGGGACGGCCTTGAGCGCCGACCGCGGCGAAGATCACAGTGCCGAGCGGCACCGGCAGGATCAGGTCGGCGCCCTTGGAGCCGTCCTTGACGTCGCCCAGACCCATCGTGCCGTCGCCGGCGTTGCGATGCGGCATGAACCGGTAGTCCAGCAGGCTGGTGGCGTTCGTGTCGGCCACGAACACCACGGAACCACCGTTGCCGCCGTTGCCGCCGTTCGGGCCTGCCAACGGCTTGTACTTCTCGCGCCTGATGCCGGCGGATCCATTGCCGCCGTCGCCGCCCTTGACATGAACGGTCACTCTATCCACAAAATCACTCATAACGCTCTACCTTACCTTGACCCCCGGTTCTCCCCAGGTTCTCTCACTCCGCCCGCAGCGGAGCAGCCCCGGTCGCTCTGCCCCCCCAATCCGTGCGGAGGTCTTCACAAGTGCTCAAATTACGGGTTGAAATAGCCGATTCCGGCAATTCCCCGTGTGAAATCGCCGTTTTCAGGCCCCAAAACGACCATTTGGCACGGGGAATTCCGGATAACGGCTATTTCACCCCGTAATGTACCGGTGTACCAGAGGAGGGTGGGGTGGCTCCTCGGAGAGTGATGTGGTGCCTGGGGAGGGAGGCGTGACATCGCATGGCACAGGCGTGACGGCTCTGTGGGGATGCGCCGTGCGGTGCGGGCATGCCGGGAATGCGCTAGGGCGGCAAACAAAAAAGCCGCACCCGGGTGGGATGCGGCTTGACGCTTAATGCGGTATTGCTCAGGCGGCGATGACGTCGACGACCTTGCGGTCGTGACGGACGCCGAACTTCACGCTGCCGTCGGTCAGCGCGAACAGGGTGTGATCCTTGCCCATGCCGACGTTCTGGCCAGGGTGGAAGTTGGTGCCACGCTGACGAATGATGATGTTGCCGGCGACGACGGCTTCGCCGCCGAACTTCTTGACGCCGAGGTACTGAGGCTTCGAATCGCGACCGTTGCGCGAGCTGGAAGCACCCTTCTTATGTGCCATGATTCAGATCCTTCCTGTATTGGCTCAGGCGATCGCCGTGATCTTCACGGCGGTCAGCTTCTGACGGTGACCCTTGCGACGAGTCACGCCGGTCTTGTTCTTGTACTTCATGATGTTGATCTTGGGGCCCTTGGCCTCGTCGTCAATGACTTCACCCTTGGCGGACACCGCGGCGAGATCCTTGGCACCCAGCGTCACCTTGGCACCATCCACAACCAGCGCGACCGGGAATTCGACGGTCTCGCCTTTCTTCGCCTCAAGACGGTTGACGAGAATCACGTCACCGACCTCGACCTTTTCCTGATGGCCACCGGCCTTCACAATCGCGTACATGCTTCGTTCCTTGCTATGGTGTTATAAAAGCTACTTGCCTGACGCACGCAAGCCGCTGGTCAGACACCAGCAATCTAATCTACACTGACCCATGTACTAACGCAAATCATATTTCCGGCGTGTCAGGTTGACACGCCGGAAATATGATTCATTCAGCGCGTCGGGTCACTCATCCTCGTCGGTGCCGTTCGCGGCGACCGCCGCGGCGGCGATCTGCGCGAGCTTGGCCTTGATATCCGGCGAGGAGCCCTGCGGCACCTGCACATCCGTACCGCGGCCGTGCTTGTTGGTCTTGATGAACGGATCGCCACCCTTGAGCGCATACGGATCGTCGTAATCCGCGCTGACGGTCGGCTCGTCATGCAAGATGAACCCGCGGCCATGGCAGGTCGGGCACTCCTCGGAGAACGCTTCGACCAAGCCCTGGCCGATGCGCTTGCGCGTCATCTGCACCAGACCCAGCGACGTGACCTCCGCCACCTGATGCTTGGTGCGGTCACGCGCCAGGCATTCGACCAGACGCCGCAGCACCAGATCGCGGTTGGCGGGCATCACCATGTCGACGAAATCGATCATGACCATGCCGCCGATATCGCGCAGACGCAGCTGGCGCGCGATCTCCTCGGCCGCCTCCAGGTTGCATCGCGTCACCGTCTCCTCAAGGCTCTTGCCGCGGCCGATGAACCGGCCGGTGTTCACGTCGATCGTGGTCATGGCCTCGGTGCGGTCGATGACGATCGACCCACCGGAAGGCAGGTACACCTGACGCTCCATGCCCTTCCTGAGCTGCGCGTCGATCTGCCACTTGTCGAACACGTCCTTGCCCTGATGCTCGGACGGATCCCACTTGGACAACTTCTCCTTGAGATCGGGCGCCATCGTGTCAAGGTATTCCTCGATGCGCTCGTACACCTTGTCGCCCTCGACGATCAGCTCGCCGAAATTGTCGTTGAAGATGTCGCGCACCACGCGGATCGCGACGTCCGGCTCGCCCTGCAGCAGCTTCGGCCGCTTGCCGTGCCAGAACTCCTCGCGCTTGGCGTTGATGCGCTCCCACTGGCGGACCAGGCTCTCCAGATCCTTGACGATCGCCTCCTCCTTGGCACCTTCGGCCGCGGTGCGGATAATCACGCCCATGTCCTTCGGCGCGATCTTCGAGACAATGCCCTTGAGGCGCGAACGCTCGCGCTCGCTCAGCTTGCGGCTCACGCCGGTCATGCCACCGGACGGCACGAGCACCAGGAAACCGCCCGGCGAGCGTGACCTGCGAAGTCAGGCGAGCGCCCTTGCTGGCCGATCGGATCCTTGGTGACCTGCACGAGCACCGGGTCGCCAGATTTGAACGCCAGCTCGATGCGGCGCGGCTGCCCTTCGAGGCGGGTCGCGTCCCAGTTCACCTCACCGGCATACAGCACGCCGTTGCGGGACTGGCCGATGTCGACGAACGCCGCCTCCATGCTCGGCAGCACGTTCTGCACGCGGCCGAGGTAGATGTTGCCGACCGTGGCGACCTCCTGGATGTCGGAGACGTAATGCTCGACGAGCACGTTGTCCTCGATGACGGAGATCTGCGTGTGATGGCCGCGTTCGCGCACCACCATGAGACGGTTCACGTGCTCGCGGCGCGCGAGGAAGTCCTGCTCGACCAGCTGGCTCTGGCGGCTGCGCTCGCGGCGGTTGTCGCGGCGGCGCTGCTTCTTCGCCTCCAGTCGGGTGGAGCCCTCGACGTCGGTGATCTCGTCGATGTACTGCTGCTTGCGCGAGCGGCGCACGGTCATCTCATCGTCACCCTGCTCGTCGGACGCGCGGGAGCGGCGACGGCGACGGCGACGGGTGACGTTGGAGTCATCGTCTTCTTCCTCGTCGCGTGTGCGGCGGGACGACGGCTTGGCCGGCTCGTCCTGCTGCGCCGCGGACTGGCTGCTGTCCGACTCGCCATTGCCGCGGCTGTCGTCGGCACGGTTCTGACGGGAGCGGCGACGGCGACGGGATCTCGTGCCCGAATCCTCGGAGGGCTCCTCGTCGTCGACCGGCGTATAGGAGATACCGTCGAGCTCCAGGTCCTCCTCGATCTGCTCCACTTCGGCGGCCGCACGGCGCTCCTGCGCGTTCAGGCGACGGTTGCGGCGCGACGAACGCACCGGCTCGTCGGCCTCGCCGGATTCGTCACGGCTGCGGCTGTCGTCGGTATCGAAGCTGTCGACGCGCTCGATGTGGCTCAGACCGTCGATATCGCGACGGGAGGAAGCGCTCTTGTCCTTGTCCCCCTGCGCGCCGTCACGTGACACACGACCATTGCGCGAGCGACGGGACTTGCCACCGCCGCGGCTGTCGCGGTCGTCATCCTCGCGGTCGTCATCGCGCGCGTCGCGCACGATTTCCGGCACGGGCAGCACCGGCTCCTGGAACAGCACGGACGTCATCGCGTGAGCGCGCGGCGCAGGTTGCGGCAGCGTGCTAACGACATCCAGGGCGCGGGACAGATCGGCGGAATCATCGCGGACGATGATATCGGTGCCGGTATCGACGCCGAGGTCGTCATCCGACGGCTCGCCCGGAACGGCCGGCGAAGCGTCCTCGCGCGAGGAGAACATGGCGGTGCGACGACGCACGCGGGTGCGCCGGGGTTCGGCCTGATCGGCGTCATCATCATGGCGCTTCGTCGCTTTCGAGGAGCGCGACGCGGACCGAGACTTGCCGTCGGCCTTGGCGTGCCGCGCATCATCCTTCTTTTCGGAATCGGCCGATGCGGCGGTCTCCGGCTCGTTGGTCTCCGGCGATTCGTCGGCCGCCTTCGAGCGGCGACGACGGGTAAGGGGCTGCTCCACCACGGGTTCCGCGAACAGCGGAGCGGAATGGTCCTCGACCTTCAGCGCGACCGCGGCACCGGCGGCACCGGCGCCACGAACCACGCGGCGGCCACCGCGACGACGACGCGGCGCTGCAGGCGTTTTATCGGCCGAATCAGGCGACTGGGCCGCATCGGCGTGGGTAGGCTGCTGTTCTTCGGTTTCGTCACGACTGAAACCGTTATCGTTCACACTAGGCACGATACTCCTCACGACGTGCTGCACCACGTCGCACACTCATGGCCTCATGCGGTCTCACACCACGCTCTCACCGTGGCCGCGCTACGCTTGCGCTCGCAGGAAGCAAATCCGTCAAAAGTCCGTGTGCGCGCCTCGGCGGACACCAGCGCTCGCGCATCTTCATGCATGCGAGGGGATCGACGCCTTTCACGCTCAGGTGGTTTGCAGAACCACCATCTTTAAGTATGGCACACAATTTGACCGGCCATGACCATCTCACCATATTCAACGTTCTTTTGGCGTGGCGACAACGCTCAGCCTATGCTTGTACGCAGACGCTTTCGCTCCGCGAACGGTGTCAGGATCCGTATCATCGTCACCGATGCGGACGGCGACGACATCGTCGACAAAACCTGCAGCGCCAACTGACAGCGTTGTGCGGGCAGCCGTCCGCACACTATTCGATGGCACGGATGCCGACATCCGCGCCCGAACCCCGCTCATGCGCGGCCGGTGAGCCAGTCCTCCAGGATGCCGGCCATGGTCGCCAACTCGCTTTCGGCGATCTGCTCGTCATGCTTGTGCGCAAGCAGCGGGCTCCCCGCGCCCAGGTTCACCGCGGGCACACCCAGCAGCGAGAACCGCGCGACATCGGTCCACCCGAGCTTCGCCAGCGGTTCCCGTCCCGTACGCTCACGCACCAGCTTCGCCAACGACACCGCCATCGGCGCGTCCATGCCCGGCCGGGCGGACGGCGACTCGTCCTTCATCTCGATGCCGAAGCCCTCGAACACGCCACCGGTGGCGACATGCTCGCCATTGCCGAGCTCCGCGCCGGCATCCGCGCCCATCATCAGTGCCTTCGCCTGCGGCAGCGTCTTGTCGGGCGCGAACCGGTAGTTCACATGGACACGGCATTCGTCGGGGATGACATTCGTCCCCTTGCCGCCGGAAATCAGCGTCGCGTTCAGCCCCTCGCGATAATCCAGCCCATCCACCGTGATGGTGCGCGGCTCGTAGGAGTTCAGGCGGTTCAGGACATCGGCGGCCTTGTGAATGGCGTTCTCCCCCATCCATGCCCTGGCCGAATGCGCCGCGACCCCGTGCGTGACCACGTCGAACCGCATGGTGCCGTTGCAGCCGCCCTCGATGCCGCAGTCGGTCGGCTCGCCGATGATCGCGAAATCGCCGGCGAGCCAATCAGGATGCGCCTCGGCCACCTTCCGCAGACCGTTCTTCTCGGCCGCAACCTCCTCATGGTCGTAGAACACGTACGTCAGGTCATATTGCGGGTCGACCAGCGTGGCGGCGAGGTACAGGAACACCGCGTCGGATGACTTCATGTCGGTCGCGCCGCGGCCCCACATCACCCGCTCGCCGGGGTGCGCCGCGGCGACGTCCTCCCGGATCAGCGGGTCTCCGGGCGTCAGCCAGCGCGGCGGGAAGTTGTCGATCACCGGAACCGTGTCAAGGTGCCCGGCGAGCACCACGCGCCGAGGCCTGCCGAGCGACGTGGACGCGACCACCGTGTCGCCGTGCCTGTGCACCGTCAGGTGCGGCTTCGACCGCAGGAACGCCTCTACGGCGTCGGCCAGCGGCTTCTCGTCATCGCTGACGGAATACGAGTCCATGATCTGTTCGAGCAGTGAGGCGAGCGCCTTCTCGCGCGTGCCGGTCGTGTCGCAGGTGATCGGCGCGATCGCCGAGCGCGGGTCAGCGCCGGCCGCTGCCATCGTCGTTGTCGTAGTCATGCTGACCATCCTAACGGCAGCACGTCCCGTCGGAGCCCGTTGCCGGGCCGGAATGAGACGGTCGAACTCCCCGTCGGCGGCGAGAACAAGCGCGCGACGCGCAGCATGCCGTGCTACCGTGGCTCGCGAGACGGGTTTCGCCTACGTTATGAGACAGAACCTCGCGAAACACATGCGTATGGCAGTATGGGGTTTGCCAGCAAACGGAAAAGGGATGGGAATATGCCGGGTCTATTAAACGCGATGGAAGGCTTCTGCGTCATCGGCATCGTAATCGGAGTCGGATATGTGGCCGCTCGAATGCGCATAGGTGGGCCGAGCGCCCAGATGGTGCTCAACCGTTTCAGCTTCTTCGTGTCCAGCCCGTGTCTGATGTTCGCAATTCTGTCGAAAGAGCCGATCTTCGAGATCTTCCATTCGTCGATCATCGTGGCGTTCTTCTCCGCTGTACTCGTCGGTGCGCTGTTCCTGGTGCTGAACAAGCTGTTCTTCCACTTGGGGCCGGCAGACGCGACCGTCGGCGCGCTGAACTCACTGTATCTGAACTCGAACAACATCGGCCTGCCCATAGCCACGTACATCCTCGGCAACGGAGCCCTGGTGGCACCGATCCTGGTCATGCAGCAGGCGATCTTCACGCCGGTCGGCCTGACGGTGCTCGACGTGACCACCAAAGGCAAGGTATCGGTCAAGGAAATCCTGAAGCAGCCGCTGCATCAGCCGCTGCTGATCGGCTCCCTGGGCGGCATCCTGGTTTCGGCGATCGACGCGAAGATCGGCTGGTTCCCCGTGCCGAACTTCATCTTCGACCCGATTGACATGATCGGGGACTCCGCGGTTCCGATGATCCTGATGGCGTTCGGCATGTCCCTGCACGGCACCAAGCCGCTGCAGCAGAAGGGCGACCGCCCGGCGATCTTCACCGTAGCCGTACTGAAGAACATCGTGATGCCGATCATCGCCTTCCTGCTCTCCTATTTCGTCATGGGATTCCGCGGCGCGACGCTGTACGCCTGCGTGGTGCTGGCGGCGCTGCCGACCGGCCAGAACGTCTACAATTACGCCGCCCGGTACAACGTTGGACTTACGTTCGCACGCGACGGCATCCTGATGAGCACGATGACGAGCCCCATATTCATCGCGGTTATCGCCGCTCTGCTGAGTTGACGCTCTCAAAACTCGCAGATAGGGGGCCTTTTAACGAAAAAGGCCCCCTATCTGCGAGTTTTGAGAGCGTGCGATCAGTCGTCGGCACGCCAGTCGGTGAGATTCAGGCTGGCGGCGACACGGTTCGAGGCGAATGCGCCGACGGAGACCAGCGCGTAACACAACGCTATGCCGCCGAAGAAGCTGAGCAGCGTGGCGGGCTTGGTCATGGATGCGGCGAACAGCGGGAACATCAGCAGCATCGAGCAGCCACCGGCAACGGCCACCACCGTGTTGAGCGGGGTCAGCACCTCGATGAAACGCGCACGGTTCAACGTTTTCACGTCCGTCCCCTCCAACACCAGCATGCGGTATTCGGAAACCTGGTCGTAGACGCTGCCCGCCTGCATCACTCCGGAGCTGACGGCCGCCAGCACGGCCGCGAATCCGAGCGTCAGCAACCCTCCGGTGCCGATGTCGCGGATGAAGGCCAGTCCCGGTTCGGGTACGCCTTCGACAGGCGCGGTCGACGATGCGCCGATGAACCCGCAGATCGAGGTGATGCCAGCGATGAACACCGCCAGCGCGATGCCCGACACATTGCGCCATGCCCGCTTGGGATTGTCGAGGATGCGCCGCATCGCGATCATCGTGGCGGCGTCCTTAGGGCGGCGGGACCGCGACCTCGCCCGTGCGGTCACCACCCATGAGCCGATCAGGTTCACTAGAGCGAAGCACAACGCGATGAACCCGATGATCACCGCATACATCGTCACCTCACTGTAATGCAGCAGGACCTGTGGGTTCTTGAACAGCACGATCGCGGCCACCAGCACGACCAGGAACACGATTACGCGCCACTTCGTGGGCAGCGGCTGGGCGGTCCGAGCGGTGACGCCCAGCGGGGTGATGGCGACCCGACGCAGCGTCAGCAATGCGGAGATCAGCGCCAGGACCGTGACCACCACCAGCACGACGATCAGCGACAGGGATCCTACCCACAACTGCTCGAACGTGAACCTCTGATCCTGGAAATTCAGCAGCATGATCAGCGGCATGATCGCGAAATAGCCGACGATGCCGATCAACGCGCCGATGAGCGCCTGTCCGGCGGCATCCAACGCGGTCAGTCTGGTCACCTGACTGGTGGTGGCGCCCGCGAGGCGCAGTGCCGCCATCGCGCGTCCCGCCGCGATGCCGCCAATGCGCCGCCCGAGCCGGCGAGCGCCACGAACGGCACGATCAGCAGTATGCGGCGAAGGCCGCCAGCATCACGTACGTGCTGGCGTATTGCGCCCAGTCGTGCTGGTCCTTAAGCCGTCCGGCCCACACCGCCCATGTGCCGGCGCGCAGGTCGACCTGTCAATCAGGCATTTCAGCGTATGGTCGGCGGACGCGCGCCAGATGAACCCGTGCACGCCGCCCAGCACGGTCAGGAAGATGGCCGTCGCCGCCGCGAACGCGACGATGGCCAACGCCGATGTATGGCCGGAGCCGCCGCGCCGGCCTGGGCGGTGGAACAGCCGCCATAGTGCGAACGTGCTCATTGGGCGCCTCCTGCGGGAACTGCCGGGTGCAGCGAGACTGAGGGTGGTTCAGCGCTCTCGGGCCGCCCCCAGTCAGCCTGCGGATGCCGAACCCCGCCAGCGGGGGCAAGGCCGGCGTCAACCGTCTGGCTGAGGCGGCCGTCCTGCATCGTCATCGTGCGGCCGCAGAAGCCGGCGACGTTGGGATCATGAGTGACGATCACCACGGCAGCGCCATTATCACGCGCGGCATCCATGAGAATGCTCATGACCTCGCGGCCGGTGGACTGGTCGAGCGCGCCGGTCGGCTCGTCGGCGAAGACGACCGCCGGCTGTACGGCAAGTGCGCGGGCGATGGCGATGCGCTGCATCTGCCCGCCACTCATCTCGCCGGGCCGCTGCGAGGCCAGCTGCCGCAAACCCAGCCGTTCCAGCCACAGCATCGCCGCATCGGTGGCGGAACGGTAGTCGGCGCCGTCCAGCATCATCGGCAACGCGATGTTCTCCACCGCCGGCAACTCGGGCAACAGCTGTCCGGATTGGAACACGAAGCCGAACGCACCGCGGCGCAGTTTGGTCCGGTCCGCGTCGCTCATCGCGGTCAGATTCGCGCCTTGGAAGGTCACCGTGCCCGACGTCGGGCGGATGATGCCGGCGAGCGCGTGCAGCAGCGTCGACTTGCCGGAACCGGACGGTCCCATCACGGCGACCGTCTCGCCGGGGGCCAAGTCGAAGTTCACGTGATTGAGCGCTAGCGTATGCACGGCGGGCATGGCGTGGCCGGTTCCGCCGGCCGCATACGGATGGGGGCCGCCGGTTCCGGCGCCTCGCGGCATCACGCCGGTGACACTGTGGTCCGCCTGCACACGGGCCATGCCTGCGGTGTAGTCCATGACCAGGTCACGGGCCTCGATCACCGGTGTCCACGACTGAGACCGGGCGCGGGACTGAGATTGCGATGTTGCTGTGTTCATGCCTCCGAGATTACGCAGGCGGCACGCGACCGGCCATCGGGCGGCGGTATGAGCCTTGCGGCGAACCGGTTCTCCCCTCATCCGGAAGGATTAGGGGAAGAGAGTGGTGGCACTACCCTGAGCACCCACAGGGCGTCCGTGATTGCAGGGCCCGAAGGTCTGTCGCGAAGCGAGACTAAGCCCCCCCAGTCGCTCGTCTGCGGTACGGCTCGGCAGTCGTGAATATATATTGCATTATATCATGTAGTACTATGCGTAATATAATGCATATTTTGTTGTGATTAAGGTGGTGACTTACATGGACATCAAGGAACGTGCGGAGGCGTTACGAGAAATCTCCACGCCGGGCTCTCGCATCGGGTTGACCGAGTTGTCCCGTTCGAACGCATGGCGGAAGGCGCTGGAGCAGCGGGGATTGCTGGAAATCGTCGACCGCGCCGACACAGCCGGCTATCTGGTGTCCGTGGACTCTCTCAACGAGATGCTGGATGTCATCAATGCGCTGGAATCCGAGGTCGAACGCCTCACCATACAGCAGATGTTCACCGCCCGAGGCGATAAGGAACAATGGGAGACCGGCTCCGAGCTGTCACAGTCGGCGCAGGAAAGTCTGAAGCGGCGCAAGGATAAGATTCACGCGTTCCTTGATGGCGGTCGCTGATGGCCGCCGACTACGCATTATTGGAGCAAACCATTGCCATCATCTCGTCCGTCCGCGGTCTGTATATGGATCCGGATGCACTTGCGGATGATGTGATTCTTCTGGCATATATCTGGCCCGACGAAGGCGAATTCAAGATGGCGGTGGCCAGCGTTCACCGAGCCCTGACACAGCTCGTGGAGGGCAACGTGGAAGGAAGCCCTCTCAAGTACGGTTTCAGCGGGTGGCGTTCCTTCCACTTCCAACATCGACGAGGCCAACAGTCGCGCGCCGACACGCGCATCGTGTATATGCCCCTCGACACGGGAATTCGCGTCAAAGGATTCGCAAACCGCCACCTTCCATCCGACATCTACCAGCGTTTGGCGCAACTGCAGTAACCGTCACGAACACCGTGCGGCAGCGGCCAGCGCGTGCAGGCGCTCGGCGAAGCGCGGCCAGTCTGTGCGCATCGCGGTCAAGAGCTTGCGGTCGGGCACTTCGTCGATCGGCACCCATTCGATTTCCATGCTCTCGTCATCGTTCGCCCGCGGCACGACCCGGTGACCGGGCTTCTCGAACGCGAAGACCGTGGTGTACGCCCATGGCCCGTGATCCTCACGGTAGGACCCGACCACCTCGATGTCTTCGGGCGTGATGTTCGCTTCCTCGTAGCTCTCGCGCAGCGCACCCTCGATCGGGCTTTCGCCGTCGGCCGTCGCGCCGCCGGGAATGCCCCATGTGCCGCCTTCCGCGCTCCACGCGGCGCGATGCTGCATCACCACGCTGGTCACTTCGCCGCTCTTGGGGTCACGCCGCGCGAGCAGCACGCCGGAGGCACCGTTCAATCCCCAGTGCTTGCGCCCGCATGCGCAGTCGATCCAGCCGTCGCCGGGCTGATGCACGTTCTCCTTGGGCGGCACGACTCCGCTGCCTCCGGTCTTGTCTTCGGGCGCCGATTCCCCGCGGGCCACGTTCCACAGGTCGGTCCAGTCCACGCCGAGCTTGCCGACGAGTCGGCGAAGCAGCGGCAGACTGATGCCGATGATGCCGTGCGGGTCGCCGTCGATGCCGTCGATGAACGCGCCGCCGAAACCTTCCAGCGTAAACGATCCCGCGACTTCCAGCGGCTCGCCGGTGGCGATGTATCGTTCGATGTCGCGGTCGCTGAACTCGCCGAACCGCACGACGGCATGACTCGCGCCGCGCTCGACGCGCCCGGACGCGAAGTCGATCACGCAGTGTCCGGTCCACAGCTCGCCGGTGGCGCCGCTCATGCGGTGCAGTCGCTCACGCGCCACCTCGACGCTGTGCGGTTTGCCGTAGCATTCGCCGTCAAGCAGGAACATCGAATCACAGCCGACGATCAGAGGGCCGCTGCTCGCCCGAGTGAGCCCCGGCTGCATGGCAATCACATTGGATATCGGCTCGGTGACGGTCGGCATGTCCACGCCGGAGAAGTCACGGGTCATCGCGATCGGCGCCTTCGAATAGTCAAGCGGAGCGCCACTCTGGCGAGGTATGTCCGCGACGTTCATCTCGCCGCGAAGCTCCGCGGCCTGCAACGGGTACGCGATCACGCGCTCGCCCGTCGCGCTCGCGGCCGCGTCGGCGACATCGCGGTACGCCTGATGCACGGCCTGCGCTTTGGCCTCGGCCAAAATCATCACGCGCTGTTCGACGTTCAGCTGGTCAACGGTGACGCCGCGCTCGGCGGCGGCCTTTTCCAGCGCAGCCGGCTCATCGACATGGGACACGCGGATGGTCGGGCAGATGCCGGCCGCATACAGCACATCCCGGCGCGGCTGGGACTTCGACGCCAGAATCATCGGAATGGACATGATCGTCACCTTTCTTTTGCCGCCGCACCAGCTGCCGCATCACCCAACCGGCAACTTCGCGCTCCCCTCATCTCCGGCCCGAAGAGCGGGCGAGGAGGCACGTCGGTATTCCTACTTACGCTCGACCTGCACGCCGACCGTGTCGATGGGCAGGTGCAGCACCTTCCAATGGCCGGAAGCCAGCTGTTCCGCCGCGACCTCATCGATGTCCGCCACGGCGTCGCCGTGATGCAGCACCAGCACGCACGGGCCGGCGCCGGACACCATGGCGGCGAAACCACGGGAACGGAACGCCTGAATCAGGTCCCATGACGGCTGCATGAGCCCCTTGCGATACGGCTGGTGCAGGCGATCCTGCGTGGCAGCGTACAGCAGCGCGTTCGGCTCTTCGCCGGACGCGAGCGCGCGCGGGTTCATCGCCGCGGCCATCAGCGCCACGCGCGACACGTTAAACACCGCGTCGCGATAGGCGACCTCGC
>ENA-OQCW01000815-OQCW01000815.1-human-gut-metagenome-genome-assembly--contig:-NODE-815-length-15131-cov-2.415956_pt1 | contig 15131 bp, 15 predicted proteins | sample MGYA00242767_ERZ504593 | MGnify/ENA primary metagenome ERZ504593 (study PRJEB26092, sample SAMD00036307) | human gut metagenome | host: Homo sapiens | study: EMG produced TPA metagenomics assembly of... | reverse complement strand
AATGTATTGGCAGATCGGTTTGCTTGACTAGCTTTTTAAACATCTTCATAAATTTGTCTTTCGTTTTTGCTTCTTCTAAGATTATACTGATGGAAGAATATGGCATTTTATGATATAATTTCTTTGTATCTGTTGATATTTCTGTAAGTTCGGGAGCAAGAAAAATGAAGAAAGCAAGCAAGAACGATTGGTATGAAATATTTGGAATAGTGATGAAAGAAGTATTTTCGTTTTACAATATGACTGATCGTGAATTTCGTGATAAGACAAGGTGTGATGCATCTACCGCTAAACATTGGAAATTAGGTGATCGATTTCCTAGTGACGATAATTTTAGGTTGTTTTCAGATTATTTAAGATGGAAATCCACCTCGGTTTCAATTAACATTGATTATCTTTTTAAGCAAATAGAGCAAACGTTTCATTCTAAACAATATGGTCACATTTATACTTATTTGATAGCAAATAATATCAAAACGGATGAACTTGTAATTCAATTATTAAAATACTGTATTGATGCTGGGAAAGGACGCATAATGGATAATAAAACAAATGAATATCCATCACAGAATAAAACTCTAGCAATTGGTTTTGATTTTGATGGGACTTTGACAAGAGCAGTTGATCCAATTATAAAAACAACATGGGAAAATATATGGACGGCATTAGGATATAATGTTAGAGAATGCCAAAAACTGCATAAACGATTCGATTTAAAAGAAATATCTCATGAAACATGGTGTCAATTAACTGAAGAGAAATTCAAAGCGAAGAAGCTACAAAAAGAAGTCTTATATGATATTGCTAATAAAATCCAGTTAATCGATGGCGTTGAGGAAACTTTTAAAGAATTGAGGAACCGTGACATTAAAATATATATTGTTTCTGGCTCTATTCAGTTGATTATTCAAACTGTTTTAGGGCCACTCAATGAGTATGTTGATACAATTCGTGCAAATATTCTTTGGTTTGATGAAGATGGTTATTTGAAAAAAATCGTAGGAACTAAATATGATTTTGAAGGAAAAGCAGATTATATCCGGATCATTGCGAATGATCTTCAGATTTCCACAAATGATATTTTATTTGTCGGAAATTCAAGAAATGATCATTTTGCACACGAATCTGGAGCAAAAACATTATGTATTAATCCTCGTCTCACAGATATGATGGACACAGTTATTTGGCATGACTGTATTGAAACATGTACAAATTTGACTGATATTCTGGAATATGTATAATTAACATAGGTGACAAAAGGTGACATTTTTTAAGCTTCTTTTGTCTCCTTTTTTTTCTCGCTATGTCACTTCTTTGAAATCATGTGTCCCTATGTATTCGATTGATTCGCATATAATCTTATGCGATAATATATTTGATAAATTGGATTTTCCGAAAGAGTCCAATGTATACATTAATGAGGGGAGAGATGATATATGAAGCCTAGTAAAAATACCGTTATTTTTTACTTATACCAGTTCTGTTGCATTATTATAACTGCGGTAATATGCTTTGCTATTTACCGTTGGGGAAGTAATAATGATAAAGCTTGTTTTGCATTGACTTTGGGGGCTGTTGCTTTCTTATTTTTATGTTTTTACAACATTATTTTTAGAGTCAACCGCAAAGGAATGGTTGTAGGTGTATTATCTGGCTTAACTGTAATTGCATTTGCAAATAAGATTTATGATTATGAGAAATTAAAAACGCTGGTTCCTATTCTGAGTGATGTTGATCCTGTGATTTTTACTATCATAGTTCTTGGTGGAACACTTTTTATCCTCCTTCTCGCAAAGCTTCTAATATATATTTATGATAATGCTGAGGATAACGTATTTCCCGCTTCTTCAAATGGCACACCTGCTTCAAATAAAATAGGAGATGCGAATAGTAATAATACACGATTGGCAAAAGGGGGAAGTACAAACGCCAACAGCACTATAAATGCAAGCCATAGTAAAGCTTGGATGGTGCTGTATTTCATATTTCTGATTATCCTCATAGGTGCTGGTTGTGCGTTGTTTAGCATTTTATATAAGAATGGTGTTTTAAAACAGAATTATGACTTTTTTGAAATTGCCGCTTCCCTTTTAAAATACGCAGGATCTGTGGTAATGATTCTCCTAGAGGTCGTTATTGTTATTATTTTCTTAATTGAAATGATTCGACTTATAGTATCAAGAATGCGAGCATTTTCTCTCTCTTTAAAGGAAGATGCAAAGGCGGATACCATTCCGTTATACGCCTTAAGTGCCGTCTTGGATATAATTGTCTGTTATTTAGCGTACAAGTTTACAGGCATAACAATTGATTCATTCTATAGTTTGGCTAATAGTAGTGAATATCTTGCATTACCATTAATAATTCTCTTTGTCGGAATTGCCTTTGTAATTTTTTTGAGGTTGACTCATGCTACTTTATTATTATTGGTAGAAATGAAGCCAGATAATGTAAAGGGATTTCTGAAAAAAGTTAACGACAAAGCGAGAATTACAGAGAGAGTAATTGAAATAGTTAGAATGCTTATTGATATTGTTCTTAATTCAATTATTACGGTGTTAAAGTTTGTTACATTTATTCCTGACTTCTTTGGAACACTCTATTCATTTGTTTTAGAGGATGAAGGCGAGTTTGAACTAGAAGATGAAAATGGAGCAGAGGATAGCGATTCGGCAGATTCTGCTTCAAATCAGTCTGACGAGGGGGTGTAATTGTGAATACTACTTCAACTTTTAACAATAAAGCAAAAGATAAAATCAAGACAAGCAGTGTAACTGGTATTACTATAATCAGAGTTGCCGCATTTGCCTTTGCTATTGTTTCGTGGAAAGCAACTGCCTCTGGTTTAAGTGAATATGTATTCGGTCAAGGATGGCAGTCAGCGTTAGTTTCTTTTGCTATTCAGGCAATTTTGTTTGTATTCAATCTTAAGCTTCCATTCTATTTCAATAGAATCGGTGAGAATACTCCTAATAGAGAAAAGAAGAAATATCGTTTTGGCGAAAAGAAAGGAACCGAAAAGAAAACGTATAAAACTACAGCATTTCAGAGAGTTATTATTGGATTTTACATAATAGTCTTAGGTAGTTCTTCCTTTTTTTCATTTGTTTATATCTGCAACTATGTAGTTTATGAGCATCAGTCAGGATATGTTGATGACAATACTATTCTTGCTTCTTCTTATAGGGAGATTTTGAACGATACAGACAATTATATTACTGAAGCTACTAAAGCTATGCAGATTCTTGCAAGTAAGCTCTTAGGTGAACTACAGGATAAGTATCCAGTAGATTCTAGTCAAGACAATTCGGTTTCAAAACAGGACTTAGAAGATGCAGTAAATGAAGCTCAGGACGCTTGTGACATTGCAAAAGAGGAATATGATACAGCCAAAGATGATGCGGACTCTTTTAAAGATGAGATGGATTCTTATGCAAATTCTAGAAATGGTACTACTTGGCACGATAGACAGGACGAATGGGAGAAAAATATGAAGCAGCAAAGGCAGACTGGGAAAATGCTGTTGCTGATCGAGAAGAAAAAAAAGATATATATGAAGCAGCAAAGACAGCGTTAACTGAAGCTCAAAATGCATTAAAGAATTATAAAGACTCTCAGGAAACAGTAATTGCTGAGTTTCTTTTAGAAATGTTAAAGGCAAATCCAAATACAGATGTGTTGGAGGAGTGTATTTCAGAACTCAATAGCGCAATTGTTGATCTCGGAACAAATGCTGATATCGTTGATAATTATAGCGAATTAGTTGAAATTACTCAAACATTAACAGTGGTTGTAAAAGATTATACATCTTTAGTACAGCTCATATCTAATGATGATGATACAGGTATTAAATATTTGATGGAGCATGTCATGGATGACATGGTAATTCCTGATCCTACATCAGAATCATTTGAGAGTGATTATTCTTCTTGGAGAACTGCATGGTATTCAAAATTAAATAACTTAGAAAATTTGATTCAGCACTTACCTAAATTATCTGAAAATGAGAAAAGAGAATTAGGTGACACCGTAATCAATACAGAACTCTTAGAGAAATATGATATCAATGACAAAATGAATACGCTTGCTGAGTTACGCAGAAATAAAGCTTCAGACATTAATGTCATTGAAAAAGTATTCTTCTTATTGTTTGGTAAATATTGGTTTATAGCATGGTTTTCACTTGGACTTGCAGTTTTTTTTGATATTTCTTCATTATTAGCTGGACTTTTCATTTACGGAATTCGAAAAAAGAAGTCAACAGCATAAAACCCAATCGCTTTACATACCCCAGCATTTCCGGTTCCCAACGAACTGGCTTGGTTGGGGTATTTTTAGGCGCTTCTATCCGTTAGGTGCATAGTATGGGTAGGATCATAAATTTCTGTGAGCAATCAGATCATAATTACAGTGTACCTAAAATCATTGCGGTTTTGTGCAATCAGCGGGCTCCGACGGACGGACGCAATGCGTTGCCATCGGCCATGTTTATATTGAGCGTAGCAGATCATCTGATTTATCTGCTTGTTTACCCTTCCTACGCTTGAATATCGGTGTCAATGGGGCGTCTAGCGTCGGTGTTAGCCTTGCCATTCACACTGAAATTCAAGTGTGGTATATGGCCATTGTGCTCCGCACAGCGTCCGCTCTGAAACGCATCGGAGTCCGCTAGGCTCCGCAGAATGCATTTTGAGAGGAGAAGGGGAAAACCAGTAAAAACAGTTGGGGACTATATGAGGGGGATAAAGCATGGTTGTCAACACCGGACAAAAATTAAGTTAAAACGCAGGGCGAAAACTGATGCCAACGCCGGAATTACAAATGCCGGTAGTCATACCGCCGGTCACTTGCAAGAGAATCGACGCTGACGAAGGAAATGGTTGAGGCAATGATAAAGGAAGTAAGAATATATCGAGATGACCGGTGTGAGATTAGGTGGACATCTAAAAATGTTTTTGATGAGGTGACTTGCCCATAATGGCAGGCCATTTAAGCATTTGGTAAAATATATAATAATATTTTTTTTATAGATAAGTCTTGGTATGAGTGATAAAATATTGGTATTGGTTTCGGTAAATTGTAACAAGGATGGTTAAGATATGTACTTAAAAGGATTACAAATCGTAAATTTTAGAAACTTTAAATCAACAGAATTTAACTTTGCACAAGGAGCAAATACAATAATTGGTGAAAATGATTCTGGAAAATCAAATGCAATGACAGCGTTACGAATTCTACTTGACTCATCATTTTATTACAATACAAAAGATTGAAAGAAAGTGATTTTTCAAGATCATTATCTACAAGCTGGAAAGGGCATTGGATTATAATTTCCGCGTTATTTGCATAATATTTCAGAAATAGAAAAAGAAAATGATGCATGTATGGGAATCGTGGTAGATGATGAGGAAAATGCTGCATGTGTTAATGCGCTAATCAATAACAGTGAGAAGATTATGTGTGTACATTATTCATAAGACCACAGTTTTCCAACGGAAAGCATTGTTACGAAGCTCGCGAGGATAAAGAAAAATTTGAAAAAAGTTGCGGAATGAATTGACTGTTATGGATTATGAGTTTTTTCTTTACATCAAGATCAAAAGAAAATTTTTTGTAGTGATGAATTTATAAAAAATTAGTGGGAGAATTTTGAAAAATTGGAAATTGCCAATCCGGAAGATGATGATAGATCATTACTAGGAACTGCTTTAAATATTGGTGATTTTCAAAATCATGTTTCTGTGGTATATATTGATGCATTGAGAGATGTCGCAAGAGATATGCACAATCCATCTAATCCTATTAGACGAATTATTGAAGTAGTGGAAACAAAAATCGATCCGAAGCAGTTAGATAAAATCAAGATGGATATCGCTCAGCTTAATAATTCCATCGCAAATGTTACTGAAATAAATCAAATTGGCGTTACACTTAACAACAAGTTGATTGATATTATCGGAATGGTATATTCTCCGGATATGAAGATATCCTCAGAACTATCTGATGAATTAAAATCTTTATCAAAATATATTGCTATGAAATCTGATACAGGAGATGAAATAGAATTGCTTGGTTTAGGGCATCTAAATATGATTTATATTGCTCTAAAGATTATGGAATTTGAGACATGCAGAACAAGAGAGCTGATCAACATAATGATAATAGAAGAACCAGAGGCGCATATACATGCACATATACAAAAAACATTATTTGATAACTTGAAAATTTCTAAAAATTATACTCAAATATTAATGACAAGTCATTCATCACATTTAGCAGAAGCATCTCAAATAGCACGGATGAATGTTTTAAAGAGTTATGGATATAGTAGTGTGGCTATGCAACCGGCGAAATTACTTGACGATTTTGGAAAAGATAAATTGAAGAAATCGTCATTGGAATTAACAAAATGTGTTGAAAGATATTTGGATACGAAAAGAAGTATTCTTTTATTTTCAAAAGGAGTAATTTTAGTTGAGGGAGATGGAGAAGAAATACTAATTCCAAGTATTATTCGTAAAGGATTGGGTATAAGTCTGATGAAATCGGAATAGGTTTAATAAACATTGGGAGTACAGCATTTGAGTATATTGCCAGTTTATTTCATAATGAAAGGTTGCAAAGGTATTGTGCTATTATAACTGACATGGATAAACAGGCTGTTTCTGCAGAAAGTTCACTATATAGTGCTGATGCGGAGCAAAAAGGGCTGGAAAGAAAAGAAAAATTAGATAGGCTGTTTGATGATAATCCGTGGGTTTCCCCATTTTAGCAGAACATACTTTGGAAGTGGAATTTGTAAATGCAGATAATAATATACATATGTACAAGATTGCATAGATAAAATTTATACTCAGAAAAAAACTATAAATGTTCATAAGGATAATTTGAGTAATAAAAGTAAATGCAGTGAAGAAATGTTATCTTTAGCTAAGTCAGAGGGAAAGGGTGGCTGGCAATCTTAGTATCAAATGAGTTGGATAATGCAGTCGATATACCAGATTATATATTAGAAGCTGTAGCTTTTGCGGGGCAAGAAACAATTACAGCTAAAATTTTATGTAAAATGGTGGAACATGCAGTATGTGGGTGGGAAGATGAGGAAATGGAGTCTATGATAAAAACTGCCTATACTATTGATGACAAAAAGAATTGTATAAAGAGATTCATGTGTAATACTGAATGGGAAGATGATGTGGTGTATCGTTTTATCAATATGTTTAAGAGACTGAAGGAAAAATAAATGGATATAGAAGAATTACTGGTTGGTTTGAATGAGCAACAACGAGATATTGTTGTTTCAGAAGAAAATTTGCTGGTCAAGGCATGCCCTGGTAGCGGTAAGACCAGAACATTGACATATAAGTTAATGTTCGAAAGTTTGAAAAATCCATTATCTTTAAAAAAGCTTGTTGCCATTACATATACTAATCGCGCGGCAAATGAAATTGAAGAAAGACTGGAACGATTAGGAGCAAATACAGATAATGTATGGGCGGGGACAATTCATCAATTTTGCCTGGAATATATAATACGACCTTATCAGATGTATTCAGAACGAGTATGTAAAGGATACACTATAATTGATGAATATGTGCGAATGAAATATTTAAAGGTAATATCAGAAGAACAAAAACTGGATTTACCGGGATGGAAATTGGGGAAAATAGATACTGGTCTTGATACTAATATGAAAATTAGAGAAAGGGCGTATCCTCAAATAGTTGTAGAATATCATAAGTATCTTAGTAATCATAAAGAAATTGATTTTGATTTAATTTTGAATATTGCTTATTCGATATTAATAAAGGAACCTTTTATTAAGAAAAATATTGCAGGAGTAATAAGGGGAATATTTATTGATGAGTATCAAGATACGAATGAGCTGCAATATTGCATTGTTGGTACTATAGCAGGTGCAGTACCAGATGTTAAGGTTTTAATTGTTGGTGACTTAGATCAAGCTATTTATGGAACATTAGGAGGTGTGGCAAAACCCAAAAATGAGATAGAAGTTTTGTTTAATAAAAGATTCGTAGAGAAAAGTATTACGGGATGTTACCGTTCTACACAAAGAATCATTGACTATTATATGCATTTTCAGATAACACCTTTCAAAATAACATCAAAAGCAAAATATGCATTAGAACAGGGGAGAATTTGTTATTCCTTGAATTATAGTAAAGATGAAATATACTCTGTGATTGCTGAATTGATAAAAAACAAATTGCAAGAAGGTGTACCTGAAAAAGAAATATGTGTTGTTGCACCTCAATGGGAATTACTTTTTCCGATTAGTAGGAAAATGAGAGAGTTGTTGCCGGATGTTTCATTTGACGCACCTGATATAACCCCTATAAAATATGAAGATTTTAATATTTTTTATAAAATAGCTCGATTAACTTTTACTCCAGTAGGCCAGAAAATTAGTTTGAGAAAGCGGCTTGCTACAGAAATTTTGGACATGTTGGAAAATGATTACCATATACATATTCCTGAAAATATAGAATGCTATTCAATTTTAAAGACGATTGCTAGTGTAAAAACACAAAGCACTAAAGGAACAGAATATCTTGATCAATCTATAATGAAAATTTTGAAAATGTTCAAGATTCGTTTGAGAGATTACAGCGAATTATCAAAAGCATATACGGATTATTTTGAAAAAATAGCAGATAGAATGCAACGATATAGTTTGCCGGATGATATAGAAATATTCAAAAAACATTTCAAGAAAAAGAAGGAGTAGTTGTTACATCATGTTATAAAGTGAAAGGTGAAGAATATGACACCGTGATTGCTTATGGACTTCTGGAAGGGAAAATACCACACTGGGAAGCTATATTTGCAAATTCACAATTCGCTAAAAATGAGGCGAAGAAAATGCTATATGTTATTGCATCAAGAGCAAAAAGAAATTTATTTTTGTTTTCTGAAAGCGGTAGGAGAAAAAAATCTGGTGAATATGAACCCACGCAAATATTAAGGAGATATTCTTTTTCATATGATCCATTTGAAAATAGTAATAATATTTAAAATCCTCTGGAAAAATCCGGAGGATTTTTTAGTCCTTACTTGACATTAGCAGATGAGCCTACGGGAAATCTGGACTCACGCACCAGCCAGGATGTGCTCGGCCTGCTGAAGGTGACCGGTGAGAAATTCGGACAGACCATAGTCATGATCACACACAATGAGGAGATCGCGCAGATGGCTGACCGCATCATCCGCATAGAGGATGGAAGGATCGTAAAAGGCGGTGAGGCAGATGCGTAAAGTGAAGAATCAAAAGGCCATCCGCCGGGTGGCTGACAAGACAAGAAAGGCGGCAAAGAGCAGAAATCTTATCGCTGTCCTTGCCATAGCCCTGACATGCGCTGCATTTTTACTTCCGTATTTACCATCGGCGGAAGTATTGTGGAAAAGCAGCAGGAGGCTACCATGCGCCAGGTCGGGGGGAGCGCCCACGGGGGATTAAAATACCTGACACAAGAAGAGTATGATATTCTAAAAAAGGACGAAAAAGCTAAAGGAAATATCCTATCGGATCGTAGTGGGGGAGGCTGTAAATGAGTCGCTGAAAAAACTCAGGACAGAGATGGGATATTACGAAGATCTGGATGCCAAATTCAGTTTTTGTTATCCGGAGGTGGGCCGTATGCCGGAGGCTGAGGATGAGATCGTCACCAGTGATCTGGTCTTAAAAGCCATGGGTATCCCCTGCCAGGTAGGTGAAAAGGTTCCTGTTGAATTCACAGTAAAGGACAAAAGATATGAGCGAACCTTTACACTGACAGGATATTTCAAAGGAGACACCATATCCATGTCCCAGATCATGCTGGTGTCTAAAAAACTGGCAGATGAGGTGGCGCCCACACCTACAGTCTCAGCAATGAGCAGTAATATAGATGCCTCCGACTATGCGGGAAGGATCATGGCTGATTTTAATTTCCGCAACAGCCTTGATCTGACGGGGAAGATGGAGGATCTGGCCAAACGGTGCGGCTTTCCCCGGGAGACAGTGAGCGAAGGGATCAACTGGGCATACATGGGGATGGATATCAATATAGAAGATATGCTTCCCATCGCCGCGCTTCTGGCGGTGATCCTGGTGTCCGGTTATCTGATCATTTATAATATTTTTTATATCAATGTATTTCACGATATCCGCCGCTACGGTCTTTTAAAGACCATTGGGACAACAGGGAAACAGCTCAGGAAAATTGTGCGGAGACAGGCCTATATGCTGTGCCTGTACGGCATTCCACTGGGACTCCTGCTGGGAGCGGCAGCAGGAAAATGGGTGCTGCCTATTGTCATGAAGAATCTGGTATTTTCCAGTACAGCAGATACAGAAGTGACGTTAAGACTGTGGATATTTGCTGCTTCAGCACTGTTTTCTCTTCTGACGGTCTATATTAGCTGTATCAGGCCATGCCGTATTGCATCTTCCGTGTCGCCGGTGGAGGCCGTGAGGTATACGGAGGGTCAGGACAGTCTTTCACATAGGAAAAAGGGAAAAAAGACAAAAAAGGTAAAACCCTGGACAATGGCGGCAGCAAATATGCGGAGAAATAAAAAGAAGGTTGTGATCGTGACCACATCTCTCTCTCTGGGATTGGTACTGATGAACAGTGTATACGGTCTTGTGAGCGGATTTGATATGGACAAATTTATCGCGTCCGCAACTGTCAGTGATTATGCTGTGTATGGAGCCGGTCTTGACAACCCCGCAAGCTACGACAAACCTCTGGAGGGTGTGACAAAAGAATTTCTGGATGCCCTGTCGGAGCAGGAAGGTGTGGAGGAAGTCTGCAATATTTATCTGGATTTAATGGACCGTCCTAATTTTACAGAGGAGGAGAGGACTGCGTTTAATGAAAAGATATTGAAGAATCCAAAGGCAGAAGCCTATCTGGCACAGTATTTTGGAGAAGAAGTTTACCGGGAATCCATTGAAAACGGTACTTTTGACAACATAGACGGCAAAGTATTCGGTGTGGGACGTCTGGCTTATGAAAAGATGGACATTACAGATGGGGAACTGGACTGGGAAAAGTTTAAGACAGGCAAATATGTGATCACATCAAAGTTTGGTCATATGGGTCCGGAGGCGGATCAGATCAATTATTACGAGGTGGGGGACAAAGTGACGATCCGTCTGGAGGACGGCACAAGCAGAGAGTATGAGGTAATGGCTGTAGGCGGTCTGCCGTATGCCTGCGAACTTCAGTCCTATGGCGTATTTGAACACAATTTTGTGCTTCCGGACCGGGAATACCTGGAGCTATATGGAGACAGACTGCCTATGAGAACACTTTTTAATGTGGCAAAGGACAAAGAAGAAGCCGCGGAAAAATGGCTTTCTGATTACTGCGAAAAGATAAACACAGACCTGGATTTTACATCAAAATCCACGGTGGCCGCAGAATTTGAGGAAAACAAAAATATGTACACCATTGTGGGCGGACTTTTGGCCCTTATCCTGGCAGTTATAGGAATTTTAAATCAATACCATGGTCACATCTGTCCTCTCCAGAAAGCAGGAGTTTGCCATGATGGAGGCAGTGGGAATGACCGGTAGGCAGCTTCGCGGAATGCTGGGCTTCGAGGGGATCCTGTATGCGGTCCTCACAGGGGTGGCTTCCATCATATTAGGCGGAATACTGGAGGCCACAGCGGTCCGAAGCATAGGGAATGCGCTTTTCTTCTATAGCTGGCACTTTACGGTTACGCCCATACTGCTCTGTCTTCCGGTTCTTGTGCTGGTGGTGCTTGTGGTTCCTGCACTGTGTTATAAGAGTATGAGCAGGACAAGTGTGACAGAGAGAATGAGAAAAGCAGAATAAAAAATATTGTTATTTTCAGTCTTTTACGATATAATATCAACAAATGGATATATTATTCGTAAAGGACTGATTTTTTTACCTGAAATCATCCGGAAAGGAGTGGTGGGGTATGTTGACAGTTTTTACATCAGGTTCCATAGCAGTAATGTGGCTTATCCTTTTGGGAGTGCTTCTGGTGATCGAGATCATCACCTTGGGGCTTACAACCATTTGGTTTGCCGGCGGAGCACTGGCGGCGTTTTTGGCAGCCCTGGCAGGCGGGCCTTTATGGCTGCAGATCATACTGTTTTTGGTGATCTCATTGGCTCTGCTTATCTTTACCAGACCCGTAGCAATAAAGTACATGAACAGAAATGTCTCAAAAACCAATGTTGACAGTCTTCCCGGCGAAAAAGCCGTGGTTATAAAAACCATAGATAATTTAAGAGGAACCGGGCAGGCTGTGGTAAATGGACTGGAATGGTCCGCAAAATCCAAGGACGAAACAATCATCGATGAGGGGAAAGTCGTGAGAATTGTGGCAGTCGAGGGAGTAAAACTAGTTGTAGAGGAGGAAAAATAAGATGAATGTAGGAACTGTATTACTTATAATAGCGGTTATACTTCTGCTGATGGTGATCGCATCCTGTATCAGGATCGTGCCCCAGGCACATGCCATGATCATTGAGCGTCTGGGTATGTATAAAGAGACGTGGGGAACAGGACTTCACTTTAAATTTCCGTTTGTTGACCGAATCGCAAAACGTGTGAACCTGAAAGAACAGGTTGTGGATTTCGCGCCGCAGCCGGTTATCACAAAAGATAATGTTACCATGAGGATTGATACGGTTGTATTTTTCCAGATCACAGACCCGCGCCTGTTTGCTTACGGTGTGGAGAACCCTATCATGGCAATTGAGAATCTGACAGCAACCACACTGCGTAATATTATCGGTGACATGGAGCTGGATTCCACCCTGACTTCCAGGGAGATCATCAATACCAAGATGCGTGCTTCCCTGGACGTGGCAACTGACCCGTGGGGAATCAAAGTAAACCGTGTGGAGCTTAAGAACATCATTCCTCCGGCAGCCATTCAGGAAGCCATGGAGAAACAGATGAAAGCAGAGCGTGAACGCCGTGAATCCATTCTGAGAGCAGAGGGCGAGAAGAAATCAACGATCCTTGTAGCAGAAGGTAAGAAAGCTTCCATGATCCTTGACGCAGAAGGTGAGAAGCAGGCAGCTATCCTCCGTGCTGAGGCGGAGAAAGAGAAGATGATCAGGGAAGCAGAAGGACAGTCTCAGGCAATCCTGAAAGTGCAGCAGGCAAAGGCAGACGGTATCCGTTTTATCAAAGATGCGGTGCTGATGAGAGTGTTCTTACCATCAAGAGCCTGGAGGCATTTGAACAGGCGGCTGACGGCAAGGCGACGAAGATCATCATTCCGTCAATATTCAGGGGATTGCAGGACTTACAGCGTCACTGAAAGAGATTATCACGGATAAAGAAAATTAACTTCCGACAGGTTTTTACTTGCCGGGGACCAGTACAGGCAGAGGGGGCGGTTGCAGTTATGTGACAGCCCCTCTGCGGTATTTTAGAAAGCAGGAGGCAGGAAGTGGGGTTCTGTCAATGGATTGGAGTGTATCACAGGTAAGAGGAGGCATCAGTCATGAAACCGATAATTGATCTTACAAAGGAATACGGTCTTGTCTTGGAGGGCGGCGGTGCGAAGGGTGCGTATCAGATCGGCGCGTGGAAAGCTATGCGGGAAGCGGGCGTGAGGATAAAAGGCATTGCAGGCACCAGTGTGGGAGCCTTGAACGGGGCCTTGATCTGTATGGATGATCTGACGAATGCAGAGAAAGTCTGGGAAAACATTTCTTACTCCAGCATCATGTCCGTGGAGGATGAGAAGATGGAGCTTTTGTTTCATCAGAAGAAGCTGGATGTGGATCTGCTGAAAGAGGTCTTTGACTTTATGAAGGAGGGCGGCATTGATGTGACCCCTCTGAAGGAGCTGATAGCCGAATGTATTGACGAGGAGAAGATCATCCATTCCCCTGTGAACCTGTACATCCTGACTTTTAATGTGGATGAGAAGAAAGAAATGGATATTGATGTAAAGCAGTGTAAGCCTGAGCTGATCAAGGATTTTCTGCTGGCAAGCGCCTATATTTTCCCTCTGTTTAAGAATGAACGCCTTCACGGCAAACGCTACATTGACGGAGGGGCCATCAACAATGTGCCTTTAGGCTCCTTGGTGGACCGCGGATATGAGAATATCATTATGGTAAGGATTTTCGGGATCGGACGTGAGAAGAAGGTGAAGATCCCTGACGGGACCACAATTTATACAGTGGCACCCAAGGTGAGTCTGGGCAGCATCATAGATTTTGACAGAAGAAAAAGCAGGCGTCATATGAAACTCGGGTATTATGACACCATGCGCATGATATATGGGCTGAAGGGAAAAATATATTATATTGATGAATCCGAGGAAGAGTGTTATTATTTAAAGCAGTTGACAGATTTAGATGATTTGGTCTATGAATATCTGATGGATACGTACCAGCTTCCCAGAGAGCCGAAATTGTTTCTGCGCAATATGACAGAGGTGATCCTGCCGGTTCTGGCGGAGGAAATGAAACTCTCCAAAGACTGGGATTACCGGGAACTGTATCTGGCTCTGCTGGAGGCTACCGCCAAACTGTGCAGGGTATCTAAGTACAGGATCTATACCTTGTCTCAGATGCAGGAAGCAGTGTTTGGAAAGCTGTACCGGCTGCATGGTATGGATATTCCGGCTTTTGTGCAGGTGATTTCCAGAGATGTTCTGATTTGACAAAAGAGTTTCGCGGCGGGACCGCGGTAAATGAGGAGGAAAAGTAAGATGGATTTAAAAGGACGCAGTTTTCTGACACTGAAGGATTTTACGGCAGAGGAGATTGAATATCTGATCGATTTGGCTGCTGAGCTGAAGGAAAAGAAAAAGCAGGGAGTTCCTGTTGACACATTAAAGGGAAGAAATGTAGCTCTTATCTTTGAAAAAAACCAGCACCAGAACCCGCTGTTCTTTTGAAGTGGCTGCCCACGACCTGGGTATGGGCACCACATATCTTGACCCAAAAGGTTCCCAGATTGGGAAAAAAGAGAGTATCCGTGACACGGCCAGGGTTCTGGGAAGAATCTATGACGGCATTGAGTACCGCGGATTCGGACAGGAGATCGTGGAGGAATTGGCAAAATACGCAGGTGTTCCGGTGTGGAATGGCCTTACAAATGAATACCATCCCACAC
>ENA-OQCW01000813-OQCW01000813.1-human-gut-metagenome-genome-assembly--contig:-NODE-813-length-15155-cov-5.348682_pt1 | contig 15155 bp, 15 predicted proteins | sample MGYA00242767_ERZ504593 | MGnify/ENA primary metagenome ERZ504593 (study PRJEB26092, sample SAMD00036307) | human gut metagenome | host: Homo sapiens | study: EMG produced TPA metagenomics assembly of... | reverse complement strand
ATTGCACTGCCATTGCAGGGACAGGCGCTTAAAAATGGAAACAGTGCATTTGTAGATGGAAATTGGAACGCTTATCCTGATCAATGGGATATTTTGTTTAATAGGACAGAAAAACTCAGTATAGAGGATATTGAAAAATATATGGCAAAGTGGCAGGCAGAATTAGCGGAAAGCAAAGGAAAGCTTGCTCTGATACGCTCCAACAGAACAGAAGCAGGTTCATCATCTGGATTTTGTGGCACAAGCTGTCCTCGAATGGCAAGGTCAAGGATTTTGGATTTTGCCTTCGAAGCAAGTTCCCTAATAGCTGCTTTCCCGATTTCAATATTATCAACCGTATACATCACTTCATTAAGGCGTTGACTCATACGTTTTTGCTCACTATATGGCGGTAACGGAATAAGAATAGAATTCATATTATCCTGCGTCATTTTAGGTTGAGCAGAGCCAGTTACATATTTTTCCAAACTAATTGCATTGATATAAAAACAAAGATATTCCAAAATAAATTTGTCAGTAGCATCGATGCAATGAGAATGATTGTTTACCCAATATTGTCCTTCGGCAAAAAAGGCAATCGGTTTGCTACGTGTCACAAGATTCGCTCCATCTTCACCTATAAGCAAAAGTCGTTCATCGAAAATGTATTTATCAATTTTATCAATCTTGCCTGAAGCTCCATAATAATCATAGATTTTAGCAACATCCGTTCGTTGAGATGACGATATGGGTTTTCGCTCGCTATCACGATTAATTGTTATGGCAGAAAATCTTGTCCACGCCCACCCCTTCGGCAGCTCAAATGGTATCTCCTCCTCAATACATTTCACACTTCCATCGGCGAACTTCTCATAATGCAAACTATAGAATGTTTTAGAATACCTTTTTACAGAGCAAGATCCACCCCCGTATTACCATATCGCAATTTCTCGCATATTCTTATTCGGAGTATTGAATTGATGGGGAGCATCCCCATACCCGCTAATTGGCTTCGCAACAAAAAATATATACTTTTTAAATAAATACAGCTATATGGTTTCAGAGATGAAATCAGATGGCTGATTTTTGCTTTTTTTACATTTAATACAAGTTTTCATGAAGTGATGCTTTTACATTTTGGTAAAAACCAAGATGTTTTAATGGGTTTGAGGTGTCCTCAGTAAGAAGAAAATCATGGGATGACATGGAGAGAAAAACGATAATGTTAAACATAGGTGGATTTTGCTCTGTAAAAAAATAAAAGAAATATGGAGTAACCCTGTAAAAGAGTTCATTTTCCTTTCGTTATATAGAGGGATATTCAAAACGCTTAAAAATGAAGTGAGGTTAAGGTCTATTTCAATAGACATTTTCATAGTAATGGACAAAGAGAAAAGGGAGGTGGGAGCACCGCTATGAAGAAACAAAAACTGAATTATCGTTTTCATAATCCGAATACTGCGGAAGTGACCGCCGATTACATATTAAAAGTATTTATTGAGGTGAATACGAAGAAGGTAGAACGAGTTATGCAGGAGGTAGCTGGAAGAAGTTTGGAAGAGGACAAGCAGGGGGAAAAATAAGTTATTCAAGAATATTCAAGATTTATTCGAGCGGGAAATCAAGAATTGGCTCAGATGTTGCGAAATGTATGCCATCAATAGTTTGTTTTTAACTGTAAAAATAGAAAAAATGAAATTATAAAACAATATATGAGAGAAAATCTCATATATTGTTTACAAAAATGGAAAATGGAGTATAATAAAGAGTAAAGAAGATAAAATCTGAAATGGAGGTAACGATATGTTATGTCAATTTACAGTTAAGAATTATAAGAGCATACGAGATGAGATGACGTTTGATATGCAGGCGGCGGCTATTTCGGAGCATGAAGATAAAGTGATACGGGATAAAAATGGGGAGCAGTTTTTGCCGGTTTCTGCAATATATGGTCCAAATGGTGGTGGAAAATCAAATGTCTTGGAAGCATTGCATACTGTGGCAGCAAAAGTGTTACGCCCGTTGTATGCAACAGGAGATAACGAGGAACGTGTTTTTCTTCAGAAAAAATTACTGATTGAGCCCTTTGCGTTTTCAGAAGAAATGAAAAATGAACCGACAGAATTTGAAGTTTTCTTCCGAACAGAACTGGCAGAATATAGATATATTCTTCATGTGAAAAGAGAGATTGTTGTATATGAATGTCTGGATCGTGTGAAATTGGAGACAGGAAGACGTTCAGCTCTTTTTGAGCGAAATGCAGAGGAAACAATATTAAAGGGTGTGTTTGCAAAATTAAAGATTAGTGACGAACTTTCTGAAACATTACCATTATTATCTTATTTAGGAATTACCTATAAGAAAAATGAGGTGGTAAAAGACGTTTTAGAATGGTTTGAATACGGCATTGATTTTCTAAACTATGGGAATCCGATTGAAGAACTTCGTATGGCAGTATCAAATTCAGAGGATGTAAAGCAGTTAATGTTGGATATGATTCAGGAAATGGATTTGGATATTGTGGATTTCCGAGTTGTGAAAGATGAAAACGATCGAATTGATGTGTATACAAAACATATGGTAGAGGGATATGAAGCAGAACTAAATTTGTTTGATGAATCCAGCGGTACGAAGAAATTGTTTGGGTTAATGCCATTTATTGCTGACAGCTTATTATCAGGAGCAACACTGGTAATTGATGAACTAGATGCAAAAATCCATCCGGTGTTATTACGTCATATAATTATGATGTTCAATGACATGAGTATCAATAAGAAAAAGGCACAGCTGATTTTTACATCTCATGATTTATCTACAATGAATAGTGAGGTATTTCGTAGGGATGAAATTTGGTTTGTGGCGAAAGGAAATGCACAGAATTCTCAATTATATTCTCTTGTAGAGTTTAAAAATGAGAAGGGCGAGTCTGTTCGTAAAGATGCCAAATTTGATAAACAGTATCTTGAAGGTAAGTACGGTGCAGATCCATACCTCAGAAGAATTATAGATTGGGGGAAGGTTAATGCCTAAGAAAGCCAGAACAGAAGCGTGGAGAAAGAAGCGCCGCCAAGAGCATTTGGAAATGAAAAAATACAGATATTACATTTTCTGTGAAGGTCAGGAAACAGAACCGAATTATTTCCAAGGGTTCAAAAAATGGATTGAAGAAAATCCGATTTACAAAGATAGGGTTGACAATGCAAAAAGAGTATTATAATATAATAAATATTATTATATTATAATATTTGCGTTCGGAGGGCAATTATGAGAAAAGAAATGCAGAACTATAAGAAGAATCCACTTAATTTAGTAAATGAATTTATTAATCAAACAGGTCTTAGTGATACAAGAATGACAATTAATTCTAAAACAGGAACAGTTAGCATTACTGGAAGAAAAGACGGATATCAATATACGACAACGATGCAACAGGAAAAGCATGGAAATATTATAAGAAATTCATCATTTGAAGTTAATGTTGGAAAAGAGGCTTTAATAGAGCAGATAAAAGAATTACGAAGTGAAGGGTATAAACAGCTAGAAATTGCAGAAATGCTTGGAATTTCTCAGTCTTTAGTTTCCAAATATTTAAGAATGTAGGATTATCAAAATAGGAGAACAAGGATTCACAAGGATTTATGAAACTGAAGAAAAAGAAGGGAATGATTGAGAGTAGATAACTTGACAATATTGAAGAAAGATTAATGATATTTTAGGAGGAAATAATTTTGATAAAAAGTATAAAACTTATTAATTGGAAAAGTTATGAAGATAGTACGTTATATATTGATCCGTTAACAATTTTAATTGGTATGAATTCAAGCGGAAAATCAAATGCAATAGATGCGTTGATATTCTTAAGTAGAATATCTAGTGGCGTTGGAATCTTTCAAGCAATAAGTGGAGATATTGCAATGAGTGCACTGCGAGGAGGTGCTGATTGGGTATGCAGAGAAAATACAAATCAATTTTCACTAGAAGTACTTATGGAATACGACAATAAGGAGTATGAATATTCAATTAAAGTAGAAGTAGGAAACACTAAAGCATTGATTGTAGAAGAAAAATTGAATCAGAGATCTTCAAACACGAAAACGTCTCGATTATTTTATACAAGTTTAAGAGATGAAAAACTGCTAAATATTCCAACATATTTTTGGACAGGAAAGCAAGGAAAGGGGCAGAATTTTGAATTAAATAGGAACACATCAATATTATTTCAGAGTAAGTCTTTACAATTAAGAAAGAAAGAAATTATAGAAATTACCAAAAATTTATCCCAGATTTTAGCGGGTATATTTGTACTTGATCCAATTCCTAATCATATGCGAGACTATTCTCAATTGTCAGAAAAATTAAAGACAGATGGATCTAATATTGCGGGCGTTTTAGCTGCATTGGATTCTGAAAAGAAAAAAGAGATAGAGAATAAGTTGACGTCTTATTTGGAAAAGAAATACCAGAAAAGGATATAGAAAAAGTTTGGGCAGAGCGGATTGGGAAGTTTAATACAGATGCAATGCTTTATTGCAAAGAAGGATGGAAAGAAGATAGTGAATGCATTGTTGATGCAAGAGGAATGTCTGATGGTACTTTGAGATTTTTAGCAATAGTTGTAGCGATGCTTACTAATGATACAAATAAATTAATTGTTGTCGAAGAGGTTGATAATGGTTTGCATCCATCAAGAGCTAAAGTATTATTGAATATGTTAAAGGAGCTTGGAAAAGAAAGAAATATTGATGTTGTTATTACCACACACAATCCAGCCCTTCTAGATGCTGCTGGGACAACAATGATTCCATTCATCACAATTGCCCATCGAGGAAATAACGGGCAGAGTGAATTGACTCTATTGGAAGATATTAGTGAATTACCGAAATTGATTTCTATTGGAAATATCGGGGAATTGGCAACAAATGGGAAAATAGAGTCTGCTCTCACTAGGGGGATAAATAGATGAGGAAAGTACTGATAATTGATACATGTATTTTGTGCGTTTATTTAGGCGTACCGGATATGGATGATTGTGGACCGGATGATGATAAATGGAGTTATGAAAGAGTATCTAATAAAATCCAAACAGAGATAAGTAATAATAGTACATTGGTGCTGCCAATGGCTACTTTGATTGAAACCGGAAACCACATTGCACAGGCTAACGGTGAGAAATTTGATGTGGCAAATAGGTTATCAGAAATTATAATAAAAGTTGCAAATGAGGAGGAACCATGGGCAGCATTTGCATTTCAAAGCAAATTGTGGAATGAAGAAAACCTTATTAAACTTGCCAAAACGTGGCCAAAACTAGCGGTCCAAGGAATTTCAATTGGAGATGCAACGATTAAAGATGTTTCGGAATATTATGTTGAATCTGGATATAATGTTGAAATATTAACTGGGGATCAAGGATTGAAGGCATATGAACCTTCAGTTGCGTCTATTCCGAGAAGGCGAAAAAAGTAAAAGTTAAAAGTATAGATATATTGATAAAATTGTAAATAATTTGCAGGAGATTAGAGAGCTCATATTTCATAATCTTCTGCATTTTTCAGTTTACGAATCTTTATCTTGATATATAATATAGATGTAACAGAAAATAAATTTAGTACAGAGAGGTAACACTATGAAGATAGCAGCATATTGCCGTGTTTCCACCGATAAAGCCGACCAGCTCAACAGTTTAGAAGCTCAAAAGGAATTTTTCTCCGAATACACTCAGCGTACCGGAGATGTTTTAGTAAAATTATATGCAGATGAAGGTATTTCCGGAACAAAAATCAAAAACCGCAAGGAATTTCTTCGCATGATGTCTGATGCAGAAAAGGGAATGTTTGATATGGTCGTTGTAAAGGATATTTCTCGTTTTGCAAGAAATACCGTAGATCTTTTACAGAATGTTCGTAAGTTGAAAGCATTAGGAATTGAAACCCAGTTCCTTACAGCGAATATGACAAGTATGGGAAATAGTGAGTTTGTTCTCACCATCTTTGGAGCATTGGCTCAAGAAGAAAGTGCCAATACGTCTAAGCGAGTGAAATTTGGAAAGAAACTGAATGCAGAAAAGGGACGAGTTCCGAACATTGTGTACGGGTACGATAAAACAATCGGAGACTATTTCAATCTTGAGGTCAACAAAGAAGAATCAAAAATTGTAAAGCAAATTTATAAGTGGTACACAGAAGAAGGTTACGGTGCTGCCAAGATTTCCAATATGTTGAATGAAAAGGGATATCGGACAAAGAGAAACTGCAAATGGAGCCAGAATGCCATCTGCCGGATTTTGACCAATGAGATTTATACGGGAAAGATTATCAATGGAAAGCAGGAAATCAGTGATTTTCTGACTGGTCAGAGAAGAGAGAAGGATGAGACGGAATGGCTTGTTGTGGAACGTCCAGAACTTCGTATGATTGAAGATGAGGTGTTTGAAAAAGCACAGGAAATTCTTCGCGGAAGGAACGATGCATTCAATCTAAATCATGAGCGACAAAGCAACAAATATTTGTTTTCTACATTGATTAAATGTAAAGAATGTGGATGGTCTTTCCGAAGAACAGTTCGTACCTACAAAAATACGTATGTGCGTTGGGTTTGTTCCGGAAGAAATGGAAAAGGAGCAGATAGTTGTCCAAATAAAACAGTTGTAGATGAAGAAGAATTAATTCAGGTTTTACAGGAATATTTTAATCGGGTTCTTCAGCAAAAAAATAAAGTAATTGACTATGTTGTGAAAGAATTCCAAAGAGTGTACAAAGCGAAAGATGAAAATGCAGAGTACGAGAAGGAATTGAATTTGCAGATTGCCAGATTACAGAGAATGCGACAGAAATATATGGATATGTATACCGATGATTTGATTTCCAGAGAAGAATTGAATGATAAGTTAGGTGGTACTCGCCAAGAACTGGATCGTCTGGAAAATGAATTGAAAATGGTATCCAGCAATTTGACAAAAGGAGATCAGATGGAAAAAATCTTGAATGATACCTTTAAGCAGATTGAGGATATTACAGATGTTCATGAGATGACCAATGTACAGTTAAAGAGACTGATTAAGAAAATAGAAGTAGACAAAGATGGAAATGTGGATATTTACCTTCGTTTACTAGGTGATTTGGGATTAAATGAAAGCATTTTAGTGAAAGACGAATGTGAAAATAAAACAGCTCTAAATAGTAATGACCAAACATAAAGATGTAACCGAGCGATTACAGCAACTTAACCCCGCTTTAGCATATAGTGCAAGAAAAGTACTTGATGTAAATAAATCAGAACGTCATATTCGTGGTGGACTTGCTACCAGAGAAAAGTATTTGCATCAACAAGAACAAAGGAAAAAATAAAAAGAAAGGATGTCCGGCAGTATTAGGACAAGAAAAGCAATGAGCAAAAAGGAATTGAAAGCACCTGTCATACCGAAAGAATTAGCACTTGTGAAAGATGCAAAAAACATCTTGGAAGAAAGTGCAGAGCAGGAATATGAGATTATAAACCGGTTATTCGAAAATATTTTTTTGACAAAAATTCATGCCGGGCATTTAGAAATTAAACAGACTGTATTTCGAGGGTGTAGATTTACAGGATGTGACTTTTCTGAAACTTCTTTTACAAATGTTCGATTTGTGGAGTGTGATTTTTCAAATTCAAATTTTAGCGATGCTTACTTTAAGTGTTGTTCTTTTCAGAAATGTAAAGCAGTGGGTGCTGATTTTTACGGCAGCAGGATAAATCATGTTACATTTTTAGAGTGCAACTTTATGGAAACGGGATTTGATGCAGCTCATATTGGCTTTGTAAAAATTCAAGATACAGATTTTACCGAAGCAGGATTTGGTAAATGCCGATTTGTAAATTTCTGGGTAGATAACGTATGTTTTCGTAAAGCAAGTTTTTTTAAAACTTCTTTGAAAGACATAGATTTCGCCACATGTGACATAGAAGAAATCATTGTTTCTGATACTATGGAGGAACTAAAAGGAGTAAAAGTGAATCTGGCACAGGCAGTTAGTCTGGCGAAAAGATTGGGAATTATAATAAAAGAAACAGAAAATCCATTGTAAAATTTTGTGAAATTGGTTAGAGATGAACTTGATAAAATAAGATGGATTTGCTAAACTAAAGAGGTATTAATGCAAATAAAAGTCAAAGGAGAAAATAGAAATGGAAAATAAAATTACATTTGACTATTCAAAAGCAGTAAACGTTGTTCGTGAAGAAGAAGTAGCAGCAATGGAAAAAATGGTAGAGACAGCAAAAGAGGTGCTTGTGTCCAGAACAGGTCTGGGAAACGATTTCCTTGGCTGGATTGATCTTCCTGTTAATTATGATAAAGAAGAATTTGATAGAATTAAAAAGGCGGCAGATAAAATTAAGAATGACTCTGACGTACTTCTTGTAATCGGTATTGGAGGTTCTTATTTAGGAGCCAGAGCAGCCATTGACTTTTTGGGACACCCATTTTATAACAATCTGAGAAAAGAAGACAGAAAAACACCTGAAATCTATTATGTAGGAAATAACATCAGCGGAGCTTATGTAAAAGGTTTAGCTGAAGTAATCGGTGACAGAGATTTCTCCATTAATGTTATTTCAAAATCAGGAACAACGACTGAGCCTGCGATTGCTTTCCGTATTTTCAAAGAAATGATTGAAGAAAAGTACGGAAAAGAAGAAGCGGCAAAGAGAATTTACGCAACTACCGATAAAGAAAGAGGAGCGCTGAAAACTCTGGCAACAGAAGAAGGATACGAGACATTCGTTGTACCTGATGATGTAGGAGGACGTTTCTCTGTACTTACGGCAGTAGGACTTTTGCCAATCGCAGTAAGCGGTGTTTCCATTGATGCACTTATGGAAGGTGCTGCATCAGGAAGAGAATTGGCATTAAATACTTCTTATGCAGAAAATGATGCTTTAAAATATGCGGCAGTTCGTAATATTCTTCATAGAAAAGGAAAAGCAGTAGAAATCCTTGCAAATTATGAACCAACATTGCATTATGTTGCTGAATGGTGGAAGCAGTTATACGGAGAAAGTGAAGGAAAGGACCAGAAAGGTATTTACCCTGCATCCGTAGACTTTACTACTGATTTACATTCTCTGGGACAGTTTATTCAGGACGGCTCCAGAATTATGTTTGAAACAGTTCTTGAAATCGCAGAACCAAAAGAAGACGTGATTATCAAAGAAGCAGAAAGCGATTTGGACGGCTTAAACTATCTGGCGGGAAAAGGCATGGATTTTGTTAATAAAAGTGCTATGAACGGAACAATTCTTGCACATACAGACGGAAATACACCAAATCTTATGGTGAAAATTCCACAGCAGAATGAGTTCTATTTAGGACAGCTCTTCTATTTCTTTGAGTTTGCCTGCGGTATTAGCGGTTACTTGACAGGAGTAAATCCATTTGACCAACCGGGTGTAGAAAGCTATAAAAAGAATATGTTTGCGCTCTTGGGAAAACCGGGATATGAAGAAAGAAGAAAAGAATTATTAGAAAGATTATAACAATATGAAGAGTAAAAGATGCCTGGCGGATTGCTGGGCATCTTTTGCTATTATAATCCTGCTCCACAATTTGGGACGCGTCATAAAAGTATGTTAGTCTTCTTCAATAATCTGAATTTCAAAATAATCGAAATCCAGAATTTCAATAAAATTATCTTGAGAAAAGCGCACTTTAGAAAATCTCTGAAAATCCTTGATGTTGGCATCCAGCCATATTGGAGATGGCAAATCAAATTTATGACAGATATTGTCCAGAGCGTGAAATACTTTTTGTGTGCGGCTGTCTTTGGTATCATCGCATATTACAGTACTTTTTAATATATGTGTATCTTTATAAATGCTTCCCATTAATCGAAACATAAGGTTATCCTTTCTGGTCTTGTTTTATATAGCCATTATTATAAGTAAGAGAAAGGGATTGTGTAAAAGAGGATAAAAAGATTGAATTGTGCAGATTGCTTATGTAATCATGAAAAATATGTCAAAATGACAGTAATGTCAATGCCATTGTCTAGGCTTACAAAGACTTGGAAAAATATTTGGGCATTTAAACAATGGAAAAAAAGCAAAGATAGCTGTATACTAAACACAGTTCAAAAAGCAAAACACAGATATTTACATATTGTCTAGGAGGAAAATGAGAAATGGCAAGTTTATCATTACAGCATATTAACAAAACTTATCCAAACGGATTTGAAGCAGTAAAAGATTTTAACCTTGAAATCGCAGATAAAGAATTTATCATCTTTGTAGGTCCTTCAGGTTGTGGTAAATCTACAACACTTCGTATGATTGCAGGTCTGGAAGAAATTTCAGGCGGTACATTAAAAATCGGCGATAAAGTTGTAAATGATGTAGAACCAAAAGACAGAGATATCGCAATGGTATTCCAGAACTACGCTCTGTATCCACACATGACAGTTTATGATAATATGGCTTTTGGTCTTAAATTAAGAAAAGTTCCAAAAGATCAGATTGATAAAATGGTTAAAGAAGCAGCTAAAATTCTTGACCTTGAAAAATTATTAGACCGTAAACCAAAAGCTCTTTCTGGTGGTCAGAGACAGCGTGTTGCTATGGGACGTGCTATCGTGCGTGAACCTAAAGTATTCTTAATGGACGAACCTCTGTCAAACTTGGATGCAAAACTTCGTGTTCAGATGCGTACTGAAATTTCTAAATTACATGAAAGATTAGGCGCTACAATCATCTACGTAACACATGACCAGACAGAAGCTATGACATTAGGTACAAGAATCGTTGTTATGAAAGATGGTGTTGTACAGCAGGTAGATACACCTCAGACATTATACAATGCACCAGCTAACTTATTCGTTGCTGGATTTATCGGTTCTCCTCAGATGAACTTCTTAGATGCAGTTGTAAAAGTAAAAGGTGACGACGTATGCTTACAGATTGGAAATACAGTTCTTCAGGTACCAGCTTCTAAGAAAAAAGCACTTATTGATGGTGGATACGCTGGAAAAACAGTTGTTATAGGTATTCGTCCAGAACATGTATACGATGATGAAGCTCGTATTCAGGCATTCCCAAATAGTATCGTAGAAGGTAAAATTACTGTATACGAATTATTAGGTGCTGAAGTATATCTGTACTTTGATACAGAAAGCTTCCCAATGACAGCAAGAGTTAATCCACGTACAACAGCAAGAACAGGTGATACTGTTAAATTTGCTCTTGATATGGAAAAAGTTCATGTATTCGATAAAGAAACAGAACAGGTTATCACAAACTAAGAATAAAGATTACATTTCCCGCTTGGTATTCCAGGCGGGATTTCTTCTTTTGTAGAAATCATATTTTGTGAAAAAAGTAATTTGCAAAGACTGTGCTATAGGAATTGTGTTGATAATTTAAAAAAAATCAGTTATTATTATTTTAGAAAATCTCGGGTAAATATTAAAAGGAGAATGATTATGATATCAAGTCAGATAATACAAAAAACATTAGACGAGCTTAGAGCAATTACCAGAATTGATTTGTGTGTTATGGACATAGACGGAAAGGTAAATTCTACTACATTTGCCATTGAAAACGAGGATTTCGGAGATGTGAGAAGTTTTGCTGAGTCTATGGCTGACAGCCAGGTGATGAAAGGTTATCACTTCTTTAAGATTTACGATAACCAAACTGTAGAATATGTATTGGTCGCAAAAGGCGGAAATGAAGATGCCTATATGATTGGGCGTGTTGCAGTGGCACAAATTCAGAATTTAATTGTGGCATATAAAGAACGCTTTGATAAATCCAATTTTATTCAAAATTTAATTTTGGATAATTTGCTTTTGGTTGACGTATATAACAGAGCGAAAAAACTTCATATTGCAGTAGAGGCAAAACGAGTTGTACTTTTAGTTGAAACAAAGAACGAAAAAGATCAGGATTCTATAGAAATTCTGAAGAATTTGTTTATCTCAAGAAATAGTGATTTTATTACAGCTATTGATGAGAAGAATATTATTATTGTTCGCAGTCTGGAAGAAAATGATGGATATGAAGAAATTGAAAGCATTGCAAAAATGATTGTGGATATGCTTAATGCAGAGGCTATGTCTCAGGTACGTGTATCTTATGGAAATATTATTCATGAGATTAAGGACGTATCTCGCTCTTATAAAGAAGCAAAAATGGCTTTGGATGTTGGAAAAATTTTCTATGTGGAGAAAAATATCGTAGGATATAACAATTTGGGAATTGGACGTCTGATTTATCAGCTTCCTATGCCTCTTTGTGAAATGTTTATGAAAGAAGTATTCGGAGGAAAGCTTCCAGAATCTTTAGATGATGAAACCCTGAATACAATCAATAAATTTTTCGATAATAATTTGAATATTTCAGAAACATCAAGACAGCTTTTCCTTCATAGAAATACTCTGGTTTACCGACTGGAGAAAATTCAGAAAAGCACAGGACTTGATATCCGTGTATTTGATGATGCTTTGACTTTTAAAATTGCATTGATGGTTTCCAGCTATATGGAGTTTATGAAAAAACAAGATTAATTTTGGACTAAGAAAAATACTCTGGCAATGAGATTACAGTAGTTTCTGTCTCATAGTCAGAGTGTTTTTTGTTACATAAAAAGCGCTCTGCGCAGGATGTGCACTCTTTGTTCTACAAAAGTTGCCTTGGGAAAAGATATTTTGTTAAATTAGCATGATAAAGCGCTTGCATTTTACCGTGATAAAATTTATAATGGAAAGATATTTAGGACATATAGAATGGAGGACTTGATATGATTAAATTATATAAAAACGGCGCATGGCTGAGAAAAGGGCAGGAACCTGTAAGTGACGAGTCAGGACTTGATCAAAAATTTCATTTGAGCAAACAGGAAGCAAAGAAAAATACAATTGCCTATTCTATTTTGAAAAATCACAATACTTCTGAAAATATGGATTTTCTAAAGTTAAAATTTGATAAATTAACATCTCATGATATTACTTTTGTAGGTATTATACAGACTGCAAGGGCTTCTGGATTAGAAAAATTTCCTGTTCCCTATGTGCTTACGAATTGCCATAATTCTTTGTGTGCAGTTGGAGGTACCATTAATGAAGATGACCATGTATTTGGATTAAGCTGTGCAAAGAAGTATGGGGGAGTTTATGTGCCGCCTCATCAGGCTGTTATCCATCAATATGCGAGAGAAATGTTAGCTGAAGGGGGGAAAATGATATTAGGTTCTGACAGTCATACCAGATATGGTGCTTTAGGTACTATGGCTATGGGAGAAGGTGGTCCGGAGCTTGTAAAACAGCTTTTGGGAAAAACTTATGATATTCCTTATCCGGAGGTGGTTGGTGTGTATCTTACCGGAGAACCGATTGTGGGAGTAGGACCTCAGGACATTGCTCTGGCAATTATTGGAGCTGTATTTTCTTCCGGTTATGTAAAAAATAAAGTAATGGAATTTGTGGGACCGGGTGTGGAAAAGTTAAGTGTAGACTATCGAATTGGTATTGACGTTATGACTACGGAAACTACCTGTTTATCCTCGATTTGGCAGACTGACAGCAAAGTAAAAGAATTTTACGAAGTACACGGCAGAGGACAGGATTATAAAGAGCTTCAGCCAGAGCCAATTACTTATTATGATGGAATGGTTTATGTAAATTTATCAGAAATCCGTCCTATGATTGCTATGCCTTTCCACCCGGCAAATACTTATACGATTGATGAATTAAATGAAAATTTGATGGACATTTTGGATGAAGTGGAGAAAAAGGCAAAAGTCAGTCTTGGTGAAAATGTTGTCTATACATTAAAAGATAAAGTGCGAAATGGAAAATTGTATGTAGATCAGGGAATTATTGCCGGTTGTGCAGGTGGCGGATTTGAAAATATTTGTGATGCAGCAGATATTCTAAAAGGAAAAAATATCGGTGCAGATGAATTTTCATTGAGTATTTATCCGGCAAGTACGCCGATTTATGTGGAACTGGCAAAGAATGGTGTGTTGGCAGATTTAATGCAGACAGGAGCAATTGTAAAAACAGCATTTTGCGGCCCTTGTTTCGGAGCAGGAGATACACCGGCAAACAATGCCTTAAGTATTCGTCATTCCACCAGAAATTTCCCAAATCGTGAAGGTTCGAAACTGCAGGAAGGACAGATTTCTTCTGTGGCATTGATGGATGCCCGTTCTATTGCAGCTACGGCAGCCAATAAAGGATGCTTGACAGCAGCCACAGAGTACGAAGGTAATTATAGAAAGCCAGCTTATTTCTTTGATAGTTCTATTTATGAGAACAGGGTATTTGACAGCAAGGGTGTGGCAGATCCTGATATAGAAATTCAATTTGGGCCGAATATTAAAGACTGGCCTAAGATGCCAAAACTTCCTGAAAATCTGTTACTTCAGGTAACAGCAGAAATTCATGATCCTGTAACCACTACTGATGAGTTAATTCCTTCAGGAGAAACTTCTTCTTATCGTTCTAATCCTATAAGACTGGCAGAATTTGCATTATCCAGAAAAGCTCCGGATTATGTAGAACTGGCGAAAAGAATTCAAAAAGGCGAAATAGCCAGAGAACAGGGAGCGATTCCAGAAAATGAAGTATTAGAACTTCAGAAAGTAAAAGCACAGATACAAACAGAGTTTGTAAATATGAATTGGGAAAATACAGGAATAGGAAGCACGATTTTTGCAGAGAAGCCGGGAGACGGTTCGGCCAGAGAACAGGCGGCATCTTGTCAGAAGGTTTTAGGTGGATGGGCAAATATTGCCAGAGAGTATGCTACGAAAAGATATCGTTCTAATTTAATAAACTGGGGAATGCTTCCATTTTTGTTCACAGATGAGGAAATGGTTTTCGCAAAGGGAGATTATCTTTATATTCCTGATATATTGGAATCTATAAAAGAAGGAAGATCAGATGTTACAGCTTATGTAGTAAAGGAGGAGCTTCAGCCGTTCACTTTGAAATTAGGTGAGATGACACAGGATGAGAGAAAGATTTTAATACAAGGCTGCCTAATTAATTATTACAAATTGTCTGTATAATTACAAAAAAAATTATGCAATTTACAGTTTTAAATTGAAAGAAAATAATATTATAAAAAAGATAAATTTTTAAAAAATATATTGACAATTGCTGAGGAAGTAGTATTAATAAAATAACAAAAAATCAAAAATC
>ENA-OQCW01000812-OQCW01000812.1-human-gut-metagenome-genome-assembly--contig:-NODE-812-length-15166-cov-2.117893_pt1 | contig 15166 bp, 16 predicted proteins | sample MGYA00242767_ERZ504593 | MGnify/ENA primary metagenome ERZ504593 (study PRJEB26092, sample SAMD00036307) | human gut metagenome | host: Homo sapiens | study: EMG produced TPA metagenomics assembly of... | reverse complement strand
ACCAAATCCAGCAGTACAATGTCCGGCGTTGTGTCAACAATCATGTTAATGGCATCAGCGCCATTGTCTGCCTTTCCAATTACAGATAATCCGTCTTCTGCGTTAATCAGTTCATTCCAGCGTATTCAGAATCAGCTGGATTGTTCATCGACAATCGCAACATTCAGCTTTTCCACTTCCTTTTACCTCCTAAAATTGTTTGCCTGTGCTGAACTACCTGCCAAAAAATCGGTAGCTGCTATTCGACCACCTTAACATCAAATCCATCTCCTTCGTCAATATAATTCCTGGCGAAATTTATTATATATGGTCCCATACCATATAGCAACGATTCGTGGTCGCAATTTTAGACACGCGTCGAGATTAAATTGTTATCATTTTTGGTGTCATTTTGCAATTATTAATTATATTGATTAACATTTCTGTAACTAACAATCGGTTTTATTCCTTTATTTTACATTAATTCGACACCATTTTTGTAATTTCAGCACGTTGATGTTTCAATTCATTATATTCTCACAGGCACGATTATAGAACGCAAACATCTCTATTTTTCCTCCTGATATTTAAAACTTTGGCAAAATCTCAGGAGGGGGTGAGGCAGATTTTGTCGATTTTTGACGAGGGGGTGGTTTTATGGCGGGGGCGCAGAAAAATCAGGATGATACCTGCGGTTCTGTCGTCCTTCTTTATCGCCTGCTCCATGAGCAGGCTCCAAAGGCCTTTCTTTTCACTATATCCTGCCCGGACTCAATGCTCCATCATATTCTCAATTAAAATCCCGTACCCTCTGCTGGCATCCTGCACAAACACATGGGTCACTGCCCCGGCCAGCTTCCCGTCCTGGATAATCGGGCTGCCGCTCATTCCCTGCACAATTCCTCCTGTCAGCTCCAACAGCTCCGGATCCGTCACCTTAATGACCATACTCTTGTTCTTATGGCCGGAATTATAGTCCACCTTTTGGATCTCAATGGCGTAATCCTTCAGCTCGCCGGAAATATTGCTGCGGATATAAGCCGGTCCCTGCTTTACATCCTGGCGGCAGGCGATTTCCATGGGTTCTCCTGATATCTGCTTTTTAAACTGCTGGTTGACCGTGCCGAATATGCCCTCATTTGTGTTCTTTTCTATATCTCCCATATGGGACTGGGGGCCGTAGTAAATTACGCCGGACAGCAGTCCTGGTTTTCCCATGGATCCTTTTTCTATTCCCATGATTTCCGTGGAATACAGGGCTCCGTCGGAGGATTCCACTAGATCGCCTGTATCGCTGTCGCTGATTCCATGGCCCAGCGCGCCGAACCTGCCGTTCATATCCACATAGGTAATGGTGCCGATACCCTGGGTATCGTCCCTGACCCATGCTCCCAGCTTGTACTGCCCGTCAGCGCCCTGGACCGGCTTCAGGCTTATATCCACGTCCTCGCCTTCCCTGCGCACCTGGAGCACGCAGTCCTGGCCCCCTGACTCGCTGACAGCCCGTATCAGATCCTCCTTTGTGTTCATGGGCTTTCCGTTGAACGCTTCGATATAGTCACCTGATTTCAGTATTCCGTATGCCGGTTCCACCTCCATGCCGTCGCTTCCCGTGATTCGCCCGGTGCCGATGACCATGACACCGTCCGATTTCAGATAGATGCCGATGGGTGAACCGCAGGGAATGGCATACCTGGTGTCCACCACATCCACCTGTATGTCCTTTAATTTTATAACTCCAAACAGCTTAAGGCCTACCTGGTAGCTTCCTTTTTCTCCCCCGAACATGGAAAAATGGTCCCTGCCGCTTATGGTAATCTGATCTGCCGGTATATTGCTCTCATTGGACAGGGCTACCTCCTGGCTGTCGCTGGATATGGTTGCCTTTAAAGGCAGGCCAAAGGAAAACTCCTCCTCTTCATTTTCTATAATGCTCACCCGGTCTGGCACTGCCTGGTCCATGTAATACCACGTGTACCCCGTAACAGCCACAGCGGACAGCCAGAAAATGCGCCCCAGCCACCGGTAAAAGATTGATTTCCCCTTCATCGCCCTGCCTCCTTATATAGTCATTCATGTTAAATGGGTCAATACAAAGCCATAGTTCCTCCATTTTGGGGATGAACCACAACAAAAAAAATGAAAGAAGCAACGTTCAATGCCTCTTTCTTAGTATTATCCATCCTCAGAATTTCAATCTGTTTTATTTTGTTCTGTCTGCCAATTCCTTCATTTCACCTGCGTTCTTAAGCACTGCCTCCGTAATCCTGGCGCCGCCTAACAGCCTGGCCAGCTCTTCTACGGAAGCCTGCCTGTCTAACAGACGGATGGTGGTTATGGTCCTGCCCTGGCTGGCAGATTTTGCAATTTCAAAATGCGAATCCGCCATGGCCGCTATCTGCGGCAGGTGGGTGATGCAGATGACCTGGTGGCTCCTTGCTATGAGCATGAGCTTCTCCGATACCTTCTGGGCGGTTCGCCCGCTGATACCAGTATCTATCTCGTCAAAAATCAGTGTGGGGATATCATCGGAATCCGCCAGCACAGTTTTGATAGCCAGCATGATTCTGGAAAGCTCTCCTCCTGACGCCACATCCTTAAGAGGACGCATGGGCTGTCCCGGATTGGTTGAAATCAGGAACTGGGCCCCGTCCCATCCGGATGGGGTAAAATGATCCAGTTTTTCAAATTCCATGTCAAATTCCACATCCAGGAAATTTCAAATCCACCAGACCCTTCTTGATTTTCTTTACAAGCGTCCTGGATGCCTTTTACGTATCCCTGTTAATTGTGTGCAGAGTTTCTCCAAACCTATTCCTGCATTCTTCTAATTCCTGCTCCATACGCTTTTGTGAGCGTCATAGTCTTCCAGTTCTCCCAGCCTTTCTTTTTTGTTCCAATTTCTGGAATATAGCCTCCACGGTCGGCCCGTATTTTGCCTGAAGGTTTATGTATCAAATCCAGGCGTTCCTCGGTTTTTCTGAATGTTTCCTCGTCCATCTCCATGGAATCCAGATAGGATGACATCTCTCTTCCCGCGTCCCTCAGAATGGAATCCGCATCATAGAGCTGGTCCCGGACGCCGCCCAGGCTCTCATCGTACTCTGACGCCTGCTCCACCTCTTTTAAAGCCCTTGCCAGCCATTCCCCCTCCACTGCCTCGTAGGCGGCGCCCAGACACTCTGCAATGCGCCTGGAATGGGAATAACGGCGGTAAACCGAGGTAAGCTCCTCCTCCTCCCCTTCCTTCAGGGCCGATGTCTCTATCTCCTCTATCTCAAACCGGAGGAAGTCAGCCTCCCGGATACGGCTTTCAGCATCCAAATCAAACCCCCTCAGCTTTTCTTCAAGGGAACGGTATATACGGTACCTGTCTGCAATTGTCTGTTTTACAGGCTGGGTCGCGGCCTTGACATAGGCGTCCAGAATTTCAAGATGCTTGGATTTGTAAAGCAGGGACTGATGCTCATGCTGCCCGTGTATATCCAGCAGCAGGCCGGTAATCTGGCTCAGTCTGGCCATGGTCACTGTCTCATCGTTGATACGGCTGATGCTCCTGGCAGAAGTCAGCTTTCTGGATATGATTACCAGTCCGTCCTCTGTGGGTTCCACATCCAGCTCCCTGAGAGCCTTCCGCTTTTCCTCCCCTGTGACGGAAAACACTAGCTCAATATAGGCGTAGTCTGCCCCGGGACGTATACTTGCCTTTCGGTGCCTTGCCGCCCAGGGCCATGGTTACGGAACCGATGATAATGGATTTGCCGGCTCCGGTTTCACCGGTGAGGATATTGAGACCCTCACCGAATTCCACATCCGCTTTCTCAATAAGGGCCAGGTTCTTTACATGCAGTTCCAGTAACATATTACACCCCTTTTCCGTTAGTCTTCCACCATTTTCTTGATTTTCTCCATGACAATGATGGTATCGTCCACACTGCGTATGGCACACATGATGGTATCATCACCTGCAATACAGCCCACGATTTCGTGGAACTGGATGGCGTCCAGGGCAGCAGCCACAGCCATGGCCATGCCGGATACGGTCTTGATTACCAGGATATTCTGAGCCATGTCCATGGACATGTATCCATCCTTAAGGATGCGGATATATTTGATGGCAGATGTCCCCCTGGGGCTCTCCAATACCATGTAGCGCTGTCTGCCGCTCTCCGACTGCATCTTGGTCAGCTTCAGTTCACGGATATCCCTGGAAACAGTTGCCTGGGTCACATTGAAACCAGCTTCATTCAGCCTTTCAGCCAGCTCCTCCTGTGTCTCTATCTCATATTTTCCAATTAATTCGACAATTTTGCTGTGGCGCTCTACCTTCATGTGAGACGCTTCCCTCCTTGTTGATTTATAATGTTCTGCGGACCCTGCTGTCTATATTCCTCCAAGATGGTTGCTGAGGTTCTGCATAAATGATATCTGCTTTACCTTTATCATCACTGTCTGCAGCTCGGAACACCGTATGTCTATACAGTCCCCTGCCTTTAATTCCATGGACGTATCCCCGTCAAAGGATACGACCTGACCGCTGTTAAGGACCTTGATCCTAACTCTGTCCTCCGGTGCCAGCACGATACTCCTGGCATTGAGGGAGTGGGAGCAGATAGGTGTCAGCACCATCATCCTGGCCCCCGGCGCTATGACCGGCCCTCCCGCCGAAAGATTATAGGCTGTGGAGCCTGTAGGCGTGGCTACCAGGACACCGTCTGCCGCGTATTCATTGAGATACTCGTCGTTGACATAGACGCTGTAGCGAAGCACCTTCAGGGGATCTTTTCTGGTAATGGCAATTTCATTGAGGGCGATATCCTTTAAAAGAGTCTCTTCCCTCCGCCATGCTGTCCCGTGTATCATCATCCGCCGTTCCAGCTGGTAACGCTCATTTAACAGGGACTCCAGGACCGGCGCAATGTCTTCCTGGCGGCTCACCTGGTTGAGATATCCCAGATGGCCCCTGTTCACCCCCAGCATGGGAATGTTGCGGCCCGCCAGGTCCCTGGCAGCCTGTATGAGGGTACCGTCCCCTCCGATTGTTATGACGCACTCCGTATCCTCCGGCACCTGGGCCCCGTCAATGTGGGCTGCCCCCCTGGTTCTCTCAGGTGTATGGTGCAGGAGGCATTCTGCTCCCTTTGCCTCCAGGTAAGCCTTGATGAACACCTGGGCCTCCTGTACATATTCTTTGTCAAGATTGGCAATAATATAAAAATGTTTCATGGTTATGGGGCTCCTGACGTTTTTATACGTTATTTATCCATTTGTGCAAACCGCCGGCCGTTTAATCCAGACATCCGTGGGCCTGTTCCACAATGGCACGGGCTGACAATTCATATTCTGTTTGATTTCTTTTCGCCTGATGGTTTTCTGTCTGCTTCATTTCCGCATGCTCTGTTTTTGACTGATTCATTTCTTCCTGATCGGTTGTTTTCTCTCCGGCTATTTTCTGTACATTATCCTCATGCCCCCCATTTTCCTGCAAAAAATTCTGGAGGTACAGAAGATATTCGATATTTCCCTCAGGCCCCTTGATGGGAGAGAATTCCAGCCCCAGTATACCAAAACCAATGCTCCGGGCATAATCCATAACCATCTCTATGACCTCAAGATGAACGCTTTTTTCCCTGACAACGCCCTTCTTTCCCACCTTTTCCCGTCCGGCCTCAAACTGGGGCTTTATCAGGCACACCACCTGGCCTTCATCGGTCAGAAGCTGTTTTACCGGTCCCAGCACTTTTGTCAGGGATATGAATGACACATCAATACTGGCAAATTCAATGCGGTCCCCTATATCCTCCGGGGTCACGTACCGGATGTTTGTTTTCTCCATACAGATGACCCTGTCGTCATTGCGCAGCTTCCAGGCAAGCTGTCCATGTCCCACGTCCACGGCATACACCTTCACCGCCCCGTTCTGGAGCATACAGTCCGTAAATCCGCCGGTGGAAGCCCCTACGTCCATACATACCTTGCCTGCCAGCTGAACGCCGAAGCGGCTCATGGCCTTTTCCAGCTTAAGCCCTCCCCGGCTGACATATTTAAGGGTGTTTCCCCTGACCTCAATCTGTACTGTCTCCTCAAAGGACGTGCCCGCCTTATCTTCCTTCTGTCCATTGACATAGACTATCCCTGACATAATCAAGGCCTTGGCCTTTTCCCTGGACTCCGCCAGGTTTCTCTGGACCATAAGCACGTCCAACCGCTCTTTCTTCATTACCGTTCTCCTTATACCGAAGCGGCATTTCCCCGCTGCCTTCCGGCTTAAGGTGCAATGCCGCCTGTATTATCTGCTATCTGTCAATCCTTTTTGCCGATATAACCGCCGGCCTTCATGGTCCGGATAATGGAATCGCTGTCGATTCCCAGTCCTTCCCTTAATATGGACACATTGCCGTGCTCCACATATGCGTCAGGAATGGCAATATTAAGTACCTTTACTTCCGGATAGTTCTCATGTATGAATGCAGTGACCGCCAGGCCGTAACCGCCCTGGAGCACATTTTCCTCCATGGTGACAATCAGGCGGTGATTCTTCGCCAGACGTGATACCATTTTCCTGTCAAAGGGCTTCACAAACCTGCCGTTGGCAAGGCTGCATCTGTATCCCTCCGCCTTCAGCTTCTGCCGCACATGTTCGCCTGTGCTGACCATGCTGCCCACAGCGAGAAGGGCAATATCCTCTTCCTCGTAAAGTATTTCACCCACACCGTATGATATGGGCTGTCTGAATTCCTTCAGTCCCCGGTACGCCTCGCCTCTGGGATAACGGACAGCCAGAGGGCTGTTATAATCCATGGCAAAGTCCAGCATGGCCCGCAGCTCCCACAGATTCTTGGGGGCCATAACGCTCATGTTGGGAATGGAGGTCAGGAAGGAATAGTCAAAGATTCCCTGATGGGTCTCCCCGTCGCTACCCACAAGCCCTGCCCGGTCCACTGCAAATAGCACCGGCAGGTTCTGGATACAGACATCGTGCAGGACCTGGTCATAGGCCCTCTGCAGGAAGGAGGAATAGACCGCCACCACGGGCCTGAGCCCGGCCGCAGCCATGCCTGCAGCAGACGTGACCGCATGAGCCTCCGCGATTCCCACATCAAAAAAACGGTCCGGAAACTTCTTTCCAAATGCAGCCAGCCCCGTACCGTCAGGCATGGCGGCCGTCACTGCCACCAATTCCGGATGCTCCTGCCCCAGCTGGCAGAGCTTTCTGGAGAACACATCCGTATAGGATGGATTCTTCTGGGATGACAGGGATTGTCCCGTTTTTATGTCAAAGGGACCCACTCCGTGAAAATAGGATGGATTCTTTTCCGCCGGACGGTATCCCTTACCCTTTTTCGTCATCACATGGACCAGAACTGCGTGGTCCAGCTTCTGGGCCTCCCTCAGCACCTTGCAGAGGGCCTGGATATTGTGGCCGTCCACCGGGCCCAGATAGGTAATGCCCATATTTTTCAAACAGCATACCGGGTATAAACAGCTGTTTTATGCTGTTCTTGGTGCGTTTGATTTTATCTATCATGGCAGTGCCCACCACCGGAATCCGGTCCAGGGCATCTGCCACGCTCTTTTTCAGGTCGTTGTAGCCGCTGCCCGTGCGCAGGCCATTTAAGTAGCGGGACATGCCCCCTACATTTTCTGAAATGGACATCTTATTGTCATTCAGCACAATGATGAAATTCTTCTTCATCCTGGCGGCATTATTCAGAGCTTCATACGCCATGCCGCCGGTAAGGGCCCCGTCTCCAATGACGGATACCACACGGTAGTCCTCACCTCTGATATCGCGCCCCAGGGCGATTCCCAGCCCCGCAGATATGGAGGTGGAGCTGTGGCCCGTGTCAAAGGAATCATAGGGACTCTCCTTGCGCTTCGGGAATCCGCTCAGGCCTCCGTACTGACGCAGCTCGTCAAATTCCGCCATGCGCCCGCTCAATATCTTATGGGTATAGGACTGGTGCCCCACATCCCATATAACCTTGTCCTCCGGAAGATTTAAGGTCTTAAAAGGGCGATGGTCAGTTCCACCACGCCCAGATTGGAGGCCAGATGGCCTCCGGTATGGCTGATTTTCTCAATCAGGAAGGTCCGTATCTCCTGGGCCAGTATCTTTAAATCCTCGGCGGAAGGGCTTTCAGTTCCTCCGGCCCATTAATTTGTTCCAGTATCATAATAACGGTATCTCCAGTCTTACTTCTGACGGCCCACCAATGCGCGGATTAACTGCTCCAGGAAATCATTGTTCCCCGGAAGCTTGTTCAGCTCTTCAATGGCTTCTGTAGAAATCTGTTCCACATCCTTCTTTGCCTTCTCCAGGCCTTCCAGGGTTACATAGGTCGTCTTTTTATTCTTTTCATCGCTTCCTGAAGGTTTGCCGGTCACATCCTGGCTTCCCGTCACATCCAGGATATCGTCCTGAATCTGGAATGCCATTCCGATTTTGGCTGCAAGGGATTCCACAATCTTGCAGTCCTCCTCAGCAGCGCCGCCCAGGACAGCGCCTATCAGCATGGAAGCCTCAATCAGCGCTCCCGTCTTCAGACGGTAGATAAATTCCAGCTTGTCTCCCGGTATCGGGCCTCCGGCCAGCTCCACATCCACGGTCTGGCCTCCTATCATGCCGTACACGCCGGTCTTACGGGCAAGAATCCCCATAGCCCGCCCAATCCTGGATAATTCGTCCGGATCAATGCTTGTCTCAAAGGCATTGGCAGCTGTCTCAAAGGCATACATCATAAGGGCGTCCCCGGTAAGCACACCGATGTCCTCGCCGTACTCAGCCCATGTGCTGGCCTTGCCCCTGCGCATCATATCATCATCCATACAGGGAAGATCATCATGCACCAGAGAGGAGGTGTGTATCATCTCCACAGCCGCCATAAAGGGAATCACAGCTTCCAGAAGGGTGCCTGTAAAAAGCCGGCACATCTCCTGCATGAGCATGGGGCGAAGGCGCTTTCCTCCAGCCTTCATGCTGTAATTCATTGCCTCGAAGATAGTCTTCTGATGGCCTGTTTCCTCCGGAAGATAAGTTCCAATTAACTGTTCAATCTCTGCTGTACGCGCATCAAGTTCCTGTTTAAATGTTTCCTTATCACTCATTTTCATCACCCTCACTCAATATCTGAATCTGTTTTTCTACATTGTCTATCTGACCGCTCAGGTACTTCACCAGCTTCATCCCCGCTTCATAGCAGGTGAATGATTCCTCCAGCGTACTGTCCCCGGCTTCCAGGTTTTTTTATGATTTCCTCCAGCTGGGCAAAATTTTCCTCAATGCTGGCTTTATTCTCTTCCTTTTCCTGTGTGTCCGTCTTCTTACGCGGCATCCTCTATCCCTCACTTCCCGGCAGTTTCATGGATTCCGTCTCCACGACCCGGGCGTCCACACGCCCGTCCTTAACGCTGACGCGTATTATGTCTCCAGGCTCTGCCTGTGTAATGGAGGTGAACGCCCTGCCTCTGGCGTCTGTCACAAATCCGAATCCGCCGCCCAGCTTCTTAAGGGGCGACAATCCGTCCAGTCTCCCTGACAACAGGGCCAGCCTGTGCTTTCCCTCTGTAAGTCCTAAGGCCATACGCGCCTCAAGGCGCCGTCTCCTGTCCTCCAGCTTACGCCGGGACAATCCCAGATTTTCTTCCATCATCCGTTCCAGGCGGCTCTCCATGTCTGCCAGGCGCTGCCTCCTGTCGTTGAGCTGCTTTTCCGGGCTTAGAAGCTTTAAGCGCATACCGCACTGGTCCAGCCGGAAATGCAGCTTTTCCAGCCTGCGCTCCATGGAGCGCTCCAGCACCTGCCTGTACAGATTCACCTGCTCCACAAACTGACCATAATCAAACACAGCCAGTTCCGCTGCCGCTGACGGAGTGGGCGCCCTTAAATCCGCCACATAATCCGCTATGGTCACATCCGTCTCATGCCCCACGGCTGAGATAACCGGGGTGGTGCAGTTAAAGATGGCCCTGGCCACCATTTCCTCGTTAAAAGCCCAGAGGTCTTCGATGGAACCTCCGCCTCTTCCCACAATCAGGACATCTAACCCCATACGGTCCAGAGTCTCTATGCCCTTTGCGATGCTGTACTTTGCCTGCTCTCCCTGGACCAGGGCCGGGTATAATATGAGCTGGACATAGGGATTCCTTCTGGCGGATATATTCATGATGTCACGGATAGCCGCTCCTGTGCCGGCCGTGACGATTCCCACCTTCCTGGCATATTTGGGTATGGGCTGCTTGTAACAGCTGTCAAACATTCCCATTTCCTCCAGCTCATTCCGCAGCTTTTCAAACTGGCGGAACAGGTCTCCCTTTCCTTCCCTGGTAATCTCCTTTGCATAGAGCTGGTATCTTCCGTCCCTCTCGTACACATCCACGGTGCCTGACACCGTAACCTCCTGGCCTTCCCTGAGCTCAAAATCCAGCCCTTTCCTCTGTCCTGCAAACATGACAGCAGCGATCTGCGCGCCGCCGTCCTTCAATGTAAAATAGATATGGCCTGATGTGTGGTACTTACAGTTGCTCACTTCTCCCCGAATGGAAATCCGGTTCAGGGCAAAGTCCTGTGTAAACATGTTCCTGATATATGCAGTTACCTGAGATACGGTGTAAACACTTGCCATACGTCCTGCCTACGCTTCGCTTTCCTTATTCTCCGGAATTTCCTGCGGTTCCTGAGAAGCCTGAATCTCCTGCGGTTCCTGGGGAACTGGAGTTTCCTGGGGCTCCTGAGAAGCCCGAATCTCCTGGGAAGCCTGAATCTCCTGGGAAGCCTGCGTTTCCCGGTGTTCCTGAGTCTCCCCGCAAACCTTGTTTTCTTCCGGCGCTTTGGCCTCTGCGGCAGCCCTGGCTCCCTTGACTACAAACTTGGCCAGTATTCCGTTTACAAAGGACGGAGAATCATTTCCGCCGAACTTTTTCGCCAGCTCCACTGCCTCATTGATGGATACCTTTTCAGGAATGGCGTCGTCGTGGAGCATCTCATACAGGGCCAGGCGCAGGATGGTCAGCTCCACCTTTCCCATGCGCTTGGTCTTCCACCCGGCGGCTGCCTGGTTCAGCTTCTCATCTATCTCAGGAATCTTCTCCATTATGTTTGCTGTTCTTGCCTGAAGATATTCACTGTCTGCCTCTTTTAATTCTACTTTATGCAATACCTGAAGAATACCCGACTCATCTACATCGTCTTCTTCCGGGGACTGGAAATACTGGCCCAGCTGGGCTATGGCCTCTTCCTGCGTCGGGTAGAAGTCAGCCGAGAACAGCATCTTAAAGCAATGCTCCCGCAATTCTCTTCTGGTCATTTTCTCTGCTTGTACTAAAAAGCGGTGGCTTTCCGTACATTTTCCTTTCTTCGTGATGTCCGCTTCTTCCCTTTCCTGGGCATGTCCTAAATAGCCCGGAGATGAAAGCCGCTTTAGATATTATAGCTAAACCCAGTGCATAAAACAATAAAAATGTATAAACACTCCCCAGGCAACGCTCCGGGGAGTGTTTTACAGATATTATATTAAACCGTGGTTTTATCTGCCTTCATCCATATTGACTCCGGCAATCTTTACATTCACATCCAGCACCGTCAGGCCTGTCATATTCTCAATGGCCGTGCTTACCTTTTTCTGAACCTGCTCACTTACGGACGGGATGCTGTATCCGTAGCGGATATTGAGGGACAGGTCTACCGACACATGCTCCTCCGTCACATCCACCTTGACGCCCTTGCTCAGATTCTTCATGCCCAGCTTCCCTACCAGTTCATTGGTAATGTTGCCGGCCATGGAATCCACTCCCTCCACCTCTGTGGCAGCCAGACCGGCAATAATAGCCACTACCTCATCCGCAATCTGTACCTCGCCTATTTTCTCTTTCTCGTATAATTTATGGGTACTGCGATTTTCCTCAGACATCACAACTTACCTCCTGTCAAGACTTAATTATTAGTATTATAACAAATCCGCAAGGATATGTATAGGATTAATTTGTGCGCCTTCTCCTGTCCTTTCTCCTGCCCTTTCTCCCGTCATTCTTTCCGTCTTTTTCTCAGCCGCAGCCTTTCAGACAGCGCATTTCCCCGTAAAAAGGCGGTCAGGAAGCATTTGATGACCGCGACAGTTCCTTCTGAAACGCGTTCAGGTCCTGTCCTTTCAGGGCCCGCTCCAGAAGCTCCGGCATTTTTTTTGGATTACAGGCAAAACAGGGCACATCCATGGACGCAATCCTGCCCGCTATCTGCTCGTCATAATAGGGCTTTCCGCCGTCCGCAATGGCCAGGAGGCAGACCACTGTCACACCGGATTCCTTCATCTCCCGGATGCGCCTTAAAAGTCCCGCCCGGTTGCCGCCTTCCATCAGGTCGCTTACGAGAAAGAACAGGGTTTTTCCCGGATTCTCCATAAACTGCTGGCAGTAGGCCACGGATTTCTCAATGTCCGTGCCGCCGCCCAGCTGGAATCCAAACAGCAGATCCACGGGGTCTTCGCATTGTTCGGTCAGGTCCGTGATCTTTGTGTCAAAGGCCACGATTCTGGTTTTAACCGACGCAATGCTGGCCAGAATACAGCTGATAACCGAGGAATAGATGACCGATTCCCCCATGGAACCGCTCTGATCCACGTCCAGGATAACCGTATATTTATTGGCGGCGTTGGACGTGGTCCTGTCATAAAAATAAAAATGCTCCGGCACCAGCCTCTTTAATTCAGGGTTGTAATTCTTAAGATTCCTGCGTATGGTGTCCTTATAATCCAGGGCCGCCGCTGACGGAATAGGGGAATGTCTCCTTCTGTCCACGGCAGCGGTCACTGCCCGGCGGATATCATCGGCCAGCAGCCTGTTAATTTCCTCCACAATTCTGGATATAAACGCCCGCACCTGGTCCTTGGACCGCCCGGGTATTTGGTCCTTTAAGGCTAGTATCATGGAAGCCAGGTTCATATCCGGCTCCAGGTTCTCCAAAAGCTCCGGCTCAAACAACAGCTGTTTCAGGCCGCAGCGCTCCATTGCATCGGACTGGATGATAGTCACCAGCTCCTTGTCAAACAGGGTTCTGACATCCCCCAGCCATTTGGAAAGGACAGGGGCAGAAGGGCCGTTTCCTGCGCCTCTGCCTCCCGGTACCTTTTTGCCGGCTCCGTCTCCGAATCCGCCGGAGTCCGTCTGATTATAGATGGACGCCAGGGCCTGGTCCATTAAAAGCTGTTCATCTGTTAGCTCCACACCGCCCATTTTTCCAAACTGGGGACTGCTTTCCTCCCCAAGTATCAGGCGCCATCGTTTCATTCTGGTTTCAAGCTCCATATATTCCACCCATCCTATATATCGTCAAAGTCAAAATCTGACAGCCCCTCTAAGAGCTCCTGCTGCTCCTCACCTGAAAGGGTTTCATTTAAAAGCTCGCTCACCTGTCCCGGGTTTACCTGCCAGATTTCTCCCAGATTTTCCGCAATCCTGTTTTTCTCCTCAGAGGTGAAGTCTGCGAAGGCTCTCCTCAGAAACACAAGGGCCCTCTTAAATTCCCTGTCATCCAGTTCATCCAGATATCCGCTCAGGCTTTCCCACAGGGAGAGTCTTGCAATCAGGGCGTAATGGTTCTTCATGGACAGCCCTTCAAACCACCCGGCCCCCAGCTCAGCCGGAATTCCCGGCGAGAGCCTTCTGGACACCTCTCTTAAAAGCTCCTCCTCCATCATTTTTCCCTTTTCAAGAAGGATGGCTGCCGCAAAGCCTGACAGTTTTGTGTTCAGATCATCCCTTCCGGCAATTTCCTGCAGGACACGATCCAGACGCTCCCCATCCAAAAAATCATGGGAAACAGCCACCGTGTTGGCTGTGTCTATGGCCTCGGCCACCCGTTTAGCCGCATCGTCATCGCACCGGCACTCTTCCACCAGAATCAGACAGAGCCTTAAGAAGATCTGGGCAAGCACTGGGATCAGCGGCTTCCTGTCAAAGTTTCCTGATATCCCCATACTGGAGCACCACAGACAGGCTGCCGGCCGCAGAGGCCAGCTCCTCTGCAGAAGCCGTATCCACTGCCATGGCCTGCAGAGCTGACACAGTGTAGGCCACTGCCTCCGGCATGCCGCACAGAAATGCCTCCTCTGTAACCCTGGAAAGAGCTCCGATACTTCCCGCCCTGTCCGCCCTCTGTTTCAGCTCAAGAGAAGCAGCCTGCTCGATGGTATCCCCCTTGAGCACTGCCTCCACCAGCTGGATTTCTGATTCCGGCGTCCATCTCAGAACCCATCCCTCCGCCCAGGTCGCCCCTTCCTGGCGTTTTTTCTGCAGAGATACAAAGCTGTTTCCCAGGACGCGAAGCCTGTGCAGGAAAAAAGAGCGGTTTAAGTCCAGAAATGCAGCCCGCTCCGATTTCACAGTCAGCTTTTCCCTCAGATCCAGGGAGAGCTCCTGCGCCGTCACAGAGCGGTAGCGCTCCAGCTTCAGCTCCGCCATATTTCTGTTAAAATCCGTCTGAATGGAGGTCTGGCTCACTCCCTCCGGCAGGCTTCCCACTGCAGTTCCGATCTCCGTGTCCGCCATGGCCACTGCCAGCTCTCCATAGTTCCCATGGCCCATGCAGGCTATGGCCGCATCTTTCAGATCACTCAGCGACGGATTCTCGTAACCTGACAGCTGTGCCAGCGCCCCGGCCAAGCGGAGGGCCTCGATCACCTCAGCGGAAGAGACAGGATTTCCCTCTCTCCGGCAGAATGCCGCCAGATTGGAAAGATAGCGTATGGCTCCGTAGCTTCCCTCTCTCCTCTTTCTGGCCTCCCACAGCAGCTCATAGTAGGCCGGTGCCCGGTTTCCGCCCCATATCCGCCTCGCTCAGAAAGCCGGAAGTAGGAATAAGGCATCAGTGTCCTGCAGGACTCCATACAGGCAAGAGTCTGTACCTCCTCCTCTGTCATGGCAGCCGTCCTCTGAAGCCCTGTAAGGTGGAAGGCTCCGGTGACGGCGACGATCCGATCAGGAGGGATCCCCTCCCTCACAGCCCGCTCTATCTCACAGCGCATATACGCTTCCCTGCAGATTCGTTTCTGCCCGCTCAGCCGGATCCTCCTCTGACAGCTCCCGAAGACTGGAGCCAAATTTCCAGCCGCCCCCTTCCTGTAGCCATCAGCCGTCCCTGCGTTTTCCATCACATGCTCCCAGAAGGCCTCCTGCCCTCCTGCGCCTGCCGTCC
>ENA-OQCW01000811-OQCW01000811.1-human-gut-metagenome-genome-assembly--contig:-NODE-811-length-15172-cov-3.660552_pt1 | contig 15172 bp, 13 predicted proteins | sample MGYA00242767_ERZ504593 | MGnify/ENA primary metagenome ERZ504593 (study PRJEB26092, sample SAMD00036307) | human gut metagenome | host: Homo sapiens | study: EMG produced TPA metagenomics assembly of... | reverse complement strand
TTACGAGCTGCAACAGATTGATTTCCATTACAATTTTTTAATACTTGCTGAATAATACGGCGGTTCATCTCATCTAAAGACTGATTGAAATCCAGATTAAAACAAGAAGGAGAATTGGTATTAGAACAAATGGGAAAAAGTTGTTTTTCCTGTACTAATATGTCTCGAATAACAGAGCCTGATAAATAAAGAGAATTTGTCTTTATAACTGCCTGTTTTAAAATCCGTTTAAGCTGAGCGTGATTTCCGGGATAATCGTATTCATATAAAGCGCATGCGGCATCATCATCTAAAGCAATAATTTGTTTTCCCAGAGTTTCATTTAGTGTGTTTATATATAATGCACACATAGAAGAAAGTTCTGCCTTTTGTTCTCGTAAAGGTGTTACAGGAATAACAATACTGTCTAAGGCATTAGCATATTCCATTGCAGTGGTTGAAACTGTTTTTTTATATTCTGCACAGCAGGAAAAAATTAAAGCGGTTTCGAATGTGTGCGTTTGTATCTAAAATAACAGATAGCAATATTTTGCTATCAACGGATAGTTTTTGTAAATTAGCAATATAAATGGTATTGTCATTATCTGTAAAAGGTGAATGAAAGCTGTTTGTGAGAAAATTCCAATTTTTTTCATTAAGTAAATCACAGTTGATTTTATAAAGAGGATGATTGTGGAGTTTGCTCTCTATATAATAAAGACAGGCAAGATAATCTTCCTCAGAACCATATTCTCCTACCAGCATAAGGCTGGAAGAAATTTTCCCCATAGATTTTGCATTTTTAAGCAGTTCTTTTGTGCGGACACCAGTATTGTATAAACTTTTTGTAAGAATATTTTGAGCATCTTCTTTATTTAGAATGGTAATGCCGTATTTAGAATGGTTAATAGGGAGTTTAGAAGAAGATAATCACTGGAGCTGTTTTGTAGGGTTTCCTTCATCATAGATAAGGTGATGCTGTTTTTTTTGTTCGTTTCCCATAGGTATAAGGCATGATTGACAGCAGCATCCAGACTTTCCATGCTGGAAGTCAGTAGGATAGGTGTTAATCCGGCTTTTCGCGCTGCTTCATAAGCAACTGTGTCGCAAATAACAGTTTGATAGTTTTTAGCAGAGAGTGTATGGAGAGTATAAAGAGCCTCTGCAGTGTCAGCTATAGAAAAAACAGGAATTTCTATTTTTAAAAGAGAACACAGGGTTTTTGCAGCTTTTGTAAGGGAAAGATGACCTAATAAAGCGAATTTAGTGTGAGTAGCTTCTGCTGTTTTCAGGCAACGCAGAATATCGTAATATCCAATTCCTATATCAAGGACTGTAATAGGAACAGACTTTTTAATTAAGTCGGCAGTGTTTGCTCTGGATATAAAGAAATCAAAATCCTGATAATGTTCTTTTGCAAGGACAGCACCCTCTTCCATGCTTCCAAGCAAAGAAACAAAATCTAAAATAAGGTGCAATGCCTAAAATTCTGATTTTTTTCCCCATTTTTCTCCTCCTGCTGTTTCAAATATAAACATATTATAAAAGATAATAGTTGAAAAGAAAATAGAAAGTCCGATAAAATAGGGAAAAAGATGTTTCAAAAAGAAACAAGAGGTGAAGTCGGAGGAGGAAAAGCCATGAAGTTTGTACTAATTCCAGATTCTTTTAAAGGGACATTAAGTTCTATTCAGATTTGTAAAATTGCTGCAGAAAAAATCAGAGAACATTTTCCGGAAAGTAAAATATCAGAAATTCCAGTAGCAGACGGAGGAGAAGGTTCTGTAGATGCATTTTTATTAGCTGTAGGAGGCGAAAAGATAAAAGTTAAGGTGAAAAATCCGTATTTTGAAGATATGGAAAGTTATTTTGGATTAATTGACGGTGGAAAAACAGCAGTAGTGGAAATGGCATCTTGTGCAGGGTTGCCATTGGTGGAAAATAGAAAAATCCCAGATTTACGACTACTTACGGAGTGGGGCAGTTAATGCTTGCTGCAGCAAAAAAGGGAGTAAAGAAAATTATTGTAGGATTGGGAGGTTCTGCTACCAATGATGGTGGATGCGGAGCAGCCGCAGCAGCAGGTGTGAAATTTTATAATAAAGAGGGGCAGGAATTTATTCCTGTGGGCGGAACGGTTATTGATATTGAACGTATAGATTTATCGGGAATGGATGAAGCTTTCAAAGAGATTGAAATTATAACGATGTGTGACATTGATAATCCTATGTATGGACCGTTTGGCGCATCTTATGTTTTTGCTCCGCAGAAAGGGGCAGATGCAAAATGTGTGGAAGAACTGGATGCAGGAATTAAAAATTTAAGCAAAGTAATTGAAAAAACCACTGGAAAAGACATTAGCAGAATGCCGGGAACAGGTGCAGCAGGGGCTATGGGTGCCGGTATGGTGGCATTTTTTAATTCAAAATTGCAGATGGGAATAGAAACAGTGTTAGATACGGTTAAGTTTGATGAAGAAATCTCAGATGCAGATTATATTTTTACAGGCGAGGGTAAATTGGATTCTCAGAGTCTGAGAGGGAAAGTGGTTATGGGAATTGCCAAAAGAGCACAGCAGCAGGAGAAAAAAGTGATTGCTGTTGTAGGCGGGGCAGATGATAGGAATATAGAAGAGGCATATAAGATGGGCGTGACAGCAGTATTTCCTATTAACAGACTTCCTCAGGACTTTTCTGTAAGCAGACAGTATAGTGCTGAAAATTTAGGATATACCGTAGATAATATTTTACGGTTGCTGAAATAAGAAAAGTAAGAAATAATATAGAATGGGCTGTCGCATTAGGCACAGATTGAAAATGTAGAAACATTTCTGATAGTAGCTTAATGCGGCAGCCTTATTTTAATATGCAAAAATATGTTTGTTTAAGATTGTTTCATAAAGCGGTTATAGATATATTGATTTGCTTTCGTTTCTAAATCATCATCTAATGGACTTAAATTTCCTTTTCCGTATTTTCGCTCTAGGGCATTGGAGAGAAGATAGTCACATATATGAGGGTTTTTAGGGAGGAGCGGGCCGTGAAGATAAGTACCTATTACATTTTTGTACAGAACTCCTTCTGTATGGTCTTCTCCGTTGTTTCCATGTCCGTATAAAACTTTTCCGAATGGTTTGTTGTCTCCGATATAAGTTCTGCCTCCGTGGTTTTCGAAGCCTACAATAGGAAGGGGGAAGATATCATTTTCCAGTACGATATTGTCAATGAGTCGAGGTTCCCCTTGCTCTGTATGTAAATCAACAAGAGAGAGTCCCTCCATAGTTCCTTCAGAGGTTTTATAATAATGACCTAAAAGTTGATAGCCTCCGCATACAGCAATAACGCTGCCGCCGTCCTCGATATAATTTTTAAAATCTTTTTGAATGCTGCGAAGTTTATTGCAGACCAGCATTTGTTCGCGGTCAGAACCGCCTCCCAAAAGAACAATGTCCAGATTAGAAAAATCAATTCGGTCTTCTAAGGAAAACTCGATAGTTTCTGCTTCAATACCTCTCCATAAACTGCGTTTTGTCATACACTGAATATTGCCTCTGTCTCCGTATAGATTTAAGAGGTCTGGATATAAATGTCCGATTGTTAATTTCATTATTTCCTGCCCTCCATTTTCTTTAAAAGATTATGAGTAGTATAAAGTCCTGTATAATTTTACAAGGACATACAAATTTTTCGTTCCATTTTGAATTTTATTTTCAATAGCTTTTTCGATATCCTGTTCAACATCAGAGGGAATATCCACATATTTCAGTCGAAGCGCCATATCCAGACAACGAATACCGCAGACGGTGATAGAGGCGGCGTTTGCATCTTTTAAACGGTCAAAATCCACATCCCAGAGCCAAGAAATATCAGTACCATCCTGACTGTTATCATTAATCAAAATAATGATATCTTTTGGGCTGGTATCTGTCATAACAGCAGAAATATTCTGATTAAAACCTGCCGGGTTTTTAGCGAGGTTCAGCATGACTTTAGTGCCTCGGATTTCAAATAGTTCGTTTCTTCCGAACTGAGGAGTGAAATTTCCTAAAACATCATTAAAATGTTCAAGAGAAATATTTGCCATGGAGGCAGCTCCGTAAACAGCTAAAATATTATAAACATTATAAAATCCTCTGTAATTTGCTTTTACATGGAAATCATTTACATCAAAAGTAATTCCTTCATCGAGTTTTACGTTTGTTCCATCAAAATCCAAATGAGGTCGTTTGAACCCGCAATGAGGGCAATAATAGTCTCCCAACTGGCTGTAATGATAGAAGTGATACTGCATTTTTTTCGCCACATCTTTTACAAAATCTGCCTTCACGTATTTCTCTGCTATTTTTCATCAGATAGGACTTTTTTCGACTAATTCCGTAGGCGGCGTATTCGTTTTTATTATCAAGAGCTAAGAAAGTGGACAGAGAGTCATCACCATTTACAAGAAGTTTCATTTTAGGAGCCATTTTCATAGCCTTCGATAAAAGATTCATAGTAGTGTCAATTTCTCCGTAGCGGTCTAGCTGATCGCGGAAAAGATTTGTAAGAACCATAAAATCCGGTTGAAATGAGGAAAAACTCGAACAGTAGAAGCCTCGTCAATTTCAATGCAGGCATAATCTGCTTTTAAATGTCCTGAAAGACCTGTATTGAGTACAAAAGCAGAAACAACGCCATTTAACATATTAGAACCGGTACGGTTACAGATTACCTTTTGCCCGTTTGCTTCCAATACAGAAGCTAATAAATTGTTGGTGGTTGTTTTTCCGTTTGTACCGCATACAACAAAAATATCCTTTTTTACTTCTTTTGCCAGTTCAGAAAGAATAGGGGGATATATGGAAAGAGCAGCTTTTCCTGCCAGCGTAGCGCCTTGCTTCCCGGTAAGGCGACAAGCTGTTTTTATGAAGTGTGCACTCCATACAGCTAAAAGTCTTCGTATATTCATGATAAATTCATTCCTTTATTTTGTAGTGTGTGTATTGTTTTCTTCAACTATTCATTATACATAAAGAAAAGAAAGAGCACAACAAGAAATCTAGAGAGGCGTTGTATATGGGAAATGAATTTAGGAATATACTGTTATTATCTTTAAGAATGTGGATATATATTGAAATATATTCATGTAATTTTATTTTTTTAAAAAATATTCTAATATTTCATAAAAAGATTGAAATTTTTTGAAAATAGAGTTATAATTCAGATACAAGTACGTTGCAGAATGAGCGTGATTTGGAGAGCATATTATGTTTGAGTCAGGAGGTGCAAGTAGAAACTAATTAGGAGGACGAAAGTGATTTAGAAAACAATGTTCAAGACAGTAATTGTAAAATAGATGCAGCGTAAGTATAGGTAAATGAAAGGAGAAGGTATATGGGGGATACTTCTAAAAATTATTGGCAGCTTTAGCAACATCAGCTGCGATGGTTGTAGCGGGAGCAACCAGTGTATTGGCCTGTACAACAATTTATGTGGGTGGAAATCGTGTTGAAGAGGGGACTCCGTTTGTTGCGCGTACAGAAGATTATGGATCAAACATGAACAAGATGTGGTTTATCAGTGAGGCGGGAGCTTGGAAAGAAGGAGAACAGTTCCTTGGATGTCCTGCCTATGGTGAATTCGAATGGTATTTTACGCACGATACATACAGATTTACTCATTTTACAAATGATACATTGTATAATGGTGTTTGTCCGGAGTGTGGACAGGGAAGTGCGGAATCACCGGTAACACACCCTTCTTATACTGAGTTTGGAACCAATGAAAAGGCGTATCCGTATCTGCCACCGAAACTATTTACGGAAATAAGCAAGTTACAACTGTCGACCCATTGCGTCAGAAGAAAGTAGATGGAAAAGTTGGTATTGAAGAGACAGATATTCCTACTATTATTCTTGCAGAAGCAGAGTCAGCACGTGCAGGTGTTGAACTTTTACTGGATATTTATGACGACTATGGTTGCTATTTCTGTTCGGGTGTATTTATTTGTGATCAGAATGAAGTTTGGTATATTGAAAACTGTTCAGGAACACAGTATGTTGCTTTGAAACTCAACGATGATATGGTTTTCCTTGAGCCGAATATGGCGGTTATAGGAAGAGTTGATTTGGATGATACAGAGAACGTTATCGCATCCGAAAGATTGATTGAAGTGGCTAAAGAAGCTGGAACTTTTGTAGGTGATGAAAAAGAAAATATTATTGACTTCCGTGCTTCTTATGCACGTATTGGCAACGTGGACAAGAGATTGGTTCAAGGTCTGAATTTCCTGAATAAAGATTATAATTATGATACAGAGACCTTGACAGAAGACAATACAAAGTTCACAATCAGTAACTTAAATGAAAAGAATGAAATCGTTCCATTGTATACAAATATTAAAGAAGATCGTCAGCTTACAAAGGAAGACGTATTTAATTATTATGAACTTGATACAATCGGTAAACCGAGTAATCAGGAAATCGAAATTTTCCAGCTCTTTTCAGATCGTCCACAGGAATATGGTACTGTTGGCTGGGTAGGTGTAGGTGATATGTCTAACAACGTATTTGTTCCTTGTTATCCAATGCTTTTAGATGATATTTATGAGGGATATCAGACAAGTACAGCTGTTGTAACAAAATCAGACACAAGACCGGAAGGCTTTGCTTCATGGGATGCAAGAAGAAACCAATATGTAGCATATCCGGAAAACTGGAGAGATTCTTACTACTTTACTTTTGAAGGACTTGGCGGTTATATTCAGTATGCAGAAAAGATTGACGGAACTCCGGTTAGTGATGAGGATAAACAGTATGTAAGAGGAACTTTAGACGAATTGCAGAGAGACTTTTATGATGACCTTGTTACTATGGATGAACTTCAAAAATCCAGCAATCCAAGAGATTTAGCAACTCAGAATTGCATGGAAATGGCTGAACGTTCTCATAAATTGGGACTGGAGTTAGTTGACTATGTTACCGGCGAAATAGAAGACGGCTGGAATGCTACAGAAGACGGCTGGAAATATTATGAAGACGGAAAGAAAGTAGTTGGCTGGAAAGCAATTAGATGGAGAATGGTATTACTTTGACAGAGATGGAATATGGAAACCGGTTGGGTATCCGTAGATGGACATTGGTATTGATCTGATACAGACGGAAGCATGGAAACAGGCTGGGCATCTGTAGATGGACAATTGGTATTACCTGAACGCAGATGGAAGCATGGAAACAGGCTGGGTATCCGTAGGAGGAAAATGGTATTATCTGAATGCAGACGGAAGCATGGAAACAGGCTGGGTATCTGTAGGAGGACATTGGTATTATCTGAATACAGACGGAAGCATGGAAACAGGCTGGGTATCTGTAGGAGGAAAATGGTATCATCTGGATAACAGTGGAGCAATGGAAACAGGCTGGGTATCCGTAGGAGGATATTGGTATTATCTGAATGCAGACGGAAGCATGGCAAGTAACCAGTGGATTGATGGATATTATGTGGATGCATCTGGAAAGATGGCATAAATAAGATTTAAAAATTAATAATTTTAAGTGCAGGGGGCTGATGTTGAAAAACATCAGCCCCCTTGCTTTTGTGTAAAATTAGAAAAAAACTATTGATATTTTAAAAAGTATGTGTTAGAATGAATTCGTTGTTGCAAGACAAAGTCTTACATACAATGCCCAGATAGCTCAGTTGGTAGAGCAGAGGACTGAAAATCCTCGTGTCGCTGGTTCGATTCCGGCTCTGGGCACTTTAATAAAATATATCTTTGACATAGAAAATGGGGCTTAAAATACCGTTGTTAAGGCAGAAGTGCTTTGGCAGCGGTATTTTTTTGTTTTATAAGAAATTGTGTCTTATGAAATAAAAATGTCTCGCAAGCGACTGCGATTGGTGCGAGAATGTGTCATAGCACATTCCTTGTTTTCATGATATATCAGGAGGGGGTTTGTATAAAATGACTAAAATAAAAAGAATATATTTATATAGATATACGACAGTAAAAAATTCTATATAAAAGAAAAAATTTTATATGATTTTTTTTTGTGCGAAATACTATAATAGTAATTACTGTTAAATTCGAAAGGAGATATTTATGAGGAAGCAGAGATTAGCACGCATTGGGGCGGCAACACTTGCAGCTGTACTTTCTGTACAGGGGATGGGATTTACTTCCACAGTGTATGCAAAAGAAGGAACAATTAGAGTAAAAGCAGACTCTCAGAGTCAAATGAGTTCAGAACCGGAACATGTAACGGTAAAAGACTATGGAAACAATTCTGTCAGAACACAAAATTTTGACAGTGATTGGAAGTTTAATTTGGGAGATGTATCAAATGCACAGAGCCCTACTTTTGATGATTCAAAATGGAGAAAATTGTCTTTACCTCATGATTACAGTATTGAGCAGGAATATTCACAGTCTTTAGAAGCAGAAAGTGGCTATCTGCCGGGAGGCATTGGCTGGTACAGAAAGAATTTTACACTGAGTGAAGAGACAAAAGGTAAACGTGTTCGCATTGATTTTGATGGGGTTTATATGAATGCAACTGTTTACGTGAATGGGAAAGAAGTAGGTACACATCCTTATGGATACACACCATTTTCTTTTGATATTACAGATTATATTAGTTATGACAAAGAAAATACAATTGCGGTAAAAGTAGACCATCAGACACCTTCCAGTCGTTGGTATTCAGGAAGTGGTATTTACAGAAGTGTGAGTTTAACTACTACAAATGATGTCCATGTAGATTTGAATGGAATTAAAGTAGAAAGTAACAAATTAAAGGATGAAGTAGGAAAAACAGTAAACACAGATGTAAAAACAATTATTGTAAATGAGTCAGAAGAAGCAAAAACATTACAGTAACACATACAGTATTCAAAAAAGGTGAAAAGCCAAATACAGCAATTGGAACTTTTACAACAGAGGCAAAAGAAGTAAAAGCAGGAGAAAAAGCTGAAATTTCCGCAACAGTTCCTGTGAAAAATCCTGAGCTTTGGTCTGTAGAAAATCCAGAGCTTTATACAATTCGCACGGAAGTAAAAGCAGGGGACAAGCTTTTAGATACTTACGACACAGAATATGGTTTCCGCTATTTGAATTTTGATACAGAAACAGGATTTCAGTTAAACGGAAAAAATGTAAAATTAAAAGGCGTTTGTATGCACCATGACCAAGGTGCATTGGGAGCAGTTGCTAATCGCCGTGCAATAGAGCGTCAGGTGGAAATTCTTCAGGAAATGGGATGTAACTCCATTCGTGTAACCCATAATCCTGCATCAAAGGATTTAATTGAAGTTTGTAACGAAAAAGGTATTTTAGTAATTGAAGAAGTATTTGATGGATGGCATCGTGCAAAGAATGGAAACAGCAATGATTATTCTGTATGGTTTGAAAAAACTATTGAAGAAAATAATACCATTCTGGGAAAAGAAGCAGGTATGACATGGGCTGAATATGATATAAAAGCAATCATGAAACGTGACCAGAATGCACCATCTATTATTGAGTGGTCTCTTGGAAATGAAATTCAGGAGGGAGCCGGCGGCACCGGATATGCAGAAAGAGCAGATAAGCTGATTAAGTGGGCAAAAGAAGCCGATGCTACAAAAACTCTTACTATTGGAAGTAATGCAGTGAAACGAGGTGACTGGGAACAGGTTTCTATTGGAAATAAGCTTACAGCAGCCGGCGGCACATCAGGAACAAACTATTCTGATGGAGCAAGCTATGATAAACTGCATAGAGACCATCCGGATTGGAAGTTATATGGTTCTGAAACCGCGTCATCTGTAAACAGTCGTGGAATTTATTCTGTTACAGGTAATCAGGAATCTACTGCAGATCAGCAGCTTACTTCTTATGACAATTCAAGAGTAAACTGGGGAGCGTTGGCAAGTCAGGCATGGTATGATGTTGTTCAAAGAGACTTTGTAGCAGGAGAATATGTTTGGACAGGCTTTGATTATATAGGTGAACCTACTCCTTGGAATGGTACAGATCCGGGAGCAAAAGGAACATGGCCTTCACCAAAGAACTCTTATTTTGGTATTATTGATACCGCCGGTTTCCCGAAAGACAGCTATTATTTCTATCAGAGTCAGTGGAATGATGAGGTAAATACACTTCATGTACTGCCGGCATGGAATGAAGATGTTGTAAAGAAAAATACAGATGGAACTGTTCCGGTTGTAGTTTATTCTGATGCAAAAGAGGTTGAACTGTTCTTTACACCGGCAAATGGAGGAGAGAAAAAGTCTCTTGGAAAGCAGACATTTAAAACAGAACAGACAAATGCAGGATATACATATCAGGTATTAGAAAACGGTAAGAAAAACCATAAAGATTTGTATATGGAATGGAAGGTTCCTTATGAGGCAGGTACTTTAGAAGCTGTTGCCAAAGATGAAAAAGGCGAAGTGATCAAGGATACAGAAGGTCGTTCTGTAGTAAAAACTACAGGTGAGGAAGCGAAGCTGTCAGCAGAGGCAGATAGAAAATCCATCAAGGCAGATGGAAAAGACCTTTCTTATATTACTGTAGATGTTACAGATAAGGATGGAAACATTGTTCCGGACGCTGCAAATCGTGTTACTTTTGATGTGCAGGGTGCAGGTGAATTGGTAGGTGTAGATAACGGAAGTTCACCGGATCATGACTCTTATAAAGCAGATAACAGAAAAGCTTTCAGCGGTAAAGTTCTGGCAATTGTACAGTCTACAGAAAAAGCAGGAGAAATTACGGTTACTGCAAAAGCAGATGGATTAGAGTCTTCCACAGTAAAGATTACGACTACACCGGTAAAAGAAGAACCATCTGAACGGTATATTGAAAGCTATAAGTATTCTAAATCTTATTATGTAAAAACAGGTACAAAACCACAGTTGCCTGAGACAATTGAAGCTCAGTATTCAGATGGTACAAAAGAAGATGTAGCTGTTACATGGGATGAAATCAGTGACGAACAGGTTTCTAAAACAGGAAGTTTTACTGTAGAAGGAACAGTTGGTAAGAGAGACATCACTGTAAACATCAATATGATTGACGATGTGGCAGCGTTGTTGAATTATTCAGGATCAACACAAAAAGGTGTAAAACCACAGCTTCCTGATGTAAGACCGGCAGTGCTTCCTGATGGAACTGTTTTGGCAGCTTCATTCCCTGTACAATGGGAAGAAAAAGATGTGAATGCTTTCCAGAACCCAGACGAAATTGTGACTGTTAATGGATCTGCTGATATTTTTGGAAAAACAATTCCGGTAACAGCATCTATTCGTGTACAGAAAGAGGAGATTAAAATTGGAAGCAGTGTAACAAATGTTGCAAAACTTTCACAGAACATTCAGGGTTCTGATACATTAGAAGCTATTAAAGACGGAAAAACAGAAATGTCTTCAAATGATGATGGCGGTCCAAATAAAAGTGCATGGAGCAACTGGGATGCTTCTCAGAAAGGAACTAAGGAGGCTGAGCTTACCTTTACCTTTGATACTCAGCAGAGAATTGGTGAAATTGTCATTCATTTTGCAAAGGACAACAATAGTATTCGCTTCCCAGAAGCAGGAACTACTAAGCTTTTTGTATCTGAAACAGGAAAAGATGGTTCATGGGAAGAAATCGAAGTAAACGAACAAATCGGCGAAGAAAAAGACAGAGTAAAAGCATATCGCTATGAAATGGCACCTGTTACAGCTACTTATGTGAAAGTGAAAGTAGTAAATGCCAATGCAACAGATACAGGAAACAGAAAACCATGTACAGCAATTACAGAAGTAGAGCTGAAAAAAGCAGAAGGTTCTTTTAAAGTAAATGAAAAAGCAGAACTTGCAGAAGTTAAAGTAGGAGAGAGAGTTCTTCCAGCAGCAGCTTATGCATTAGATAGTTATTCTGTTCCGGAAAAAGATGTAGAAGTAACTGCAAAAGCAAAAGATAATGCATTCTCTTACAATTTTACCGAAACACGAAAAATTGTAGTACGCATGATTTTAGAATCAGAAAACCACAAAGTGACAAAGAACTTTGCGGTGAGAATGGGAGAAAAAGAGACACAACTTCCAGAGGATAGCAGCAGAGAATTATCCAGTAGGAAAAAAATCACAGCAACAGCAGGAAGTGCATATACACCTGGAACAGCGAATGAAGGTCCTGTAAAATATGTTCTCGATGGAAAAGCAGAAACACATTGGCATACAAACTGGAGTGTGGCAGGTGAAGGCGGAAAGCCAGAACATAGAACAGTGACATTAAAACTGGGAAATGATGAAGAAGAAGCACCAGTAATTGATGCTTTGCGTTATCTTCCAAGAACTCAAGGTGGAGCAAATGGTCGTATGACTGAATATGAGCTTCAATACAGCTTGGATGGAAAAGAGTGGCAGACAGCTGCGACAGGTAAAGTGGATAAACAACAGAGCGGTTGGATAATTTTAGGATTTGAAGAACCGGTACAGGCAAAATATGTACGTCTGATAGGTGTTCATACATTTTCTGACCAGGGTAGTGACAAGCACATGGCAGTGGCAGAACTTCGTGCAAGAGTAGCGGCAGAAATTCCTGCACCATCAGAAAAATTCACTATTAGAACAAGTGTGAATGATGAAACAATGGGTACAGTGAAGCTTGACAGTGAAACTGGAGTATATGAAAAAGGTGCAAATGCAACATTGACTGCAAAAGCAGAAGAAGGTTATAATTTTGTAAACTGGACAATTGACGGTAGCGAAGTAAGTAAAGAAAATCCTTATATTCATACAGTGGAGGCAGATGCGACAATTACTGCTAATTTTGCACCTGTAAAAGAGGCAGATGGATGGAAGAGTACTGAAAATGGATGGGAGTACTACGAAAATGGACAGAAAGTAATTGGCTGGAAAGCAATTTCCGGAGAATGGTACTACTTTAATGCAGATGGAGTTATGGAAACAGGCTGGGTATTTGTAGGTGATACATGGTATTACCTGAATGCCAGCGGAGCTATGGAAACAGGCTGGGTACTTGTAGGTGATACATGGTACTACATGAATACAGATGGAGCTATGGAAACAGGCTGGGTACTTGTAGGTGATACATGGTACTACATGAATACAGATGGAGCTATGGAAACAGGCTGGGTATCCGTAGGCGGACACTGGTATTATCTGAATGCAGATGGAGCTATGGAAACAGGCTGGGTATCCGTAGGCGGACACTGGTATTATCTGAATGCAGATGGAACTATGGAAACAGGCTGGGTATCCGTAGGCGGACACTGGTATTATCTGAATGCAGATGGAACTATGGAAACAGGCTGGGTATCTGTAGATGGTTATTGGTACTATCTGAATACAGACGGAACCATGGCAAGTAATCAGTGGATTGACGGTTATTATGTAGATGCATCTGGAAAGATGGCATAAAACCTGGGAAATTTAAAAGATATTAAGCTTTAACTGAAAGGAGCATACCGGATGAAAAAATTCATTTGGTATGCTCCTTCTTTTTAAAGAGGGTTATAAATTTTTTATTTTATGAAAAGCATCCTGTGCAGCAATTGCCCCGTCATTCACTGCGGTTACAACTTGTCGTAAATGCTTTTGTCTTACATCGCCGGCACCATACAAAAGAGGGATTTTTGTTTCCATGGTGTCGTTTACAATTATATAACCATGCTCATCCAGTACATTGAGAGGTTTTAAAAAGTCTGTTACAGGATCAGCACCGATATAAGGGAAAATACCGGAAAGGCTGAGGGTGCGTTCTTCTTTTGTAACCACATCCGATATTTTCAGACCTGTTACCTGAGTAGTATCATCTAAAATTTCTATAGGAACAGCTTGTTGTATGATTTCAATTTTAGGATTAGATATTGCCGCATCTACAGCAATTTTATCAGCCCGAAATACATTACGGCGCATAATAATATAAACTTTGCTGGCAAACTGTGTAAGATATACCGCTTCTTCTAAAGCAGAATTACCTGCACCGATAACAGCAATTTCTTTATCCCGATAAAAAGCTCCGTCACAGACAGCACAATAAGAAATACCTTTGCCAATATTTTTTTCTTCACCTGGAATATGCATCAGGCGTTCTTTTGTTCCGGTAGCTATGAGAACAGCAGGGGCTTCAAAAACAGTACCGTCTGCACAGATAACCTGTTTTTTTTCACCATCAATAATTTCTGTTACTATTCCATACTCATAAACTGCCCCAAAACTGGTAGAATGTTCAAACATATCAAAGGCAAGCTGAGAGCCAGGCTCAGATTTTATGCCGGGCCAATTGCTGATTTCATTTGTTTTCAACAGTTTACCACCAGGAGCGCCGCCTTCAATCAGTGCTGTTTTAAGCCCTGCTCTGGAGGCATAGATGGCGGCTGTCATACCAGCGGGACCTGCTCCGATAATAATAAAATCGTATTCTTTTTTCATCTCCATGCCACCTTCCTGTTAATTAAAGTGTTTTCATTTTTTGTTCAATTACCGGTTTAGGAAGGAAACCAATAGCGGAGTCTTTTACCTGTCCGTCTTTGATAAAGAAAATGGATGGTACAGTTGTGACGTTCCATTGTCTTGTTAATTCTGGATTTTCATCAATATCTACTTTTACAATTTTAAAATCCTGTGTTTCAGCATCTAACTGTTCTAATACTTGTCCAAGCATTTTGCAAGGTCCGCACCATGTTGCGAAAAAGTCTAAAAGAACAGGTTTGGAGGACTCTAATACCTCATTGTTAAAGTTGTTTTCATTTATGTGTAAGATTGCCATAATAATTTTCTCCTTTGCTTTGTTATTTTTCATTTGATATCTGCATTATAACGATTGTATAGATGATAGTCTGTGACAAGGTCACATATTTATACGAAAAATGGAAAAAATCTTAAAAAGTAGGGTAAAAGCGTTTACGAATACTCTTTAAGTTGTTATAATAAAGCGTAAAGATTAAGGATTTAGTTTGGCAAAAGAAGGAGAGTATATGAAAGGAATTGAAGAACTGTCAGAGCTTTTAAAAAGTGACGAAATCAACAGTTTAGGTAAAGACCTTGGAAAGAGAATACAGGATAAATTAGAGAGAAGCGGCATCTACTTTCATATCTTTGCCAGAGTAAAAGAGGCAGGTTCAATCTGGCATAAGCTGGAATGGAAAAAGGAAGAGTATCTTCAAAAAAATTAAAAATGCAGGACATTGATAAGGAATACGAATTGATACTATATTATATGGATG
>ENA-OQCW01000809-OQCW01000809.1-human-gut-metagenome-genome-assembly--contig:-NODE-809-length-15196-cov-5.473820_pt1 | contig 15196 bp, 20 predicted proteins | sample MGYA00242767_ERZ504593 | MGnify/ENA primary metagenome ERZ504593 (study PRJEB26092, sample SAMD00036307) | human gut metagenome | host: Homo sapiens | study: EMG produced TPA metagenomics assembly of... | reverse complement strand
ACTTTTTATGGACACGTTTGGACAGGCTGCGGTTCTAATCACAGAGGTTGAGGCTTGCCCACCGTATGCAAAATGCTGCATGAAAGGTGTTTCAGTGAATTCCGCCTTTGTGATTAAGTTTTGCCCGGAATGTGGCAGACCTCTTACAGAAGAAGCCTGGGCAGAACTAGAAAGGAGGCTTTGCAGTGGCGAGTACAACCAGTGAGGACATCCTGAATCTTGCAAAGGCGTTTGAAAAAATCAGGCAAAACCGGAATCTTGGCGGCGGATATGTTTTGAATGAAGTGTATGAAGACGGCATATTGAAAGCCATGAAACTGGCGACAAACCGATATATCGCAGAACTGAGTGGGGACAACGATGCACAAGGATATGCCAGAGGCTAAAACTACGACAGCAAAACCGGATGATGGTATGGACGAGTTTTTGGAGCGGGCAAAAAAGGACCCGTTTGAAAAGGCCATGAAGGCCTATCTGGACTGCTTGCTGCATGGGGTACCGATTGTTTTGAAAGAAAGCGATAAAAGGAGCGATTGGACATGTTGAACGAAGCAATCGAAAAAAAATTGAAGCCCCAGCAGGCAAAGCTGGGCAAGTCCCCTGCCTACTGGGTGGGCGAGCAGCTGAAAGACATGCTGCGGGCAGAGCCGTGGAACGCAGATCTGGTGGCCCGGGATCTGGATGTGCCGGAAATGGCAATCACTCAGGTGGAAAAGAAAATCCAAAAGCAGGCGAATAAAAACGGCGGCGCATGCGGGGGAGCAGAAGCGGATAAAATCATCCGGGAGTTCTACGGATTCCGCTCGGCTGCAGAGGACCGCTCCCCTGCCCGGCGGCTGAACCGAAGAAGAAAAAGCGTGAAGCCATCCGGCTGGAAGATTACATGTAAGGGAGGCGGGCCGGATGATTTGGGAAAAAGGCTGAACTGGCTGCACTTCCCTGCCTGGAGCCGCCGAAAAACTGGAACAACGTAATGAGCCCGCTGTGGGCGGCGGCTATCGTAGATTACCAAGGAGAGCAAAATCCTGCAAATCGAGGTATTTGAACATACTGGCGCCCGAATGCTGCGGCACTGGGTTGCACCGGGATGTGAAAAATACATATCCCTGAGAGAGAACGGAACCTGGAGCAAGGCGTTGTTAACGTCACAAGAGCCGATTGGAAACCCGCTCTATATAGAGCACATGCCACAGGAAAACCAGCAGGCGGACGATGTGCTGACAGAATGGGATAAAGGCCTTGGAAAATGGAGAAATCCGCTGCAAGAACTGGTAAGCAAGGAGCGGAACGGCTCAGCAAATAAACGGTGGACCCAGCGCAGAAATAGAAAAGACCGGGCCATGGAGCTGTTTTATCAATTAAAGTCGGAGGATCTGGAACCTTCCCCGCAAGTGCATGCCGCTGCACGGGAGGCAATCAAAGATAACTGGGACGCGAAGGGATGGATGCTTTACTGGCCATACAAAGTCAAAGAACCCATCACCGGATTGTGGTACAAGTGCCAAAAAGGTTTTTGCACATAACATGTTGTCCCCCCCCTATACTTTAATCATTCGTATCACATTTATTGCTCTTATGGGAAAAAACTATTAAAAATTTACCCAAATAGCTTTTATCCAACAGAATAGATGTCTTTTATGTCGGGCACAAAATGTCATGCGGAGAATAGATGTAAAAATTACCGTTTTGTTACCGTTAGAAGTTATGAAAGAATTAGAATTTTTAAGTGTTTGGAAAAAAAGTATGGAAATTTTGTGATTTTTCGATATTTTTCTTTAAGAAGTGGCTTTCCTTTATGAAAGGGAGAAGCCATTTTTTAATTACTGCAGTCTGCAGAAGGGAGGTGATCCGAATGGAATTATCTCCTAAACAAAAACAGCAGGTACAAATGAAATTTGCCAGCTATTGCAAAAAAACTATCAAAGGGGAAGCAAAGCATTACTGGCGGGAACTGACGAGACAGAAATCGAAAGAAAGTCTGTTTTCAGAACTGACCAGACAAGAGTTGGAGCAATTATATTCTATGGATGATTATTGTTTCGACAGAAGATACTTCCCGGTTATGGGAAAGGCAGTGGAGGTTCATGATCGGCAGATCGCAGAAGCTTTCCAAAAACTGTCGGAAAAGAAACGGGAAATTTTGTTGATGTTGTATTTTTTGGATATGACAGAGACAGAAATTGCATCTTATCTACATTTGGTACAGAGTACGATCCACTATCATAAGAAAGTTTCTTTAAACCGGATGAGACAAATTTTGGAGGAAATGGATGAAGAATGAAAAGAAAGCATTGCCGTATGAAATCATCATGTCAGCAATTTCCGGTGATGCGCAATCTGTCAATTATGTTTTGGAGTATTATGCCCCCTACATAGAGGAATTGTGCAAACGAAAAATCAAATTGGCAGATGGAAGAGAGCGTGACCAAGTGGATGAGTTCATGAAGTTAAGAATTCGGGCAAAATTGATCGAGAAGATCGTGAACTTTAAGATCCTTTTAGAATAACTGATTTTATCCGTTCCCTTTCCGGAGAAATCAGAGAATAGCACATTGAAAATAGAATATCGTTACATCCAGCAGGACGTATGGAACAGATGAGCTGAGTTGCAGGTACGCTGAGATCGCTTTTATGACTTTATGACACGGTGTCACAAAGTACAAAACATACAATTGTATGTGGAAAAGCAGGAGCGGGAACAATCCATGCAGCAAATAGGAAGTAGGGAACCTATAGCCAAGACTCTGTTTCTGGATAATGATACTTCCGGATAGAAATTCGGTCTGAAGAAGATGGTGCAATTCCAATGTGTCCTGTTATCCCTGACAGGAACCTGCGGGATGAAAAAAGAATGTGACACGATAGAGAAATGATAACAATTCGTGCGTTATAGAAATACTGAGAAAGAAGGAAAATTAAATGGAGATGACATTTGAAAATGATGGAAAAATAGAAAATGAGAAGAGAACAGAAATGCAGAAAGAACGGATGCAAAGTTATCAAGAAAAAATTAATGCATTAAAAGTGAAAGCAAAAGAGGGGGAAAACTAATATGTATTCAGAATTTACAGAATACGTCAAAAATAACATTCGGGAATATCTGCCAGAATCTTATGCCAATGCAAAAATTCAGATCCAGCAGACAATTAAAGGAAATGACCAGGTGTTAGACAGCTTGACGGTTCAAAGAGAAGGAGAAGATTTTGCCGTGGCTATTCATCTGAACAGTCTGGAACAGGAATATCAGAATGGAGAATCCATGCATGAGATTATGAATCAGGTTGCAGATCAATGTCTACAGGGAGAAGAACTACCGTTTCATAGGAGCGAATTCCTTGAGTATGATTTGGTGAAAGATCATGTAACAATCAAGATGTGCGATCCGGAAAATAATGTGAAATATTTGGAACAGTATGCACATAAAAACTGTGGTACACTGACAGCTTTATACAATGTTACATTAGAACAAAATGGGTTTGGCACAGCAAGTATGCCAATCAGTAACGATCATCTGAAAATGTGGGGGATTTCTGTAGAACAACTACACCAGGATGCACTTCTGGCAGATCGTAATCGAGGGTATAGCCTATATGGTTTGGAAGATTTGGTATATTCTATGGCGTTTGAACATGAACCGAAAAATCTACTTTTAAGCACAGATGTGGTAAATGCTTCCGAAAAAGGGCCGTATGTATTGACCAATACCAGTAGAATAAATGGGGCTAATGCACTGGTACAGGAAGAACTGTTGGCACAAGTGGGAGATGTTTTAGGAGGAGATTATTATGTTCTTCCATCTTCTACGCATGAATTGATTCTGATACAAGATGATGGATCTATATCAAAAGAAGCCATGGAACAGATGGTGACAGAAATTAACTCAACACAGGTACCAAAAAAAGATTTGCTTTCCAATAAGGTGCAGTTTTATGATTCCCGTCAGAAGCAGCTGCGTTTAGATAAGAACGAAGTAGCAAAAGAAAAGATTGCAGAACAGGGAAAAGGAATGGCTGAAAGAAAGGTAAGGAGAAATATCAAGGAACCCAAGAAATTTCCGCATAAATTATGAGAAAGATTTTGGATGAAAAGTGGTAAAAGATGATTTCCAGAAAATTGCAGATGTAAAATATAGAAATAATAAAGAAACTTTATGACACGGTGTCATAAAGAAGAAACAGAAAATTCTTGAGTAAATCTCAGAGTAGGTTGTTTCAGTGAAAGTAAAATAATGAATACGTATGAAAGAACAGGCGTTTAAACAGGAAAGAGCTATAACAACAAGAGGAGATTCTTATGCAAAGTAATGTAAATAAGAATGAATTTATACGATATGATGAAGGAGCTAAAAGATATTCTATGTGTAAGCACACTTTTATGAAGTTAGCTCAGGAAGCTCATGCAGTATATAAAATTAATCGGTTGACGTTGGTAAACACCCGGGTATTTGAAGAATATTTAGAATCATTTAGGGTATAACAAAAATTAAGACTATGGGAAAGATAGAAAATGTATATCAAAAAATAATTGACTTTTTGATATACACTATGTATAATGGAAGTAGATTATGAAGCGGAGGTGATACGGTTGGCTAAGACCGGGAGACCAAGGTTAGAAAATCCTAGAAGTGAGGGCGTTTTTATACGGCTGACAAAGGATGAGCATGCGGAAGTTGTAAAGTATGCCAGAGAACATAATCTAACCATAACAAAAACTTTAGTTGATGGATTTAAAGCATTACAAGAAAAACAAAAATAGTATGTGATAGCTAGCATGATATCTTTTCCATGTATGGAAAGGTGGATGCCAAGTGTCAACAAAATCAAGAAAAGATAATAAGGGCCGGGTTTTGCGACCGGGGGAGAGCCAAAGAAAGGATGATAAAAGGTACATTTACCAGTATACAGATCCGAATGGAATAAGAAGGGTTATTTATGCGGTAGATTTGTTAGAATTAAGAGAAAAAGAGAAAAAAGTAATTCGGGATCAGTTGGATGGATTAGATACTTATGTATCTGGTAAAGCGACATTAAACGAAGTGTTTGATCGATATATGGCGACAAAATATGATTTGAAACCTCAAACCAGAGTTTCTTACAAATATATGTACGATCATTTTGTGAGGGATAATTTTGGGAATCGGCGTATCGGGAATATTAAGTATTCGGATGTAAAGCTTTATTACTACCATTTAATAAATGAAAAAGGATTTAAGCCGGTGACAATTGATAATATTCATACATTACTTCACCCGACATTTAGAATGGCAGTAAGAGATGGAATTATACGAGTCAATCCAGCAGAAGGCGTTATGGCAGAAATTAAAAGAAGTAACAGCTGGGATAAAGGTACCCGACATGCTTTGACAAGAGAGCAACAAAAAGCATTTATGGAATATACAGCAAATAGTCCGATATATAGTCATTGGTTACCATTATTTACAGTTCTATTTGGAACGGGATGTAGAATCGGGGAAGTGATAGGATTGAGATGGGATGACTTAGATTATGAAAATCGTGAGATTAGTATTAACCATGCGGTTATATATCGAGTAATGGAAAATGGAAAAGCTGAATTTCATGTATCAACACCGAAAACAAAAGCTGGAAAGCGAAAAATTCCTATGATGGAGGCTGTTTATCAAGCATTTAGGGATGAGTATGAAGCACAAAAAGAGAGTGGGTTTAATATAGAGATATGTGATGGAATGAGTGGATTTGTATTTGCAAATCGAAACGGCGGATTACATAATCCGGCAAATATCAATCGAGCAATCCGAAGAATTTATGAAGCTTACAATGCAGAGGAGATTATAAAAGCGAAGAAAGAGAAACGGGTGCCTATATTGATTCCACATTTTTCCTGTCATCATATGCGACATACTTTTTGTACAAGGCTTTGCGAGGTGGAAGAAAATATAAAAGTAGCACAAGATATTATGGGACATGCGGATGTTAGTACTACTCTTAATATTTATGCAGAAGCAAGTGACACAGCCAAGCTGCAGGCAGTGAATAATATGCAGAAAATATTTGATATTTTCTAGAATGGTTTTTATAGAAGATGGAAAATAAAAATTGACATTAAATTGTTAAAGAGACATCAATTTGACATCAAATTAATGGGGTTTGATGGACAAATATGGATCATGTTAAAGAGCATAAAATAATAAAAAGTGATTTAAAGGCATAAGCTGGATTTCTATGGATTAAGTGAATTAAAATTCCCGACAATGAAGAGCATGGGGGCTGACAAGAAAGCGTCCAAGACTTCTGAAGCAGCTCCGGTAGAGGCTGAAAAACCGGTTGAAAAGATTGATTTTTCTAAGGTAAAAGTCGAGCCATTGTTTGAAGAAATGGTTGATTTTGATACATTCAGCAAGTCAGATTTCCGTGCAGTAAAGGTTAAAGAGTGCGTTGCAGTACCGAAGTCAAAGAAGCTGTTACAGTTTACTCTTGATGACGGAACAGGCACAGACAGAACCATTTTAAGCGGTATTCATAGCTTTTATGAGCCGGAAGAACTGGTTGGAAAGACTCTTATTGCTATCACAAATCTTCCACCGAGAGCTATGATGGGCATTGACTCTTGCGGTATGCTCCTCAGTGCTATTCATGAAGAAGAAGGCGAAGAAAAGCTTCATCTTCTGATGGTTGATGACAGAATTCCGGCAGGTGCCAAGCTCTATTAAGATGATGTAAAGATGTACCGTTTCACCAAATAGACGGGACGTACTTCATTTGATAAAAAACTGAAAAAACAGCGATTTACATCAAACTTACATCAATTGATGCAGAAATCGGTGCAAGCAAGAAAAAATCGCATAATTAGCAGAATGAATGGGCAGTCCTGAAATCGGGATTGCCCATTTTTAGAAGAAAGACGAAAAACTCTTGACCTGCACGCAGCGTATACGCTTATACTATCAACATAAATCATAAGGAGGTGCATCTGATGTTATTAAATGAAATTATAAATGAGGTTGGAATGACAAAGCGTGCAGTTAAGTATTATGAAGAAAAAGGATTGCTGTCAGTGGATAAAGATAACAATGGTTATCGTAACTATACTGCACAAGATGTTGAAACTTTAAAAAAGATTTCAGTATATAGAAAACTCGGTATTAGTATTAAAGACATACAGAGCCTTTTGGAAACTGGCGACAAAAGTATTCTTCTTCGTATTTATCAAGAAAAAGTGCAGGAAAAGTTTTAAAAGACTCAGAACTTGAAGCTTTGAAGCAATTTATAGATGATGGTGACGCAGACAAAGCAAATGAGGCACTTGATTATCAAACCGTTGAAAATGCAATTGAGTCTTTGCTACCGGGAAAAGAATGGGGAGATTATTTTAAAAGTCATTTCAAACCATTTCTTAATGTAAGGTTGAAGGCTCTGGAACAGAAGCAGGCACTACAGAATATATTAGAATATTGCGATGAAACGACATTGAAAGTTCCTTTTATTATGGGAATAGGTGCGAAGATGATAGGTGGGATTGCACAAGAAACCAGAACCGCAGATGAGATGATAGCCTATTATCGTGATATGAGTGAAAGTGAATATGAAAGACTAAAAGAAAAAGTATGGAAAGGTGCTAAAATGAAAAACGGTATAATGAAATACCATCCAGCATTTATTGCACAGAGAAAAATGCAGAAAGAGTTACAAAATAAAGGATATAACGATATGTTCATTCCTAATTTAATGGTTCTGTCTCCAACGTATGCAGAATATAAGAAAGCGTTAGATAGTGTGAACGATAGAATGTGTAGAGAACTTGGACTGTATTATGATAGCAATTATAACTTAGTTATTAAAAAAGATAATTCTAAGTAAAAGTTAAACTACCCTTTGGGAGAGGAGAAATCCTTTTCTCAAAGGGCTTTTTCTATTTATACGGATATTCGCAAACTACAAGATAAAGCCAAAACTTCATATACTCTAAGCACAAGGAGGTTGAGGTTTGGCTATGAATAACAGTTTAGCAGAAGTACGCCCAGAGCTTATTACGGAATGGTCGGAGAAGAATTTACCGCTTACACCTGATGATATTACCTTTGGTTCAAATAAAAAAGTATGGTGGAAAGCATGACCGATGAGGAATTTGCAGAAATTTCTTTGGAAGCGGCAGAATGAATGGGGGTCGGTACTAGCAAAATTCGACACCACATGATATAATGTTTTTCAGTCAGATTAGAGCAGTAGGGATAGTCTTGCGGTTGTCCTTTCTGGAAACAGAAAGGAGGTCGGTATGGATACTTTAGAAGTGCTTACACTTTTACTGGTTGTATTTGCAGCCTTGACATACATAGACAATAAACATAACCGCAAATAAACGGAAAGGCTATCCTCTACGCCAATAGGGGATAGCCTGTAATCCGTTAATAAACTTAACGCTTTATAAGTTTCCGATTGTGCAACCGTTGGACACTCCAATATCCTTCGGTTTTCTAATCTGATTATAAACCAGCCTTGCGGATTTTGCAAGAGGTTTAGGGTAGGGGCGCCTTGCGCACCTTTATTTTTTGCCAATTTACAGGTTCGGAGTATCTTTTTCTCCTGTTGTTCCTGTGCCGGATCGGGCTGCGTCCGTCCGAGATACTGATTGAGATTTTCCTGTTTCCGTTTCAGCTCACGCACTTTATAAAGATATGAAAAATAAGAATGGGCAGATTGAAGATTCTGTAACTACAGATGAAAGCATGAAACTGACTATAAGTTGTAAGAAAAATGTTTTTGATATTGAACATCTGGAATTTCAATATCTCGAAAATGTTCCGGTTCTGCAGGACATAAACCTTACAATTGACCACAGACCAACTGCGATCATCGGTCAGAACGGCGCAGGAAAAACGACTCTTGTAAAGCTGTTAAAAGGTCTGTTAAAGCCGGTGAGCGGCAGCATCTACTACGGTGGTAGCGACATGGCAGAAAAGACCGTTGCAATGTTGGCAGGGGAGATCGGTTACGTATTCCAGAATCTGGATGACCAGATTTTCAAATATCATGTGATCGATGAAGTCATGTTCGGACCGTAGAATATCGGAATGACAAAAGAGCAGGCAAAGGAAAAAGCTGTTGCAGCATTAAAGCTGGTCGGGCTGGAACAGCTTGCAGACGAAAATCCTTATGATCCGGAATCTGAGCAGTCAGGGAAAAACGGTTATTGCGATTTTACACGATATGGATTTTGTGGCAGAGAGTTTCGAGCGTGTGATCGTTATGGCGCACGGAAAAGTGCTCGCAGATGGCACAAAAGAGGAAGTGTTTGCACAGAAGGATGTTTTGGAGCAGGCAAGGATTGACCAGCCGTATCTGACAAAATTGTGCCGGCAGCTTGGGTACAAGAAGCTGTATTTTTCACTGAAAGACTAGGAAGAAGTGCAATTATAAGAAAAAGGATATTTGATACAATTAGTGTCATGGAGTAAAAAATATTTTGGATATTTTATAATTAAAAAAGAAAATTGGAGACAGGTTTACATAATGAGAAATTTATTAGTAGTGGTAGATATGCAGAATGATTTTATCGATGGCTCACTCGGAACAAAAGAGGCAGTGGCTATCGTGGATAACGTAATCGCAGAGAAAGAAGATATCACCGTTACATTGGTCGGACTTTGCACCGACATCTGTGTTGTCTCCAATGCAATTTTAATTAAGGCATATCTGTCGGAGATCCCGGTCAAAGTCATTGCTTCCTGCTGCGCAGGTGTCACACCGGAAAGCCATGAAGCAGCATTGACTACAATGAGAATGTGTCAGGTGCAGGTGGAGTAAATTCTTGGAGAGTCAAGGCAATAATCGCAATGTTATAGAAAATATATGCAATGTACACTGAAAAAGTTCAATGCTAAAATCCACTTAAAATCATGATTTGAAAATGTTAAACAATGTTTTTAGGAGGAATTACAATGAACGAAGCAACGAAATATAACCGTGCGAAAACATGGCAGATCGCATTGTTTGCATTAAATATGATGTCAACAAATATGTATCTGTTTTTAATGATGTATGTATCTTACTATGCAAATGGAATTTTAGGAATGTCTGTAGTATTTGTATCTACACTGGCAACTTCTATGCGAATTTTTGATGGATTTACAGATCCGATCATTGGATGGCTGATCGATCATACCAATGGACGTTTTGGAAAATTCCGCCCATTCCTTGTTGTCGGCAATGCGCTTCTTGCATTAAGCATGATCTTATTATATAAGACCACGCATTTAGTTCCGGAAGCACTCCAGATCCCATATTTTATTGTTGTGTATGCACTTTACATTATTGGTTATACCGTTCAGGGAACAGTCACAACTTCTGCACAGACTTTACTTACAAACGATCCAAAACAGAGACCGATTTACGGTTTCTTTACAGGCTTTTTTATGCTGTTCTTACAGACCGGAATTATAATGCTTGTTTCCAATTACCTTGTTCCGAAATATGGCGGAATGACACTTGAATTCTTCAGTGAGATCATTGTCTGGGTAATTGCAATTGCTTTTGTATTAATGATCTGCTCCCTGATTGCTATTGCTCCAAAAGATAAACCGGTATACTACAACAGCATGGTAAAAAATAAAGAAGAAAAAGTCAGCTTCAAAACTTATTGGGAAGTATTAAAACACAACAGAGCACTTCAGATGTTAGTTATTTCCGAGTCTACAGATAAACTTGCATCAAGTATTGCAGGAAATTCCATCGTAGGTGTTATGCTTTATGGAATTATTATTGGTGACTATGCAGTAATGGGAAGATTGTCTGCTATCACAATGATTCCAAACATTATTTTACTTGTAATAGGTATTATGGGAGCAAGACAAGCTGGACAGAAAAAGACGTATGTAGCGACTGTATATGGATGTATTGCTGTTCAGCTCGCAATTACACTGCTTCTGATTTTTGGTGATCCAACCAAGATTGATTTGAAGTCCTTTGGATTTATGAATATTGCATTTGTAGTTCTTATTATTGCATTGAATGGAATTCGTAATATCGGAAGTAATATGATGATTCCAATGATGGCAGACTGCACCGATTATGAAGTGTATAGAAGTGGACATTATGTGCCGGGACTAATTGCAACCGTATACTCCTTTATTGATAAACTTATTTCATCATTTGCAACTACAGCTGTTGGAGCATTTGTAGCTGTCATAGGATATAAAAATTCAGTGCCACAGGTGGGAGATGCAAGCACACCTGAAATTCTGATGATCACAATTTTATTATTCTGTGGCATGCCGATTTTGGGATGGATTGCTTCTATTATTGCAATGAAGTTCTATCCATTGACTGGTGAAAAAATGAAGGAGATTGAGGACAGCATTGCTGAAACACAGCAGAAAAATGCTGTAAAGGCATAATTATGAGAGACGAAAATAAAAATATAATTCCATTGTGGGGACCATATTCGAAAAAGTATATGGGTATTTCAAGAATTATGAAGGAGAGTGCTGTTCCAGGAGCAAGATTTGATTTTGTGATACATCCGACATATGCGAACAGCAATGTACCGGCTCCAAACGTTACAATCCCATCTGAGTATCATCCGTGGGATTGTGATAGTAATGGAAAATATTATAGATATCGCTATGAGCTTCTTTGGAAAGATCAGTTATATGCAGACGTAGATTTCTTTGAGATTGAGGAGGAAACCTGGGGAATCCGGGTTTCCTTCCATAATAATACGGATAAAAACCAGAATTGCCTTATCAATTATTTTGCCGCAGAGGAATATCCGAAAAGCAGAGTATACACGAAAAAAGTACCGGAAAAAAGTGATGCGTGGAATGCTGTCGATTATGAAAATTTGGAGTTTGGAAAAGCAGTTCCATGGGAACACCTGAATCTGGATGCCATGAAAAAGGGAGAGATTCTGGTCGATGGATTTACGGATGACAATGGATTGGGAATGTCCTACTATGCACTCTTTATGCGTTATCTTGGATTGAAAGCGTTTGGCGGCAATCAGGGCGACAAAGTTTCTTATCAGGTAAAATTAAAGGAATCGTATCAGGACGCAGTGTTAGCGATAAGATATCGTACATTGCAGGATGAGGGAGATGTAATTTTTCAAAGCAATATTGGAACAATCCATTTTGCTGCAACAAAAGAGAGTGGAATCTGCTATGTTCCAATCGGAAAGATTTCAGATAAAGAGTTCATCTTTAAAATGGAAGCTTTCAGCGAACAGAGTAATGGAATAATGCTTGATTTTTTATGTGTTTGTGAAAAATCAGACAAAAAGGAAGTCGGAATAACAGAAGAGGTTCGTAATGTAATCCCAAAAGTTGAGTGCGAGAATGATCATATAAAATATCAGTACAACTATAAGGAAAATCCAATATATCTTAGCATTTTAAGCAAGCGTGTCAGAAGCAGAAAATTGTATTCGGGCTGTATTGAGGATGCATTAGTATCACGCCTTGCAAATTCAGATGCCACTTATGATAATCTGACGAGAAGTTTTTCGGGTGCATTTCAGGATAAACATTCGGATGAAGGCTTTTATCATATTAATGTTGCAGAAGCGTTATTTGTTCCCGGAAAAAGTGTCAGAACGGAATATGCATACATCAGTACAAAAGAACGTAATTATTCAAAAGCTGAATTAGAAATTTTCTGGAAACAATGCAGAAGCATTGTAAAAAAAGAAAATTGTGCCAATGAAGAGGGAAATCCATTTGAATTTACAGGACGGATGATGAAATCTGCATTATATAGTAATATTGTGTATCCAATCAGGCGGCATGGTGAATACATTGCGCATTATACACCGGGAAAAAGATGGGACAGTCTGTATACGTGGGATTCCGGATTTATTGGACTTGGAATGCTAGATTATTCCTCAAAACTTGCAGAATATGTAATGGACACTTACTTATCCGAACCAGATAATACAGATTTCGCATTTGTGGCACATGGTTCACTTGTCCCAACACAGTTTTATTTGTATTACGAGATATTAAATCGGGCGGATGCAAAAGAACGGGAAAATTTGAAGAAATACTATCCGATGTTTTTACGTTACTATCGTTATATGGCTGGCAGGACGGAAGAATCTACAATGTCAAGACTTGGAAATGGTCTTCTGACAGTATATGACTATTTTTACAATGCAAGTGGAATGGACGATTATCCACCGCAGGTGGAGTTACATCGAAAGAATATAGAACAGGTAGTATCACCGGTCTGCAGTAATGTACATTTTATCCGTATTGCAAAATTTATGAAACAGATTTCAATGGCATTTGGATATGAGGAGAATCTGCCGGAATTTGAGCAGGATATTGAACGTGTAAAGAACGCATTGCTGGCATATGCATGGGATGAAGAGAGCGGATATTTTGGCTATGCTGTGCAGGGGCAGGAGGGAGTCCATATTTTGCGGACTGGGCAGGAGAAAAATTGATAACAAGGGAGTAGATGGTGTTACGCCGTTGATCGCAGGAATTTGCTCAAAAGAGCAGGAAAAAACAGTTGTTAAAGCACCTGAAATCTCCAGAGGAACTGTGGTCCCCGGTTGGAATTTACTACGGTTGATATGTCTGCCAGCTATTATTACGATAACGGCTATTGGAACGGAAGTGTCTGGTGTCCGTATCAGTATTTCTTATGGAAAGCAATGCTTGATATAGGAGAGGGACAATTTGCATTTGATATTGCACACAGAGGACTGAATTCCTGGAAGCAGGAGATTGAATTCAGTTATAATACATTTGAAATGATACAGATTGAAACGGAACGTGGCGGCTGGTTTCACCAGTTTAGCGGACTTTCTACTCCAATTTCTATATGGTATAATGCGTACTACAAGAGAGGAACTTTAACAACCGGATATGATACCTGGATTGAAAAGAAAGAAATTTCTGAGGATGTGGATCATGCAGAAATTGTATACAGTACCACAGGAACACATACAGGCGCGCTTCTGATTGTTATGAATTCGCTATATCACTATGATGTTGAAATAGATGGTAAAAAGGCAGAATTTATAGAACGCGAAGAAGGTGTCATTGAGATTACGTTAAACAGAAAAGAAGGCGTTATAATAATATACAGAGATGAAAAATAATGAACTATATGATGAATACTTAGGGTATCAAGCCATGATCAGTTCCAGCATGGAAGTGCATCGTTTTTGTACCACAGCGATACAAAATGCAGGAGTGGAACTGCATGATTTTTTTGAAATCTACTGTGCATTAGACGGAAACATAACATTTACAGTCGATGGCAAAAAAATTGAATTAGAGAAAGAAGATATTGTGCTGCTTCCTCCTATGACAGAACATCAGGAAATGATTTCAGAGAGGGAAGCAGACAGAGTGATCCTTTGGCTGAATCCATGGTATCTGAACCGCATTTCAAGCAGGAAAACTAATCTGAACCAGTGTTTTGTTTTGGCAGAGAAGAAAGGATATCTGCTCCGGGAAGAACCGGCAATGCGGAAAAAAATCATAAATATGCTTTTGGAATTACGCTATGAAATGCATGAGAAAGAATTTGGCCATGACATTATGTGTGATTCGCTGGTAGAACATCTGCTTATCTTACTGGAGAGACATTTAAATCTGAATACAATGGCAGGAAATGCGAATATCCAGCAGGTAATCCGGTATATCAATTTACATTATACAGAGAATCTGACACTGGATTTTTTGTGTAACCGTTTTTATATCAGCAAGTTTTATTTGTCCAGAAGTTTCGAAAATGCAACAGGAAAGAGCATATATCAGTATGTTCTGGAAAAACGGATGATCATGGCAAGACAATTATTGATCAGTGGGGAAAAACCAACGGATATTTTTTCATTATGTGGTTTTGGACAGTACAGTAACTTTTATCGTGCTTTTAAAAAATATTATCATATGTCGCCAATGACATTTTTAAAGAAAATGAATTATGAAGAAAAGAACGAATGAGTCTGAGAAAGAGTGGAATAAATGAGAGAAATTTTCAACTTAAACGAAAAGTGGGCATTTAGCAAGGAAGCGATAAAGCCTCCGGTTGCTATGCCACAAAATTGGTATTGGGTGAATCTGCCTCATACCTGGAATGCGATTGACGGACAGGATGGTGGAAACGATTACTACCGTGGAACTTGTTTTTATGCGAAAGAAGTCCAGAAAGAGGAACTTCCGGAGGGAGAACAGTATTATCTGGAATTTCTGGGAGTGAATGCATCTGCT
>ENA-OQCW01000808-OQCW01000808.1-human-gut-metagenome-genome-assembly--contig:-NODE-808-length-15201-cov-4.429415_pt1 | contig 15201 bp, 14 predicted proteins | sample MGYA00242767_ERZ504593 | MGnify/ENA primary metagenome ERZ504593 (study PRJEB26092, sample SAMD00036307) | human gut metagenome | host: Homo sapiens | study: EMG produced TPA metagenomics assembly of... | reverse complement strand
CGTCCATGCTCCAATTTTTACTTTACGTTTTTTTGGAAAAAAATATGTTTTAAAAATACATAGATTACTATACAAAATGCAATCAGATATCCGATTGCACCGATTGCCGGTATTCCCCATATTTTAGGTTTCATATCTGTGATACAGATAATGCTGGAACTGATTAGCAATGCCATAACCCATAGCCCCATAACAATGTTTCGAATGAGCCTTCGTAATAACTGTGCCAGTTCTCTGGATACATGCAAATCCAAATTTACCCTTGTCTGCCCTTTCAAATATCCATGCATAATGTCTGAAAGAAGTGCGGGCAATTCTATGGATTTATGCAAAGAACGGTATAAGAGCTTCCCATTCTTTTTTAGCTCCTTTTTCCAATCCATTGTATGGAGCAAATCCCCTTTAATCCTCGTGGCTGCAATCCCAATCATATTAATATCCGGAGAAATATCTGCAAGAATTCCTTCAATATGTGTCAATCCTCTTGCAAGCATGGTAAGACCATGTGGCATTATGATTTTATTTTCCTTCATAACATCCATCAGATCCATCATAACCTGTGCAATGGAAGCAGAACCCAATGGTTTTTCTTCAATATTCTGAAAAATCTTTCTCCAATCCATACCGTATGAGTCCTGAAGTATTTCTTCAACCTCCTCAAATGACATGGGAGCTACCTCTGAACATAACCGCATCAGTTCTTCATAATAACGCTTAGGAAGAATGTCTGAATGCATGGACATAATCTGCCCTATTTTGATATAAGTCGGACCTAAATCTTCTAAAATCAGTCTTAATTTTTCCTGAGTAACTCCACGGGTAATCCCGTGTTTATGCAATACCGCTGTCATCTCCCGAAGTCTGCTCTTATACTCTGAAGACTCCTCTTTACTCATTGGCCGTATCTTCCTATTCTTTTGTTTCTGTTTCTTCGGTGATATCCTCCTTAACATCCTCATTCAGTTTTTCAATACGTTCTTTTAACAGAGCAATCTGCTCCGGAGTCATTTTTTCAAGAAGCTCATCCAGTTCTTCCGGCTGAGATACCTTCACTGATACGTGCACATTCTCCTTAACCGTCTGTTTAAGATTATGTTTTAATTCTTCATTCAGCACCTTACCCTGCTCAACAGTTAATTCTCCCTTTTTTACCATTTCATCAAGAATTTCTTTAGACTTTTCCGCTGTGGTTGCAACAGCTCCAATTCCCGCCAATAAAATTTTCTTTACACTTTCACCAATTCCATATAGGAATTTGAAGAATGATTCCTGCTATCAAGACTAAAATCATCATACAACAGTGAATTTTCATATTTCCTACTCCTGTCCATGGTATCGCCTCCCGTCCAATTAGCGTACTTTTATTATACTTCATTTTTCTATAAAGGCAAATCTCGTTTTTTAAATCCCTTAATTCCTATCGTCAAAAACACCCCCGATAAAAGCCATAGAACTCCTACATACGCAAATCCAACCCAATCATATTCCATTATTTTTTCAGCATCAAACAGCGTCAGCGGAGTAAAATATTTCAAAAATTCAATATCTTCATTTACCTGTGAAAGCATCTGAATTAAGAAAAATCCCAGTCCAATTCCCGCTCCCAGACCAACAGAAAACTTCATTTCATTAAACAGGCAGGCAAACAGAAAGCACATAGAAGCCAAAAATATTTCCAGAGAAGCCAATCCGAAATTCAACACCAGAAATTTCTCAATTTCCAGTTTTCCATCAAACATAATCTCACTGCATATTATAATCAGCGCTACGGCATACAGAACCAGTAAAATCACTCCTGAAAGCAGGACTACAAGCTGTGTAACAATAATTTCGCTTCGGCTGTAATGCGTATTTAATAAATATGCCATAGAACCTTTTTCCATATACTTAGAAACTAATTTGTAACACATAATGATGATGTAAATAAACGGAATAATCACTAAAATAAATCCATATAAATAATTATTCAAAAAATCCAGCAGTGTAACTCCCGGATTTTCCATACCAAATGCAGCAAAAAATTCCGGCATGCTCTCTGCCATGGCGTTTATTCCGGTCCCTACTTCCGGGTCATACATTGCAGTAATGATACCAGAATAAAGAGTAACAATCCCCATAAACAACAGCAATATTTTATAATTGGATTTTATTTCTCTTTTTAACAATGGTATACTCATCACTTTTCCTCCTTGTAATAACGCAAAAAAAACTTCTTCCAACGTCTGGTTTCTGACAGCAATATCCTGCACCTCGTACCGGCTTAACTGCTTAATCAATTCATCTACTTGATTTTTTAAAGACAGAAAAACTGTATTCTCCCTTCTTTGACTGTCAGAATATAAGCCTTGAAAGTTTTCTGCACTTTTTATATCAGAAAAAGTAATTTCGTAATGCTTCACTCTGTTATTTTTTATCTTATGTATATCTTCATCTACGACAATTTTTCCGTCTTTTATCATAACCACTCGGTCACAGGTATTTTCCACTTCTTCAAAAATATGCGAAGACATTAAAATTGTTTTTCCAGCATCCTTCTCCCTTTTAATCAGCCCTACAAACTTGTTCTGCATAATCGGGTCTAATCCCGTAGTCGGTTCATCTAAAATTAAAATCGGCACGTTCTGCATAAAAGCAATAATCAATCCGATTTTTTGCTTCATACCCTTAGACATCTTTTTAATCTTAACCTGTGTATCGATTTCCAAATATTCCGTTAGTTCTCTCGCATACGTCAGGTCTTTCATCTTCTTCATTTTCGCCATAAATTCAATAAACTCTTTTCCTGACATATTGTCCATAAAAGCAATTTCGCCCGGAAGATATCCTACCTTCATCTGAACACAAGAAGCATTGCGAAAACAATCCATGTTTAAAATCTGCGCCCTTCCTTTTTGTGGGCTTATAAATCCCATAAGATGTCTGATGGTTGTAGTCTTTCCTGCTCCATTAGAGCCTAAAAATCCCACAACTTCACCTTCTTTCACAGAAAATGACACATCAAAAATTCCTTTTTTATTTCCATAATCCTTGGTCAGATTTTCAATTTCTATTACAGCCATCCATTCCCCTCCCAATCGTTCTGCTCTCTACTTTTTATCATTTTCTTCATTATACAAAAGCAAGGTTTATCGTACAAGAGTAAGAATGTTATGACAGAATTTCTATCACGTAAAAAGACTGCGTATCTCTCGATACACAGCCCTATAAAAATATGAAATATTGTTTCCTGATGAAGTGTCCTGACTTTAGTCACGAATTATTCTGTCCCTGCGGAGGATGCACCGTTTTGTCTGTTGCGGGAAAACAAAACTTTGTAAAACAGGATATCAGAAGCAGAACACCTCACCTGCCATTTAATCACGCATAATTCTATAAGTTCAGGTTCTTACCTTTCGGCATTCCATAAAAAAATCCACCTTCATCATGAAAGTGGAATCATCTACTGTAACTCACAGTATGAGGGATTCAAACTTTGCACGGAAGTTTTCACCTTACTGCTATTAAGCAGGTTTCCTGACTCATGGTTCATTGCTTTGCCTCTCCTTCTCGTATCTATATACAATGGATTATTGAAGCATTGCTCCCCAAATACAGTGACCGGATCGCTCAGGATTCTCACCTGATTCCCTTTTCACCGGCGTTGTGCGGTCAACGCAGATGCACTTAATAGGTTTATGGAATTATACAACACAATAATATCATTCCCTATACCCACAGTCAAGCATTTTTCTTTCTCTCATTTTCCCGTTTTCGCTTTGTCATAAGTCCGCCTATACGTCCGGTTTCTTTTGCTGACAGACTTTTCCATCCACTGTCTAAAACCTTATCTAAAAGTCCTAATTCCTCTGCAATTTCATATTTTACTTTCTCTTCTTCCGGAATATTATTCAAATCAATTTTTCTTCTTTTTTCTTTGCCATAAAAAAGCCACACTCCTTTCTTCTTTGGAGTATGGCCTTAATTTACAGTTTTATACAAAGAAACCTGCTTTTATTTTGGAATTACGATTGCTGCAATGATATAAGCGATAATTCCTGTTCCAAATCCCATGCAGGTAAGAATAATCCATGCAAGACGGATTAAGGTAGGGTCAATATTAAAATATTCTGCAATACCTCCGCAAACACCTGCTAACATATAATTGGTTGATGAACGATACAATCTTTTATCTGACATAATAATCTCTCCTTTTATTGATTTTCAAAATTAACAGCTACACTTCCTGAGCTACTTTCAATATCTATCTTTTTCAAACTTCCTGCAGTACCATACCTGGCATTTGTAGTTCCCGCATGTTCCTCTCCGTTTAATACAAGATGTCCACTGGAGCATTTTGCCCACACTGCATAATCATCTAAACGTCCTGTCTGTGTAACAGACAAATCTCCGGATGTCATTTCAATGTCTGTTTCCTGTGCGTCTAAAAGCTCAATTTCCATATTCCCTGACATCAAAGATAAATCACATTCTCTTACGGAAAGCTTTCCGGTACTTAAAAATTGCCCTGATTCTAAATGAACATCAAGGGCTGAAAACACTTTACTTTCAGGAACTTCAATGATAACGTCTTTCATTGCCCCATAATCATTATATTCTCTTTCTAATGTAAGTTCTCGGTCTTCTGTATCCAGTTCTAAAAAGTCCTGATCTGTCAGCCCGGAAATTCTGATTTCTTCTTCCTGAATAGTGCGAATTTCCACCATCCCTGAATACATTTCTATATCTATACTGTCTATTTCAGAAGGAAGAAATGCACGCTGTTCAATATTTCCATATTCCAAATCATCTAAGTCACCGAGATTGTGGTGATAATCATTAAAATCATCATCTCTGTCCCACCATGGTCCTTCATGATTCCGGCATGCTTTTCTAAGAACATGATACAAGCGTCTGTTTGTAAAATTACCGGTAATTGCCTGAACAGAACCACCAAATACCAATCCTGCACCGGCAAGGCATCCGCCTACAACCCCTGTAATGAGAATAACAATCAATGCAATTTTCGTAAATTTTTTCATTCTCTTTCACCTCCTGAAATTCCTCTGTGTAAAACTCTCTGTATAAAATCGATTACCCAGCGGAAACAAATCGGGAAAACCTTAACTGCCAGCCATAAAAATCCCAGCAAAAGTAATAAGCCAATACAAATCATCAAAAGTCCGACTCCCGCAACCAAACATACTGTAGGGATGGAAGGAAACTGAGTGATTGCTACGCCTAAAGAAATAATGCCGCCCATTAAAAGACCGATACAACCAAAGAATAATGCTGCTGCCACACCAATAGCTGCCCCTACAATTGCTACCAGAATACCTAATGCTGCAACTGCCAGTGCACCCCAAAACGGTACTGTTATAATTGCCAACAGTAAAATCAATGCCCATGACAAGCTGCTTCTTTTGGGTTTCTGTGTCATTCTTTCGCTCTGTACATCCGGCATATTTTTTTCTTCAAAGCGTTCATCGGTATATCCTGTCTCCCGATATTCCCCATACTCGCTGCTATTTTCATTTAAGTCGGCTTTAATGGTTGCCGCAACTTTTCCCGGACTTCCCAGCTCCTGAATAACAGTTGCTTCATTTTCCTCTCCGGCATCGTCAAAATAGTTTTCATAAAACTCCAATGCCTCTTTTCTCTCCTGTTCCGGTATGTCCCACAACAGTCGTTCCAACTGCTCTAAAAATTCCTTTCTTCTCATCATTTTCCTATTCCTCCCTCAAACAACGTACTTATCTTGGTTGAGTAGCTTCTCCATTCTGCACGATACAAATCCAACTGTACCTTTCCTTTTTCTGTTACTTTATAATATCGCCTGTTTCTGCCACCATATTCTTTATCATAAGTTTCCAAACATTCATCCTTTTGAAGTCTGCGAAGCACGGGATAAAGGGTAGACTCAGAAACCTCCAGAACTTGACGTACATCCTGTGTGATTTTATATCCGTAAGTTCCTTCGCTCTCATTGGACACAACCGCCAGTACAATAGCATCTAAGAGGGCAGCGCCTGTATTAAAAACCATAACTTCACCTCATTTCTATTGCTATAATATTGTTTTATACGCAATACTATTTTATATTCAATACTATATGTCATATAATATTATTTTGTCAATGATATTTTATAAAAGAAATTCGAAAGAATTTTTAAAGGAAAAAACTGAGGGACTGCACTGTTAAGCACAATCCCTCTTTATACACGCACTTATTTAATTTATAGCAAACTTTATTTTTTCTTTAAATGAATTTCAAAAGACACATCATCTCCGATTACTTTAGGCAGCAAAATCCCGCCTGTCATAAGCGCCTTTCCTGTATACGTTTCTCCTGTACCGAGAACTTCATACATTCCCTCTTCCAACCCTGCAAGTCGTATTCTGATGCGTAAAGTATTTGGTTTTGCACGAAATACCACGCCCTGTACCAATACTTCCTTCCTATCTTGGGATACAAATTCCCATACAGCCATATTTTCTTTATGTGGATTACTTAAACGATAATACAAACCATTGTGAATAAGAGGCTGATACTCCTTATAAGTCCTTATCTGCTTGGCAACCTCTCGTTTTTCTTCCTCACTTAAAGTATTTAAGTCCAGTTCATATCCAAAGCTGCCCGCCATGGCCACCGTACCTCTTGTCTCAATGGAAGTGCTTCTTCCTGTCTGATGATTAGGTACTGCTGAAACATGAGAACCTACTGCTGAGACAGGATAGAAAAAACTGGTTCCGTACTGAATAAAAGTTCTCTCATGAGCATCCGTATCATCACTGCACCAAATCTGCGGACAGTAATATAACATACCCGCATCAAATCTGCCACCTCCACCGCTGCATCCCTCAAATAGAATATGAGGAAATTCTCCGGTAAGACGTTCCAATAATTGATACAATCCCAAAATATATCTGTGAGGCATTTCCTTCTGTCCTTCTTTTGACAAAGTCTTACTGTACCAGTCGCAAACACTTCTATTCATATCCCATTTCACATATTCAATATGATTTTCCCGTAAAATTTTGCTGATTACCTCATACAAATACTCTGTCACTTCCGGATTTGCCATATCCAAAACAAGCTGATATCTGCTGCGTGAAGGATTTCTTCCCGGAATACGAATTGCCCAGTCAGGATGTGTTCGATATAATTCACTGTCTTCTGAAACCATTTCCGGCTCAAACCACAAACCGAATTTCATACCCATATCATTAATTTTCTTTACTAGTGTATTTAACCCGCCTCTAAGCTTTTCTTCGTTGACAAACCAGTCACCCAGACCAGAAGTATCACTGTTTCGTTTTCCAAACCATCCGTCATCCAAAACCATCATATCAATGCCCAGTTCCGCTGCCTGTCTTGCAATTTTCTCTATTTTTTCTTCATTAAAATCAAAGTAGGTAGCTTCCCAGTTATTAATTAAAACAGGACGGCTGGACAGCTTATATTGTCCTCTACATACATGGTTACGAATAATATGGTGGAAGCGCTGGGAAAGTTCTCCCATACCCTCATCAGAACAGGACAAAATAACCTCCGGCGCATAAAAACTCTCTCCCTCTTTTAATGTCCATGCAAAATTATCCTCATTTATTCCCATCACCGCACGAACCTGATCCAGTTCATCCAACTGTATCTGTGTCTTGAAACTTCCGCTGTACATCAAAGCCATTCCCATACAAAACCCTGTTGTCTCTGTACATCCCCTTTCACATAAAAGGGCTGTAGGGTTCTGCTGATGACTGGAATTTCCTCTGGTACTGCTACTCTCCTGAATACCGTGAATAAGTGGAACTCGCTCTGCCTGACGCTCCATATTGTGTCTGCCATGGAAATGAACCCATTCCCAATCTCCATAAGGAATATCCATAGCAAAACTATGCACTTTATTCAACACGATAGGTGTTTTTCCCTGATTTTTCACAATTACACTTCTGGTAATTACATCTGCATCAGAAATCACTCCATATAGTAAAATAACCTGCGTCTCTGTAACTGTATCTTTTAAAGTAATTTCCAAGGTCTCTGCCTGGTTTTCTTTTGCATAAACTGCAGGTAAGCCCGGTATTTTGTATTTTCCTTTTTTTATTTTATAACTTTGAAAACGTAAATCAAGAGCTGTACTTCCATCTGCATGAGTTACTGAAACAGCAGGCACACGGAAATCCCCAACACCCTCGGCTCCGTATTCCAAAGGTCTTGTATTTAAAGAATATTTACGATTGTCTCCTGCTTCGTAAATATTCCCTGAAAATCCTACATCCGGATAATCCAGTAAATAATCCATACAACAATCTGTTTTTGCTCCGTACCATAAATGATTTAATACACCAAATTCATCCACCTTCATTTGATAAAGCGTATTGTCTGTTTCCAAAGAAAAAACATTATTTTCTACTTTAATTGCCATATTTTCATTTCCTCCTAATGATTTTTCCATGCACCGATTTTATGAAAATATTATAACATACCAATTTGCAACTTATAAATATCTCAAATTTGCTCTTTTATACCATAATGCTTGATTTTATGATATAATAATATATTATAACGCATTTTGATATATTAAAAGGAGCTATATATGGGAAACGTTTTCTTTAATATTTTTCCAAATGAAAATTTCATAGACTTAGGTATGTTCCAATGCGGACGAGAAGCCTGTACTCCCTGTCATTCCTTTGGTCCGGTTACCAGAAATCACTATTTATTCATTATGTTCTTTCCGGAACAGGAACTCTTATGGCTGATGATGCAAAAAGGAATAACACAGACTTATTCTGTAAGAAGTGGACAGGGATTTCTATTTTCCCTGAACAGATTACAACCTATATGCAGACCAACATTCTCCCTGGGAATATTCATGGATTGAATTTGATGGTTTGAGAGTAAAAGAAGCCCTTTCACTTACTGATTTTTCTCTCAATCACCCAATATATCACCCACATTCCAAAGATTTACAGGAACAGATGGTAAAAGAAATGAATTATATTATTTCCCATCCGAAAGAGTCTTCCTTTCATCTTTTAGGACATCTCTACCTGTTTTTTGATTATTTTATTCAGTCTGCAAAATCCACGCGACTGACGCAGAGCAGTAAAATGAGTGATTATTATATACAAGAAGCTATTCACTATATGGAGCAAAACTTTCAGAATGATATTTCCATAGAAGAAATAGCTGCAGTTTGTGGCATTAACCGCAGCTATCTAGGTAAGATTTTTCGAAATTCTATTGGACGTTCCCCACAAGAATTTTTAATGAATTATCGAATGGTAAAAGCCACTGAACTACTGAAATTGACCACACTTTCTATTGCGGATATTGGAAATGCTGTGGGATACAGCAATCCTCTGCACTTCTCTCGTGCGTTTAAAAATGTCTATGGAGTATCGCCAAGAGAGTGGAGAAATGAAAATAAATGAAAACAAATTACGGAGAAAAGTTATGAATGAAACTAATTTATCTCAAAAATATTATGTTAGAAAATTAAATTTAGAAGATATAGATAAAATTTTTCATTTATGTTCTTCTAATTCTATTTTTTATCAATACCATCCTGTAAAACTTACAAAAGAAAGTATATTAGAGGATTTTTATGCCTTACCTCCAAATAAAGAATATAAGGATAAATTTTTTGTTGGATATTATGATGACGACATATTAGTAGCTGTCATGGATTTGATATTAAATTATCCAAAAGAAAATATAGCTTTCATTGGTTTCTTTATGTTAGATTATACCTATCAAGGTCAAGGCATTGCTTCTGAAATTATTCGAGACTGTCTCCAATATCTCAAACTTTCCGGTTATTATAAAGTCCGTCTTGCCATTGATAAGGGAAACCTCCAAAGCCAAACATTTTGGAAAAGAAATCATTTTTCCGAAACAGGGGAAGAATTTTTAAGTGACATATATACTTACCTTCCAATGGAACGAATTTTATGATAAGTAGATGAAGAAAGCACTTGAAATGGTTATTCTTCAACTCTAAAATTTACGAATTTTTTCAAGAACCATACATATTTCTCATGAAACAACATATACTTGAAAAGCCTGTAAGTATATGCTATACTCACGACAGGCAAAATGATAAAAGGTCCATTGGACTACACACAAAACCCCCATGAGCGGCATCTCATGGGGGTTCTATTCCATTAAAGCGTCTTAAACTCAGCCGAATGTACCAGCACTGCTTTTCCAATTCCTGATGAATAAATATAGATTTCTTTTACCTCTTTATCGGTAATCATTTCCAGAGCCTTTTTATAATACTGCATCTGCACAATATATTTTTCTACCAGCTCTTTTTCCTGTCCTTTTTGAACTTTATCTGTCTTATAGTCTACCAAAACCAGCCCGTCTTCTTCCTCAAAATAGGCATCTATAATTCCCTGTACAAGAATTTCTTCTTCCGTTTTATATTCTTCTCTAATCTGGTTTGCAGGCATGGCAATCACAAAAGGCTGTTCTCTATATAACTGCCCTCTCTGATATGCTTCTTTCATTCTGCCTGCAAGAGAACTTTTTGCAAAGCAATAAAAATCAGGTATCCATATAGATTTCTTTTCTTCTGCTGTCAGTATATGTTCCAACTGTTTCTCTATCTGCTCTTTTGTATCTATTTTCCCATAGTCCAACTTTTCCCATACTCTGTGGTATAAAGTTCCCCTTGCAGCACCTTTTAATTCTGCTTTTGTTTCCTGCATAAACAAAGGCACGATTTCCTCAGTTTCCTTCTCTTCCAGAAGTATCTCACTTTCTTCCATATCTTCCTTTTGCATTCGTTTTACCTCAGATACTGTAAGTTTTGCCGGAATAGTGCCTTCTGCCTGATAAGGATATTCATAAGAAAAACTGTCTTGGAAAAGTTCGCGCCATTTTTCATCATAGACTTCCTTGCTGTCCCACAAAAGTAATTCTCCCTTTTTCAACATTTCTTCTGTGCGAAGCTGAGCTTCATCTAACACCAGTTCTAAAGAACTTATCTGTCTCACTGTAAAATCCGGCTCTCTGTCATACATATCATTGAAAGGATACACAGAAAGATGATATCTTTTATAAAAAGGAGTCATTGACCTGTGTCTCGCCAGCGCTTTCAATACCCAATCCAGATAACTTTTTCCCTTTACCCTTAAACCATAGGGCATTCTTTCTTCCCCATGTTTTTTCAACATTTCAAAACTCTTTAACGTATCTTCCAACTTTGATATTACACCTGTGAGAATAAGTTTTTCTTTGGCTCTTGTTAATGCCACATAAAGAATACGCAGTTCTTCTCCCAGACTTTCCAGCAGGATTTCTCTTTGTACTGCCTTTTGTAAAATTGTTCGTGTGCGAATGCGAAGCTGTGTATCTATATAAGGAGAGCCAATGCCTAATTCAGGATGAAGTACCATATTCTCTCTTGTATCCTGCATATTCATTTGTTTACCCATTCCTGCAACGAATACAATAGGAAATTCTAATCCTTTACTTCCATGAATACTCATAATTCGTACCGTATCTTCATTTTCTGAGAGAATATTAGCTTCCCCAAAATCTACCTGATACTTTTTTAAATTTTCTATATAGCGGATAAAATTAAACAATCCTCGATAACTGGTGCTCTCGTAGTCTCTTGCCTTTTCTGCCAGCATCAGAAGATTGGCTTTTCTCTGCTCTCCTGATACAAATGCCTGCTGATATACTAAGAAATTTGTAGCGTCATAAAAGTCCCAAATCAATTCATGCATAGGTGTATAAGGAACTTTTCCACGAAGTTTTCTATACACAGCAAAAAATTTGCGTATTTTTTCTCCTAAAGGAGAAGAAAGATTTTCTCCCAACAGTAATGCTTCATAAAAGCTGCTTTTCTCATTCTCCATCCCCAGAACCTTAATTTCTGCTAATTCCTGAAAAGTAAATCCATCGGGAAGTCCGTGAAGAGCTGCTGCAAGTGGAATATCCTGCATAGGATTGTCCAGAATTTTTAAATAATCCAGAACCGTCATTACCTCCTGTGCAGAAAAATAACCTGTCTTTGTAGTAACACTGGCTGGAATTCCGCAGGAATTTAAGATTTTTTTGAAAAGTCTCTGCCCAACCGGACATGGTACGAAGCAAGATTGTAAAATCGGAATATTTCGCAGGTCGGTATTCCTCTGTTTTCTTATCCAAAACCAGATAATTCCCCACCAGTTCTCCAATACGCAAAGCAACCGCTCTCGCCTCTGACTCTCTGGTAATCTCCTCCTCATCATCTTCCAAAAGCAGTACTTCTGTTGCCGGTTCCTTTTCTTCTTCCGGTTTTTAGCGGAAAAAATTTTTTCCCCGGATATAGAGCTGCTGTTCTGTCATACTCTACACCCCCTAAATCTTCTCCCATAATCTGATAAAACAGATAATTTACACCTTCTAAAACTTCGGCACGACTTCTGAAATTCCTGTGCAAATCAATACGGAGGCAATCCCCTCCTGCTTCCTGAGGGTAAGTTTTAAACTTCTCCATGAATAAATCCGGTCTGGCAAGGCGGAAGCGGTAAATACTCTGTTTCACATCTCCCACCATAAAAATATTATAAATTCCATCTTCTATTCTTGAAACAGATGTTAAAAGCTTTTCCTGTACAAGGTTGCTGTCCTGATATTCGTCAATCATAATTTCTTCAAATTTCTTTGACAATTCTCTGGCTGCATCAGTGCGCTCATCCTTTTCTTTTGTATGATGAATGAGAATTTCTAAAGCATAATGCTCCAAATCACCAAAATCCAAAATATTCTTTTCTTTCTTCTTTTCCTTATACAGCTTCATAAACGCCAATGTCAAATCCACTAAAACACCTACAGGCTCTCCTGCTCTTTGAAGGTTTTCCAGCATCTCCTCTGCCGTTTCCTGAAAATACCGTTCTTTTAAAGCTTTTATCTGCTCTTTTGCTTCATTTCGCAAGTTCTTTGCAAGTTCCTGCCGACTTTCTGATACCAGCTCTTTTTCTGCTTTTTTTCCTGCTGGAAGACGCTTAAATTCCAGTTTATCAAGCATTTCCTTCCACTCAAAAAAGCATTCTGTCTGCTCTGACTTTTCCAACGCCGAAACTTCATCTTCCAAAAGACCAATGTAAAAAGCAGGGCCATCCGGCTCTTTTGAAACTTCCAGTGATTGCTTTAACAGCATAGAAGCCTCTTTGATTTCCTGTTTCACTTCGTTTTTTATAAGTTTCATCCACTCTGCGTTTTCCAGTTCCTCTATGCTTTCTACCTCATAAGCTTTGCGACAGTTCAAAAGCCATTCTTCCGGATAAGGGTAACTCATGGAAAAACTGTATAATTTTATAATCATTTCCGGAATTTTCTTATCTGTCTTTCCCCCTGCAAATCCATCTGAAAAAGCAAGAAAAGAAGGAGCTTCTTCTGTGTATGCTTCCTCTAAAACAGCATCTGCCACATCTGCCTGCAACAGGCGCATCTCCCCTTCATCTCCCATGCGAAAAGAAGGGTCTAAATCAATAAGATGAAAATAGTTTTTTACAATATAAGAGCAAAAACTGTCAATGGTGGTAATCAGCGCATGATGTACCAAAGTGCTCTGTCTCTGGAGATGTTCGTCTTCGGGATTTGCTTCCAGCTTTTTCTCGATAGCCTGTCGGATACGCTCTTTCATCTCCCCTGCGGCTGCTCTTGTAAAGGTTACAATCAAAAGCTCATCAATATCCACAGGATTGTTTTTATCTGTTATTCTTTGGATAATTCGTTCTACCAAAACAGCCGTTTTACCACTTCCTGCAGCCGCACTTACCAGTATATTACAGTTTCTGGTATCAATAACCTTCTGCTGTTCCTCTGTCCATGAAACACCCATCTTACTTTTCCCCCCTTTCCATTTCTTCTTCCATCAGACACCACAAATTACTTGATTTATCTTTTTCCAATTTACGATATTCATATCCCGGAAGCTTTTCATCAAAACCACATATTTCTTTATAAGGGCAATATTCACAGGCATTTTCTTTTTTCCATTCAAAAGGATTTACGCTGGTATTTCCCTTTAAAATCTCTCTGCCGATTTTTTTTTGCTTTATCCTGTACATACTCCATCATGATGGCAAATTCTTTCTGATTTGCTACTTTGGAATTACTGGAAAACGTACCTTTTGCCGTATATTTCACAGGCACTGCAAATGACTCTACACTTTTCCCCACTGCCAGATTTTTATCCAACTTTTGTAAAATTTCCGGCTCTGAACTGCAAATCCCATCCATCTTTAATTTCTTTAAAATTTCTTCCTGTGGATTTTCCGGATTTTTCACATCTTCTTTATTTAAAATGGGGTCTTTTGTATTATAGTAAAACACACCTGCCGGCTGTACAATCTTATCTGGAAAACGCTTCTTTTCCAGCTCAAGAGCTGCATTTAAGTAAAGCGCCAGCTGAATTTGAAGTCCATAATAAAGCTTTATTAAATCAAGCTGAGTGGTTCCTGATTTATAATCAATGACCTTCACATAAAGATGGTTTTCTTTATCCTGACATACATCAATTCGGTCAATCCGTCCTTTTAAATACAGCTTTTGCCCAGCTGCTAAATCAAAGTTCAGACTGTCTATATTATCTTTTTCTCCAAAAGCCCACTCCGTGAGAGCCGGATAAAATTCTCCCTGCTTTAACTGATTTTGCAGTGCCCATACACTTCGTTTTACCATACGTTTCACGCGGTTGATAATATAGGCATTTCTGGCGCTGCTTAACAAAATTGTCTCTCCGGATTTTTCTACAACTTCTGTTACACAATTTTCTGCCAGAGCATCCCTCTCCGCATCTTCTAAATCTATCCAGCTTTTCCCCTGTTCTCGTACTTTTCGCGCAAACAAGTCAAGGCTGTTATGCAAAAATGTACCCATATCTGCCATATTAAACTCATAACGGACACGTTCTCTTAGCATCAAACCATAGCTTAAAAAATGAGAACAGGCACATTTTGCAAACTGCTCCAGTCTGCTGGCACTATTGGAAAGCTCTGTTCCATAAAGAGCTTCTGCTACACCTTTACTGATGCTCTCCTGAGGATTTACATAATACGCAGCATCAATCAAACCGTTAATAAGTTCTGCATAGTCCTTTTGAGAGGTAAACCAGCTCATCAGTTCCTCAAATACAGGAGAAGTTCTATCCTGTTTTCGTATTTCTTCTGATAATTTATCTAATGCTCCATACTTACTTTCTGCAAACAGAGGAA
>ENA-OQCW01000807-OQCW01000807.1-human-gut-metagenome-genome-assembly--contig:-NODE-807-length-15235-cov-2.381387_pt1 | contig 15235 bp, 26 predicted proteins | sample MGYA00242767_ERZ504593 | MGnify/ENA primary metagenome ERZ504593 (study PRJEB26092, sample SAMD00036307) | human gut metagenome | host: Homo sapiens | study: EMG produced TPA metagenomics assembly of... | reverse complement strand
TCCCATCTGGATCTATGGACTGTCTATTACTCATTGGATAACGACACTTCTCGCTTTAAAGAGGCATCGGCTTCTGGAAAAGGCTTTATCTGGAGATTAATAGATGAGTATAATAACGATGTATGCTTCGATTTCAAGAACGCCCTTTTCACGTTGTCATCTTCTGATTTTGATTTTGTCACGAGTGATTCATTGGATTTTTATCTGTTCTCTCATTTAGAGACGGGAACCCCATCCCAGTCGGACATCAAGGATAAAACAATAGTGAGATCTGGTTCCGTTTATAATAATATTGTAAAATTCAAACTAACATCATCACCCAAATTGGTGTTTGGTTGCGTAAAAGGAGTCTTTGATTCAATATCTCCTTTTTTACTGTCTTGTAATCGAATTGAGGCTATTGAATCTGTTATTGTGTTTGGTATGAGCGCTAGTAAGTTTGCCTCCAGTAAGATTTGTCTTGGCGCTAAAGTCATTTCAAAAAAACGGTATCAAATATAATCAATTCTGTTTTTAGCGCTTCATTGACGCTTGAGGGAACTTATTCTATTAATAATACAAACATATGCGATATAAATAAAATATCTTATGAAGGCGATATTACAAATTGCTTTATTTATGGAGGACTTAGAAAGCCATCATTAAAATGCTCAACGATGAATAACGTATCCGTAAAAATTATTGCTACAAATAATAATACATTGTTGACTCTTTCCGATCGATTGGATTCTGTCGATGTTTACGCCAAGGAGAATGAATCTGGATCTTATGATATAAAAATCGTAGACCCGTTTGCGCAATAACATGGATAAAAAAGGATATGGAAGCTATTCGCATAGGAAACGACATCAATATAGAATGGACCATCTTCCGGGACGGTAAGCCCGAGTCTTTGGATGGCAAGAACATTAGCGTCTTCATGACCAATGGCTATAAGAAGATGGCGGTAAAAGACCTCCACTTCCGGGATAACGTGATACGATTCACTTACTTAGGTAAAGACCAAGATTATAACGGCGTCTATACGCTGACCCTTATCGAGAACAAAGGGAAGGAGGGCATGTACACCGTAGACGCTTGCGATGCGTTCCGTCTTATCCCACGGTCGTGCTCCGTAGGTGGAGATACGGGATGCGGCAGCGTCAAGGTGACAACGGTAAAGCTAACGGGAGATATATCCGTTCCTGCCGTAGGGACCGGAGATTATGAAAGTATGACCAATAAACCACGGATCAACGGAGTTGAGTTGGTCGGGGATAAGTCCCTAGAGGAGTTAGGGATACCCATTCTGCCTGATAATATCGTAACCGATGCCGATTACACGCATACGGATAACAACTTGACGGACGCTCTTTTGGAAAAGCTCGACGGATTGAGTAATTACGATGATACGGCGTTAAGAGAGGCTTTAACCTCCGAGATCATCAGGGCGAAGGAGGTAGAGGGGGATCTTGACACGGCCATAAGGAAAGTGGCTTCCGATCTGTCCACGTTTATAACGGGAGATCCGGACGCGGACAATGTCATCAACAGATGGCAGGAGGTGGTGGAGTTCTTGTCCGGTATGACAGAGGATAAGGATATGGCCGGAGTGTTGCTGGATTTGAAAAAACAAATACTTGCGGAGGTCACGAGTATCTTGTCAGGTTATTACACGTCCGGACAGATTGACGATAGGTTTGTCGAGAAGATCAAAGGGAAGGGACTTAGCACAAACGACCTTACGGATGAGTTGTTATCTAAGATCAACGGCTTATCCAACTATGATGATGGATGGGTCAGGAGTGAGATCGCCTCTATCAAGGCGGATATCGACACGTTATTGGGTGATGGAGCGAGCGACGCTATAGATACCTTCCATGAGATCGAGCTTTTTTTGCAGGGTATTACGGATAAGGAAACCCTAAGCGGTCTTCTCAATGACTTGCGTGCGGAGATAACGGCTTTGATCCCAATCAAGACATCCCAATTAACAAATGACGATCACATCGTAAAGGACGCTAATTACGTCCATACGGACAATAATTATACTGACGAAGATAAGGGTAAGTTGGATGGATTGGATAATTACGACGATACGGATATCCGGAATCTGGTCACCGGTCTAAGGACGGACGTTAATAAGCTAAAACCCGTTGTCACATCCACCCCGTCTAACGGGCAGATAACCATAACGCCGGACAAGGCAAAAAATGACGATCCGGACGTGTCGATAACGCTGGAGACCAAGGGAGACAAGGATAAGTCTCTGATGGCCGACGGTAAGTACCGCAAGCTGCCCGTGTACGGGAGGAATCTGTTGTTGGGATCGGGGAAGGAGGTAAGTAAATCTAGTTACAAAATCGCTGATTATTGGTTGGCGGAACAGATACCCGATGGGACGCAGGTCACTGTAACTATATGGGGTGAGATAGGGGACGGCAAAGAGTCGTTCGACTTATTTAATTCTGGAGCGTATGTGGGGGCATTAGCCAAGTTTCTTCCTACAGATTTTGTAAATGGGAAAGCTCACAAGACATTTAAATGGTTTACTACTTTAGTTGGTCATCAAGCGAATAATACACGTCTTGTTATATTTACCACTCCAAATACAGTTACCTCTACCTCCACCATCCACAAGATCAAGCTCGAGTACGGCGACATCTCCACCGAGTGGACCCCCGCTTGGGAAGATATACCAGATCTAGAAGAAAGGTACGCATATGGTGTTGAGTGGGATACTGCATCATCTAGTCCTGATGGAGTTAGAGTAGGTAATATGCAATTACATAGAGAACTACCTATCCAGAGTAAGATAAGGGGAGTAATACTGGATAATAAAGGTGGGATAAAAGTTATCTAAATAATTCAAATTGGAGTAATATAAATACAGAATATTTAACAGAGTCTGTAATGACTGAAATACCTGAACATTGGTATAAATTATATCAATACGGAACTAAATTTAGAATGATGCTATCCGCTATTCCATTACCAGGATATAGCCATATAAATCAATTTTATATAAGTTCATTTGAGTCTGGAATAGATAGAAGCTCCTCTACTTTGATTTCTTCTTATGGTGTTGGAAGTACAAATGTAAATAAAAGAGGTGGTGATAACACCGCTGAATGGGATAGCACCTACCGTTCCTTGTTAGGATGTCCCGTCACCAACCTCACCCGAGACCAATTCCGACAAGCTGCAAGAAAACGTGGAAGTGGTTGGGAAATGTACACCTACAACGCCCACAAGACCCTGTTCTGGCTATTCGCCGTCGAGTACGCCACGCTGGACAGCCAGAAGCCTTTCAACGCCCAGAAGGACGCTAACGGTTTCGCCCAAGGTGGCCTAGGTCCGGGACCGACGCAAATGACGGATTGGACTAACTTCAATAACGCGAATCCCCTTATCCCATGCGGCTATACCAACGAGTTCGGGAACGGCTCGGGAGAGAAGGCATATGTGGTGAAGAACGCTTCCGGCGGTACTCACGCCACGTTGATGGCTAACCGGTATCGTGGCATAGAGAATCCGTTCGGTCACATCTGGAAATACACTGACGGGGCTAATATACAGGTCACCACGGGCGATGCCGGATTGTCTATTCTATGGACTACCGATGAACCGTCGAATTTCAGCGACACCTCTTACACCGGTTATGACAAGAAAGGCAATATCTGCCGTACAAACGGTTATGCCAAGAAGATGTTGCTTGGGGAAGATGGCGATATAGTGGCCACGGAGGTCGGCGGTAGCTCCTCTACCTACTGGTGCTGCTACTACTTCACCAACACATTGGATAACCGCATGCAGGTGGTGATGGTTGGCGGTTATGCGGACCACGGGTCGGTGCGGGCCTCGCTTACGTGGATACGCATTTGCGCCTTCCGCTGCGTATCATAACATCGGTTCGCGCCTTTGCTTTTTCCCCGAATTTCGTAAAACGTCGGCGTAGCCGCACGTCTCACGTCGGGAATTTTTTGTATAACGATTAAATAACAAGACATGAAAAGAACATATAGCGACACGATACCGATCACTATAGAAAAGGACGGTGACGGCTCCTATCTTTACCGGTGGGACGTTAGAGAGGAGACAAGGGAGATGGGTGACGATATGTCCCCCGTGATCTCCTATAGTTACAACGAGGTCAGGGTATGGCCCACGTTGACGGCCAACAAGATATTGGAGGCCTGCATTAACGCCCTATGGGACAAGGACGTGGAGCAAAAGAAGCTGAACGACTACAACGCCGCCCAGCTAGGCATACTGGACTTGTCATACGTGGAGTCTTATAAGACGTTCCTTAACGAGAGGAAGGCGTTGAAAGACCGTGTGGATAGCGATTTCGCCGAGTGGGAGGCGGCGAGAGAGGAGGAGAGCATAATGGTTTTATAACTAATTAAAAAGGATCGGAAGAATGGATTGGACGATGATGTTAACCGCCGTATTAACCTTTGTTGGAGGAGGTGGTCTTGGAGCAGTGCTGATGTTTCCGCAAAAGAGGAAATCGGCCGAGTTGGAGAATGAGACGAAAGCGAGTGAGCAATGGAAGGAATTGTATATCAAAAGTCAGGAGGAAAAGAAAGGTTTGAGCAATCTTATAGATAAACTATACGACGATCAGGGACATTTTCGTGACGAGAATAACCGTCTTACAACCCAGATAGCGGTATACAAAGTACTTAAATGCAGAGATTTGAAATGTACCAATAGGAATCCTCCTATCGAGAACAATATAAATAGTGAGGATAAGGAGGATAAAGATTGCGATAAAGAAGGATCCCCAGATCCAAAAGGATAGGGGAGCCGGATAAACTTTAGCTTCCTGTCTTTCTCAAGTGAGGATAGCAAGGTTAACAAAGTGTACAAATGTAATAATAAAATTATAGATATGGCAAATGAAAAATTACTAGGGGACTTAGGCACAATAACCCGGAAACATTCGGATCAATAGTGATCTCTTTCAAGGCGAGATACGACCTAGCAAGGACAAGTCGTTTAAGCAGTTCAATACGATGGCATACGGTTACAGGGCGATCTTCAAGATCCTGTCTAACTATTACCGGAACTATAAGCTGGATACGATCCGCAAGATGATAGGAAGATGGGCCCCACCGAAAGAGAACCATACGGAAAAGTACATCCAATTTGTATCTGACTACGCAGGAATCCCGGCTGACGATCCGATAAACATCAACGACCGAGAACAGATGATTCGGATTGTGGCAGGGATGGAGCCGAATTTGAGAATGGGAGAGAGGCTGAAATGTCGGACGTTATAGCTGGATGGAATTTACTTTTAACAATAACAAGACCTAATGCTGTAGAGGTAAGCGTAAAATAAGATGAAAAAATATATTGGAACAAAACAGATTGAAGCAGAACCTATGACAATGGGCGAAGCTTTTTGAGAAAGGATTTGCTTAAAGCGGGAAGAGTACCTAACGAAAGCGAGAAGTCAAATGCTGGATATCATGTGAAGTATCAAGACGGTTACGAGTCATGGAGTCCAGCAGAGCCATTCGAGAAGGCTTATAAGATCTGTGATACGTTTATGAATCGTCTCCAAATAGAATTGTCCGAATTATCCGATAAACAAGAAAAGCTAGGTAAGTTTTTTTGGTACGGATATGTTCAAAGGATTGTCAACGCAAAAGCAAGTATTGCTACGTGCACAATTCGGAGCGATGGAAGCTTATAGGCAAATCCTTATTGAGCGCATCCGTATTGAGGGAATCGCAAAATGAAACCGTGGCAAGCAATATTAATACTAGTGTGCTTGGTAGCCAGTTTCACGGCTGGCTACCATATCCGGGGGGATGTGACTGATAAAGTCGTGTCTAAATCCGATACCGTATTAATAACCGACACGATCCATGACAGTATCCCGTATCCTGTTTACGAGACATTGGTGCAGACGATACCAGAGCCTTTTCCTGTCTACATTACATTAGACGGTGACACGATTAAGGAACCTATATATGTCCCGGTGCCGATAACTCAAAAGGAGTACAAGACGGATGATTACCGGCTGTCAATATCCGGCTATAAGCCTAATCTTGATTACATCGAGGTTTATAGAAGGACTGAGTATATAACCAAGACGATCTCCCCCCGTAGATGGGGAATAGGAGTTATAGCAGGTTATGGGATCGGTAAGATGGCTTGTCACCCTATGTCGGGATAGGTGGGTTTTATAGAATTTGGTGAGGCTTCCATGGCTCACGCCCGAGAAACCTCTGATAATAGAATGAATGCGTTATATGAATAACAAGGGCTGACGTTTTTTTGTTCATGATAATTTATATTAGTTTGATGGTGACTTCGTGAGAACGAGCCGGAAAGGGAGGATAAAGAAAAAAAGAATCTTCCCTAAATAATCGGATCGGAAGTTTGATTATTTTTTTCATGCCACGCACGACGGGAAGATTCTTATAAGTCTTTCTGCCGTGCACTTTTTTTTTGCCCGGCTTGATAGTAAAACAAACCACGAAATAAAAAGTTTATGAATAAGGTGGAAATTTTTTTACAAAAAAGTGATAGAGGCAGTCTGCAAGGAGTGCGGGACCGATCCGGTAATGATGTTTAGCAACAACAAGGAGAGGAACGTTGACGCTAGGGGAGTGGCTATAACCATACTGGCCGATCGCAAGTTGAGCGACAATATCATATCCGATCTGACGGGAATGACGAGGCAAGCCGTGAACCGGATGCGGAACTTGTATCCGGACAGGATAAGGAGGAGTTACTATCTGAGAAGGACGGTGGAGAGCGTCAAAGAGGAGCTATCCGGTACGGTCTGAGGGTGCGTTATGTTGTAAGGCATGTGATTTGTCTATGAAAAAATTTTCATATAACAAAATTTTGTGCGACCTTTGCGGCGTAAAAGGTGATTTTGTAGCCTCGTCAAGTAACCAGCCTTGGCAGAGGCTTTGTTGTATACGAAAAGTTTCATTATGGAAATATATATGCCACATGCGGTAAATGATATTAGGATAGGAGAAGCCTTCAATCATCTATTCAGGATAATCCTGAAAATGGAGAATTCCGATGATGATGATTTCATATGGAACTTCCAATATACGGCATTTGTGACTCCATTTTTCTTATTGCCTCTTATGCTTTATAGAGATAAGTGCGGTAAGAATGTGGTTTGCAAGAATATATCGGACAGTGTTAAAAGCTATCTGGACTCTATTCATTTTGAAGGAGGTGTAGTAGCTGACAGTGTTAGTGATTTTCATAATTATATGGAATATTTTTCTATGAAAAAATATATTCCTATAATAAAGTTCCCGGGATGTAAAAGCAAGGATAGCATAAAAAACGATATACTGTCTGTAGCAGAGAATATAATGATAAGGCAATTAAATATTGAAGGAGAGTTGAGAAAGGCTTTATCTTATATGCTGACTGAGACGATTGACAATATATCTGAACATTCAGAGAGTGAATTTGGTTATATATTTGCTCAGTATTATCCGTCAAAGAGTTATATAGACATTTGCATAGCGGATAATGGTATAAGTATACTGGGTAGTTATGTTAAGTCTGGCAAGGGAGGTATAACTAACGATGTGGAGGCTTTAAAAAGCGCGGGAAAGGGTATATCGACTAAAAATTTACCAAGATACCGAGAATCGTGGTTATGGTATAAGTACTTGCAAGAGAATGTTGTCTAAGGGACTTGGAGGAACATATTTTTTGCTGTCTGGGCAAGCGTTTCATCTTATGTCAGAGGAAGAGACATCATATATAGGACTTCCTGATTATATAAAATGGGATGGAACTATAGTGGCATTAAGGATACCATATAAAGAGGAAAGGATGTTTAATTTTTATGAATATTTAGAATGAAGATACATGGAAAAGACAATTGTGATATCAGAATTGATAAGGGGAGAGCTTCGTTCTAGGACAGAAGCTAAAAAAATCTATATAAGGGCTAAGGATTTGAATAGCCCATGTGTACGTATAGATTTTAAGGATGTATATTTTATGTCTCGATCATTTGCGGATGAGTTATGCAATACAATAGAGGCTTTGGCCTTGGATAAAGTGAGGGTCTCTATGGAGAATGAGAGCGACTCTATAGATCTGATGATGAAAATAGTAAAAGGTAATAGAAATAAACCGAGGAATATGCATGAGGACAGTGAGGTTAAAGAATTTTCGGACATGGATTCATTGTCAGAGTTCCTGTCTACCATATAAAATTATTTCATGCTATATAAAAGAGAATGATATGAAAAATTTAGATGAAAAAATAGCTAAGGAGTATAATGAATTCCTAGAAAGGAATAGTTTTGATAAATACTCAGATAGAAAAAACATATATCTAGTCCAAACACGCTACAATGCATGTATTGGAAACAGCCTTGCATAAATTAGGAGAAGAGCTCCTTTCCATATCATAATAAAGCCTCCCTTAAAAGGTAAAAGCGTCGTCAACACAAATTGGCGGCGCTTTTTTTTGTCTCATCCCCTTCCGCAAAGAACTAGCAACAACCTCGCAACAAGCTAGCAAGGAGATATTTATTTAGCAAGGCACTTCTCTGGATTTTTGTGGTGCCGGGATAACCCGGAATAACCATAAAATTCATGATATATGGAAGCAGAGAAAATCATTAAGGAGAAAGAGATCGTCCATGAGGATGAGCACAAGGATTACGCAAGCAAGGGCGTGGGTAACGCCGGCTTGACATTGGGTATCATTGGTACGGCTCTTGGAGCTTGGGCGGTGTCACGTAACCGTGGCGGCTTGTTCGGCGGTGGCTGGGGAGCCGGTATGCCGGAGAACGTTAACATCAACACGACCACAGGAGGCGGTGGTGGTTCCGGGGTAGGCGCTCCGACTGCGTTCATGGCTTGGGAAAAGGGCTGTGAGGAGGCGTTATCGCTTACAAACGCAATGTGGGGATTGAAAGTCTCAGGTATGCAAGCCGATTACGATCACCGCCAGACGGATATCGCCGAGAAATTCGCCTTGTGGAAGTCACAGGTAGACGCTGATTTCGGATTGTACAAGTCACAGGTAGACGCTGATTTTGGTCTATACAAGAACCAAAGAGACCAGTTCGATGTCTTGAAGGCTCAGATCGATGAATTGAGGTGTCAGGTGGCTGTAGGTTCGGCGATTCGTCCTTACCAAGACAAGTTGCTTCAATGCGAGATCGAGAAGGCGTTCACGGCTAGTGTCAATTACACCGATCGTAGAACCAGCCGTATGATCACGGGAGAATTGGTATTGCCAAATACCCCTACGGTAACAGGCTATCCTAGCTACAATCCGTGCTCATGCCCGGCATCCGCTCCGGCACCTACGGCTTAAGGTAAAGTTAGTGGCTTGTGCTCCCTAGGGGGCGCTTGCCGCTTTCCTTTTTTTAACCACTAACAGTATTATCATGCAGACAAATGTTTTTTTAGGGGGGAGTGACCCTGTATTAGGTAGCAACCCTTATAATCCGAATATAAGCGAGATAGAAGCAAACATTCAGCGTCTCCAGCAAGCGCAGCAACAGATGGAGATTCAGAAGCAACGTATGCTTAACCCTTCTGCGCAACAGGCCCAAAGCCGTAATCCGGTGTGGGACGAGATAGATAAGCTCGTTAGCGAGATGTCGGATAGCGAGTTCGAAATGGTCAATAACAATCCGGAGTATCAACAGTCCTACCAGAAGGTAATGGCTATCCTTAACCGTGAATACATGCGCATCATGCGTCCGTTGGTGGAGGAGAGCAAGGACGGAAAGGCCGCCTTGGAGGAATTGTTGGGAATGGCCAAGAAGATAAAGAAATCGGCCTCAGAGGAGGTTAACAAGAACATGGCGTTGTTCGCTGAGTACACGGCCAAATACGCCGATATGCCATACGCCGACTTCCTTAAATTGAAGAATAGCGGAAAAGGAGGTAAAAAATGACACGTGAGGAAGGTATGCTTATCGAATTGATCGATAAGGTCAAGAGACAAGGGTATGCTATCAATACCTTGAGAGAGGAAGTGGAACAATTAAAGAAAGAGTCATATGGAACTAAAGCAACAAGCTCTAGAGCTAAAAAGCAGGCTAATTAACTCGGTGGAGATATGGGCGGAGGAAAGGGTTGACTCTTTCGTCTCCGGTAACACGGCTTTCAAGCCCCTTGGCAAGTATCTGAAAAGAGGTGTCCACAACATCCTCGTGCAAAAGGACAAGGAGATCACCGATAAGGTGGAGGGTTTCATGATGTTCGTCGCTGACGAGAACGGCAATTACGATAAGGAAGAGTTATTCGATGACGCTATGAACGTATTCAAGAGCATGAAGCCGTATAAGTTCGAGCAAGGATTCTTGAAGGGTACGATCGGGGAGGGATCTATATTGGTGGAACTTCCGGATAACGCTCTTATGAATTTTATCCTAGGCGAAACGAACGCTATCCGTATAACGGAAGCGGATTTTTTGGAGTTGAAATCAATATTTACCGAATAATAATATGATATATGAGATACAAGGAACAGATAAGGGAGTACCAAGCCAAGGGACTAGGCTCCGAGAAGAAGATGTGGGCCTCCATAGACGTGATGGAGGAGGCTATGGAAAAGTTAAGGGAGAAAGACCCGGAGGCGTATGACGAGGCTATGCGTGATTTACATGAGGTTTTTTGTGGGCCTCATTATAATGAGTGCTTTGCTAGGATGGACGTGGCGGCAATGCGTCATAAAGGCAAGGCGGGAGAACATAAAGGTGAGCACTGGAATATGGAGCAGGTGGCTACCGCTATAAAAGGTATGAGCATCCCGGGAAATACCAACATATGGGACGTGTACGTTGCTCTTAACGCAAACTGGCACGACAAGGAAGTAAAGTTTACGGAATGGTTCGGTCCAGATGCCGAGAAAAAGATCATCGAGGACGCTATAAATTTCTATTTCCTTGACGATGACGCTCCTGAAGGCAAGGTTTGGATTTATATGTGTGCCATGGATGACTAAGACACGATCACATAACAAGAAAAGAAACGATTCTGTAAGACGGGAGATAGACCGCCTTATAGAATCGTTGTCGTTCGAGCCTATAAACTTTCATGAGGTTATGGCCCGGATTAGGCACTTGATGTGCCTGTTATGATATCTCTGAAATTAGGCAACTGCAAATAGAACGAGAATCGGCTTAACGGTCTCCATCGTTCAAGCAATGATTGGTTGCACTCATTCCATCCATCTTTCCCGAAGCGGATATCCAAGGCATTAGTTATCTTACGCACGATAGACTGGATGTATGGTACATTTGCCCTGTTCCCAATGGAAGGGGTATAAATACATATTTTGTATATTCCTCCATTATTACAATCCCAGTTTCCCCTGTAAAAAGTGATATGGGCTTTGTCTAGTATCGCCTCGTCTGACAAGCTTATAAATCCGTTGTAACATCCGACGTACCTAGCTTCGAATACTTTTAATCCAGTGGACGAGCGAAGAAGCTTTTTCAATTCTCTCTCGTCCCGGACAATTTGGCTTATTCCCATAAATAGCTATTTTAATTGTCGACTTTCCGTATTACTAAAGAGTTGAACGTGTTCAACTGATATTTAAGACCATTAGATAGATCCTCGCACATGTAGCATTGTTGATCGTTGGAATAATATACCTTGAAATCATGGGCCATGCCATTGATACGTATGATATCGTTCTCCATGACATCGTCCCCATCCTCGTATTTCTTTCCGGTAGGTGTGATCGTCTTGCCATTATCAATGTAAGAGATACTGGGGCGTCTTCCCACGTTAAGTATTTACCTGTTAATTTATAAATACTGCCTTTTGGAAGTACGATCGCCGAGTTGTGATCCTCGACGGAAAAATATTCCTCGTCATGCGCCGATCTCTCGTCCGTCCATACCTCTCCTTGCCGCACGGGGAAGTTATCAAGGATAACCTCGTCACCATTCTTGTTTACGGCCAAGAACACTATCGTTTGCTTGCCTAACTTCATGACATATTATAGTTTACTTATTCCTCGATTTGATTGGCTCATCAAGTATTTTTATCGACAATAGCGGATCTTTCTCCGTTAAAGTGTTCCTTAATTTTCATCATTATGAAGTCGAAGTGATTTCTAAATTCTTTGGTATGAGTAAACACGGGAAAATCTATATCAGACAAGTTCATATTTACAATATCGCTCATACACTTTACATGCTCGGAATGAGCCTTATTATAACCGATCCTATAAGCATCCATAACCAACCTTCTGACATCCATCCGGTCTATTGATTCTGGCTGTGGATCACACACCTTTTTTGAATGTTCAATCGCTAGCATTGTAACTTTTTTCTTTTTCATGTTCATATCTTCTTAAAATTGAATTTCTAATTGTTTTTTATTAGCCAAATAGATGGCTTTGCTTACTCCGGAACACCACCAATTAAAGGCATCTTCGGCAGAGTCGAACTCTAAGTACTTTCCGTATAAAGTCCGTAGCTTTTCTATTGTATTGATATATGCTCGACGGTGTAGTGGATACATTCGAAATTCTGAACGTTGGCCTTTACTATTCATAGGGCAACCAATACAACCTATTCTATCCATGATTTTGTAAAGAGGACAAACGGGAATATTTCTCATTTTCAGAAACTCGAAAACTTCCGAAGTTGTCCAGTCGAGAATGATAGAAAGTAAAGGTTTATCGCATCCCAGCTTGCAATCGGAAGTAAACTCTTTACGTTTTGCCCGGCGTGCGCTTTCTTCTTTCCTTATACCGATTACTGTAAGTTCATTCAATCCTCTTCGTTCTTTGATTACTTCACAACAGTATCGACGATTCCGGAGGGGTAACATCTTATTTTTAAGAATAAGCTGAAACATCGTTTTTTTCCGGATACAGCCAAGTCACATCGGGATAGTTTGACCGGATAAACCGAAGTACTTCCATCGGGTCTACAGACGTTTTGTAGAAATAGGCATTGAACTTCACTCCAGCCATCCGGCAAAGCTCATAGATTACCTGTGAGTCTTTGCCTCCGGAAAAAGCCACATGAAAACCGCTTGGAGAGTATTTCAAAGCAAGTTTTTCATACTTCTGTAGGGTTTCAATGGCCTTATCTATTTTGCTTTGCAACATGATTCAGTTTTTATTAGTTTTACGTTAATCAATTTCTTTGATAAGCTCACTCACCAACCATTCAGGTGGAATAGCTCTTGCTTTACAGAAATTTTCAATATCTTCTCTCTTAATGTCAGACACCTTATGTCCTCGAATGGTAAACTCTCTTTGGGGAACTTCTATTTTCCTCCGATTTGAATATCCATATTTATCTTTATAATCATTCATATTTTCTTAGATGTTAATTCCGTAAGTATTCTTATCCTCTTTTGATACATTATACCAATTTTCTCCGGAGACTATACCATTAATACCTTCACCTTGCAAATCCGATCTATCTTTGATTGTCTCAGAGATAACCTTGATTGTAGGATAGGTCCCGGTGTAAATTGTTGGAACCAGCTTTACTGCTTGAACTTCAAAAATGGAAGGCAATCCTTCACCCAGAAGATTATCCGGAACAACGGCCATTATTATCATTTTCCCTTCTGTAGATTTCTGGCATATCATATTGAAATATTCATTCTTCATGATTTATTTATTATTTGTTACCATTCTATTATTAATCCATAATCCCCACGTAGCCATTCTCCTTGATATACTTTGAATCCTTGTCTCATGAGTTCAAGTTTGCACTCATCTGAGAAGTATACCCAATGCGGGAAAAATATTTTATACTCGTTTCGTTTATTCGCTTCTTTTATAATATTATATATCTGATCTAACGATGGTGAGTTTTTTTCTAATTCTCTAGCTTTCATATATTTTTTTAATTATGAGCCTTCAAGGGAAGGCTCGGTTAATACTATTCCTCAGATCGAGTATAGGCATCCAATGGGGTAACACAAATTTTATCACCATTAGTATCATACCATTCATTACATTCTCTGCAATACCAACCCTGTTGTAAGTATTTAAAATAATCAGTACACCAGCAGCCAGTTATTACCAGATCTTCATCATCAGGTAACTTATCTTTTGTGCTTATCCACGGGAATTGCTTTGCCTGCCATTCGGCACCTGCTATAAATCCCTGATAATACGCAGGGAATGCACTACCGCTACTCCTGCTTTCAGCAAATAAATGAGCCGCTTCCTCTATCGTCTGTCCCATATCAATATTTCTTTCCATTGAAATACTTATTGTTTAAATTCCCAAAACGAAAGCTTGCCTTTCACGCCTGTTATCGGCTTGTCAAACATTACAGGATTTGCCAATACCCAATTATAGACAACCTCTCTGCCTGTAATATTCTCATGCAGTTTAGGATTCATGCCGACTGTGTAGTTTTCTGTTTTCTCTGCCCAAATGGATGAATGATTTACTACGCAATCCACAATCTCTACGCTGCCAATGATTGTACCAAAAGGCAGATTACCAAACATTGTTTCTTTAGCAATCGTACCAAATGCAGCCTTCATTTGAGCATCAGTTAAATCGACGCTAAACTTTTTACCATGAGAACCAGCAGCATGAATAAGCACACGTCCACGATAGTTAGTTCTCCAAGTACGATTCTCAATGTCTTTGATACCGTGGACTATCAAGGATGCCCAAGGCTGTTTAATAGTTATTGCTTTCATTTTTCACCTCCTTTCCTCAATTCATCTATCAGTGCGTCTGCGCAAGCAACTGCATATTGAGCGATAGCCTTTGGAATCGTATGTTTTTCGTTTTCCCCGTATTTTACCTCAGAACAAGCATAACCCACCTCATTTTCATCACTTAAAATACCATTCATGGCGCTTTTAGCAAGCTCGTACCTACGCTGTTCCCAATCGATGGTATTATATGTTGCTTTCATGGTTACCTCCTTTCAGTAGTTCGGGATTGTCATACACTGAGCCTATAACACTTCCTTGGCACACCTCTGAGTCTAGCAGTTCACATGGATTAACCCCATCTAGGGATATGCACCATCCTGTATGTTCATACAAGTCGATTACTTTTGGAAAATCTCTTTTCTCTTCATGTTTCCATGTTGAGAATATAACGGCATAAATACGTCCGCTTGGAGCTTTTATTAAATCCCCCTCGTAAATCTCCTTTCCGCTCTTGTCTTTTAAGCCTGTGAACTGGCCTACGGTGTCTTTATGAATGTAATCCCATTCCATAAAAAACGGAGAGGCAGAGCCTTCATTCGAATACTCCTTCCTTTTTTATGATTA
>ENA-OQCW01000806-OQCW01000806.1-human-gut-metagenome-genome-assembly--contig:-NODE-806-length-15237-cov-3.875182_pt1 | contig 15237 bp, 22 predicted proteins | sample MGYA00242767_ERZ504593 | MGnify/ENA primary metagenome ERZ504593 (study PRJEB26092, sample SAMD00036307) | human gut metagenome | host: Homo sapiens | study: EMG produced TPA metagenomics assembly of... | reverse complement strand
ATGGATTCGAGACGCCAACGCTTGGTCTTGCTCAGAGGCCGAGTTTCCATAATACTCACGAGGTCGCCAACGTGGGCGTCGTTGTGTTCATCATGGGCCTTGACCTTCTGGTGGAGCGGACGACCTTGCCGTACAGCGGGTGGGTCGAACGCTGTTCGAGCTCGACGGTGATGGTCTTGTCCATTGCCTCGGACACGACATAACCGCGACGAACCTTGCGGAAGTTGCGCTCTGTAGTATCAGCCATGCTTACTTCTCCTCCGACTTGGTCTCGGTAGCCTCAGGCTCCTGGCTGATGCCGAGCTCACGCTCGCGCAGGACGGTGTACATCCTGGCGATGTCGTGCTTGACCGCCTTGAGGCGGGCAGTGTTGTCGAGCTGACCGGTGGCAGCCTGGAAGCGCAGGTTGAACAGCTCTTCCTTGGACTTCTTGAGGAAGCCCTCGATCTCTGCGTTGGTCTTCTCGTTCAGATTCTTGATTGCGTAATCAGCGGTACCGACTGCCATCAGATATCACCACCTTCACGTGCGATAATGCGGCACTTCATCGGAAGCTTGTCGATGGCGCGGCGCAGAGCCTCGCGAGCGACTTCCTCGGACACGCCGCCGATCTCGAACATCACACGGCCGGGGTGGATGTTGGCGATCCAGAACTCGGGGGTACCCTTACCGGAACCCATTCGGGCGCCCAGCGGGTGCTTGGTCAGCGGACGGTCGGGGAAGATGTTGATCCACACACGACCACCACGCTTGATGTAGCGGGTCATGGCGATACGCGCGGCCTCGATCTGACGGTTGGTCACGTACGCCGGGGCAAGCGCCTGAATGCCGTAATCGCCGAAAGCGATTTCGGTACCGCCCTTGGACATGCCAGAGCGGCCCGGACGATGCTGCTTACGATATTTGGTCCTCTTTGGGATAAGCATCAGCTCACTCCTTCGTTTCCGTTGCGGCAGGAGCCTCGGCGGCGGCCTGGGCCTCAGCCGGAGCGGCTTCGGTCGCGGCCTTCTGCTGAGCGCCGGCGGCACGGTTGCCACGGCGCGGGCGGCGATCGCCGCGACGGCCCTGACGGTTGTTGTTCTGCTGCGCCTGCTGCTCTTCGAACTCACGCTCGGTCATGTCGCCCTTGTAGATCCAGACCTTCACGCCGATGCGGCCGTAAGTGGTCTTGGCCTCGAAGAAGCCGTAATCAATCAGAGCGCGCAGGGTCTGCAGCGGAACGCGACCTTCGCGGTAGAACTCGGAACGGCTCATTTCCGCACCGCCGAGGCGGCCGGAGAGCTTGATACGGATGCCCTTGGCACCGGCGCGCATGGCGTCCTGCTGGGCCTTGCGCATGGCGCGACGGAAAGTGACGCGGTTGGTCAGCTGCTCCGCGATGCCCTGAGCGACGAGCTGGGCGTCCAGCGCGGCGTTCTTGACTTCGAAGATGTTGAGCTGGACCTGCTTGCCGGTCAGCTTTTCGAGCTTGGCGCGAACCTTCTCGGCCTCGGCGCCACGGCGTCCGATGACGATGCCCGGACGGGCGGCGTGGATGTCCACGCGCACGCGGTCACGGGTACGCTCGATGACGATACGGGACACGCCCGCACGCTCGAGATCCTTGTTCATGACCTTGCGGATCTTGTCGTCTTCGAGCACGAAATCACTGTAGCGCTCGCCGACCTTGTTGGAATCGGAGAACCACTTCGAGCGATGGCTCTCAGTGATGCCCAGACGGTATCCGAACGGGTTGATCTTCTGACCCATCTCAGCGATCCCCTTCCTTGTTGGCAACGATGACCGTGATGTGGCTGGTGCGCTTGTTGATACGAGCGGCACGGCCCTGCGCACGAGCACGGAAACGCTTCAGCGTAACGCCCTCGTCCACATAGGTCGTCTTGACGACCAGGTCATTCTCGCGGAACGGCTCACCGGCCTTGTCGGCCTTGACGCGAGCGTTGGCGATGGCGCTCTCCAGCACCTTGCGGACCGGAAGGGCCGCGGCCTGGGGGGCGAACTTCAAAATGGTAACGGCTTCGGTGGCCTTCTTGCCTCGGATGAGGTCGACCATGCGGCGAGCCTTGCGCGGCGTCACGCGGACGTGACGAGCGATTGCTTTAGCTTCCATAAGTCATTCTCTCCTTTAGCGGCGGGCCTTCTTGTCGTCCTTCACGTGACCCTTGAAGGTCTTCGTGGGGGCGAACTCACCGAGCTTGTGACCGACCATGGCCTCGGTGACGAACACCGGGACATGCTTGCGGCCGTCGTGAACAGCGAAGGTGTGTCCGATGAAATCAGGGGTGATCATCGAACGACGAGACCACGTCTTGATGACGTTCTTGGTCCGCTTCTCGTTCTGCTCGTCGACTTTCTTCTGCAAGTGGGCGTCGACGAAGGGGCCCTTCTTGATGCTACGAGTCATCTTCTCGATACTTCCTTACTTGCGGTTCTTACCATTCGGACGACGACGAACAATCATCTTGTTCGAAGCCTTCTTCGGACGACGAGTACGAACCTCACCCTTGCCCCACGGCGAAACCGGCGGCTTGCCACCGCGGGTACGACCGCCGTGCGGGTGGTCGACGGGGTTCATGGACTCACCACGGGTCCACGGACGCTTGCCCATCCAACGGGCGCGACCGGCCTTGCCGAGCTGAATGTTGGCGTGCTCGGAGTTGCCGACCTCACCGATGGTGGCGCGGCAGCGAGCATCCACATTGCGGATTTCGCCGGACGGCATACGCAGCTGGGCGTAGGCACCGTCCTTGGCGACGAGCTGCACGGCGGCACCGGCGGAACGCGCGATCTTCGCGCCGCCCAGCGGACGGAGCTCGATGGCGTGCACGATCGTACCGGTCGGGATGTTCTTCAGCGGCAGGTTGTTGCCGGGCTTGATATCGGCCTTCTCGCCGGTCTCAATGGTGTCACCCTGCTTGATGCCCTCGGGGGCGATGATGTAACGCTTCTCGCCGTCGGCGTAGTGCAGCAGCGCGATGCGAGCGGTACGGTTCGGGTCGTACTCGATGTGAGCGACCTTGGCCGGCACGCCGTCCTTGTCCCAACGCTTGAAGTCGATGAGACGGTACTGGCGCTTGTGGCCACCGCCGCGGTGGCGGGAGGTCATACGGCCGTAAGAGTTACGACCGCCGGTCTTGCTGAGCTTGCGAACCAGCGACTTCTCAGGCGTGGTGCGCGTAAGCTCGGAGAAGTCCGAGACGGACGCGTTACGACGGCCCGCGGTCGTCGGCTTATAAACGCGGATAGCCATAATATAGTTCTTCCTTTAACTTTTCTCGGCTAACCTTCAGTTGCCAAAGATGTCGATCGACTGGCCCTCGGCAACGGTCACGATGGCGCGCTTCTGGGAAACACGCTGGCCGAAACCGGTGCGGGTGCGCTGGCGCTTGCCGGCGCGGTTGAGGGTGTTGACGTTCGTCACCTTGACCTTGAAGATCTCTTCGATTGCCTGCTTGATCTGCACCTTGTTCGCGTTCGGGGCCACCACGAAGGTGTACTGGCCGCGATCGGACAGGGCGTAGCTCTTCTCAGAGACGACAGGCTTCAGGATGATGTCATGTGCTGGCTTGTGAATAGCGACCATGATCAGGCCTCCTTGGCGGCCGGCTTGGTCTTCGCGTCGACGAAGGCCTCAAGGCCTTCCTTCGTGAAGACGACGTACTGAGCCGTGACCACATCGTACGTGTTGAGCTGATCGGCGAAGATCGGGTGAACAGTCGGGATGTTGCGCACCGACAGCCACTCGTTGACGTTATCGCGGGAGAACACCACGGTGGTGAACTTGTTCTCAGTCACCGGGGTGAGCGCGGCGATGGCGGCCTTGGTCGACGGGGTGTCGGTGACACCGAAGTCAACCACGACGACGCGGCCGGCGTTGGCGCGATCGGAAAGCACGTAGCGCAGGGCCGCGGCCTTCATCTTCTTGGGGGTGCGCTGCGAGTAGTCGCGCGGCTGCGGACCGAACACGGTGCCGCCGTGGTACCACTGCGGTGCACGGATGGAGCCCTGACGAGCACGACCGGTGCCCTTCTGCTTCCACGGCTTCTTGCCGCCGCCGGAAACCATGCCGCGGGTCTTGGTGGCGTGCGTGCCCTGACGGGCGGCAGCCAGCTGGGCCACGACGACCTGGTGGATCAGCGGGACGTGAGCCTGGACCTCGTCGGCGGTGTGGCCGAAGAGCTCGGCGGGCGCCTCAACGGAGCCAGTGGCCTGGCCCTTGCCGTCAGTGACGTTGAGAGTAACGTTTGCCATGATAATCAGGCTCCCTTCACTGCGGTGCGGACGAGGACGATGCCGCCCTTGGGGCCGGGAATGGCACCCTTGATGGCGAGGACATTGTTCTCGGCATCAGCGGACATGACGGTCAGGCTCTGGACGGTCGCGGTCACGTGACCCATGCGGCCGGCCATGCGCTTGCCCTTGAGGATACGGCTCGGAGTGGCGCATGCGCCGACGGAGCCGGGGCGACGTTCGTTCTTGTGAGAACCGTGGGTACGGCGGTAGGACTTGAAGCCCCAGCGCTTGATCGTGCCCGCGAAGCCCTTGCCCTTGGTGGTGCCGGTGACATCCACCTCTGAGCCCTCGGCGAAAGCGTCGATGGACAGCTCCTGGCCGGGCTCGTACTCGGCGGCGTCCTCGGTGCGCACCTCAACGAGGTGGCGACGCGGGGTCACGCCGGCCTTGGCGAAGTGACCAGCGAGCGGCTTGGTCACCTTGGTGGGATCAATCTGGCCGTAACCGATCTGGATGGCCTTGTAGCCATCGGTCTCCTCGGACTTGACGGCCGTGACCACGTTGGTGGACACATCCACCAGCGTGACGGGGACGAAGAAGCCGTTCTCGTCCCACACCTGCGTCATGCCGAGCTTGCGACCCAGCAGAGCCTTGTGGCTACCTCTTTGCGAAGTCATAACGATCCCTCCTCCCTTACAGCTTGATCTCGATGTTGACATCTGCAGGCAGATCGATGTGCATCAGAGAATCCACAGCCTTGGGGGTGGGGTCCACGATGTCGATGAGACGCTTGTGCGTACGCATCTCGAAATGCTCGCGAGAATCCTTGTACTTGTGAGGAGAACGAATAACAACAAACACGTTCTTCTCGGTCGGCAGAGGAACCGGGCCCACCACAGTGGCACCCGCGTTCGTCACCGTCTCGACGATTTTCTTCGCCGATTGGTCGATGACCTCATGGTCATAGGACTTAAGCCTGATGCGGATTTTCTGTCCCGCCATTGCCGTCCGCCCTTTCTAGCGATTCGTTGACTATTACCATCCTGCTAAAGGGCACCGGCGAGCATGACACACGAAAATACTTTTCGCGGCCATAACCACATCAGTGCGTAGACATGCAAGAAGCCCGTCGAAACGGACCCCTTGTTCCACGCTCGCTTTTTTGATTCCAATTTGCGAGCCCAAAACAGGCAACTTGTTAATTAAAGCACCAGGGGTACCTATAGGGAATTCGGGCGTGTCGCACGCCCGAATCCTGTCATATTTCCTCAGGGCTGCCGCCCCTCGGCGTCGCCTACCGGCAGCCCACCGGGCTACCGGCCACACGGCTCCGCGGGCGTGTCGCACGCCCGAATCCCGCCATATCCCCTCAGGGCTGCCGCTCCTCGGCGCTATCTACGTTTCGTGAGGTTGATTTGGTGCCTCGGGAACGTCTATCTGCGTTTCGTGAGGTTGTCAGAGCACGATACCCTCGGTATCACTGTCCTACGGTTGTTGGAATCATGCGGTTCCCGGAGCGCCTCTACTCTGCCATCAACCCCTCGAAATGCAGATAGCCCATTATTCTCACCTCTCAGTGCGCCGATACACCTATCCGTACGCGATTTTCAATGGGCTATCGGGAAAGGCAGTAGCCAAACGGCCCCGCGCACGGTTTTTCGTGCTGTACGATGACAACCAACTTGGGAGAGACATTCAGGGAAGGGGGAAGATTCCACTCTGCCAGGCTTTCGTGCACCAATATCCACAATCCATGCCCGAAGGTTCGGAAACGGTCAGTATTACGAGAACACCAGCGGCCTCGACGTGCAGGCGAAGTGGAAGAGCTGTACGACACCACCGACGCCAGCAACCCGTGGTGGAAGTACCCGGTCACCGGCGATGAGAACGAGACCGATCAGTTCGGCGGTACTTCCGCGGCGTACAACCGCGGCGCGCTCGCCCTCGCCGCGCTGCGTTCGACGGTCGGCGATGCGAAGTTCCGTGAGATCGAGAAGACCTGGGTGCAGGAACATCAGGAGCAGTTCGACCCGACTGGTCTGAAGATTACCGCGACTTACTCCGACAAGTCCACGAAGGCCATCGACGCAGCCGAACGGCGTGTCCAACCCGCTGTCCAAGACCGGCGCCAGCACGGCTCCGATCATCGCCCTGGCGGCACTCGCACTGCTGACGGGCGGTGCCGCCGTGGCGAAACGGCACTCGGAGCCTGAACCGCAGCATCGGAGGTAGCCGCGAGCGCCTGAGTGATACTGGGCGGCGTCAACGCGGACACCGTATGGCTGTTCGCCGCCTGGGTGCTGTGCTATTGCGTGCAGTTCTCCGCGGCGCGATGGTTCAAATCACGGTTCGCCCGCCGTTGGATGCCGCCAACGATCGTGTATTCGGCGGCCTTGTGCGTGGTCGGACTGCCATTCGTCATCATGCGTCCGGGCGCGCTGCGGTGGGCGCCTTTGTTCGTCGTACGCTGGCCGGGCTGTCATTCCTCGCCGCATGGCTGCGCCGGGAGCGCTCGCTGTGGGGCAACGACGGCCGAAACCGATGATCGCCGGCGTCACCGAAGCGATGTGCCTGCTACTGGTGTTCATAGCGGTCATCATCATCTGTCCTCACCTGGCATAGCGGCGATCCGCCTCCCCCTTCCTATCCGACTCCCTCCCCGACCATAGTCCCATTTCAGAGGCCGCAGATGGGACTTTGGCGGGATGAGGTGGCTGTGTTGTTCGTGAGGCAGGTCACAGCGCAGGCGCTCCCCTATGTGAAGCCCGCGTTGAAGCGCCCCGCGTGCTGCATTATCGTAATCACCGTGACAAAATCGCAAGCTGCACAGATCAAACCCATCACGGCGCATCACGCCAACCAGCTGTACCAGCACGGCACGCTGGCGCTGCTGGTGCCCGGACTGCTCGAAGGCACCACGACCATCGGCGAACTGCTCACCCACGGCGACACCGGCATCGGAACCGGCGAAGGGCTCGACGGCGAGCTCATCATCCTCGACGGCGTCGCCTATAAGGTCGGACAAAGCGGCGTGGCGGAACGCGTGCCGGACGATTTCACCATGCCGTTCGCGAACGTGCATCACGCCGCGTTCCAATACCAGTGCGAGCGCCGCGATATCGGCCTGGAGGATCTCAACAACCGCATCGTCGAGGCGAACGGCCGCGCCAACACGTTCTTCTCGGTCATCGTGCGAGGCACTTTCAGCTTCATCAAGACGAGGGCGGTCATCAAACAGCAGGCCCCGTACCCGACTCTGGTGGAGGTCGCCGACCGGCAGGCGATGTTCCTGCGGCACGACGTGAAGGGCACGATGCTGGGATATTTCTCGCCGGAGATGTTTCATGGAGCCGCCGTCGCCGGTTTTCACGAGCATTTTCTGTCAGACGATCGCACGTTCGGCGGTCACGTGCTCGACGCGGTGCTCGATCACGGCAAGATATACAGTCAGGTGTTCGACACGCTGGTGCAGCATCTGCCGGTGGATGATCCTGAGTATCGCAACCACGATTTCCGGCATGATCCGATAGCCGAGGCGATCACCGCCGCGGAGGGAGACAAGGCAGGTAATTGACGGATTCAGTGGGTAGTCGCGAAGAGAAGATTAGTGGAGGTAATCACTGAATCCGCGTGACCACTCACCGGCACTACGTGCCACCTCCCGCCAGCGGGAGGCAGGAATGGCCTGAAATAATTGTGGGGGCCTTCCGCATAGGAAGACCCCCACATTGGTTCAATCACCTGGGATGGGTGATGTCATGCCATCGTCAGACGCGCTCGGACGCCTCTTCGGTGGCGGCCACGCCCTCACGCTCAACGCGAATCTTGTGGCCTTCGGCCTGCGGCACGCCATAGTATGCGGCCACGGCGATGTCCTTCATGTCCTCGATCATCGGGATGCGCGGGTTGGCCGGGGTGCACTGGTCCTCGTAGGCGCGCATGCCGATCTGGTCGAGCACGCTCCAGAAGTAGTCTTCTTCCACGCCGCAGTCCTGGAAGGACTTGTTCATGCCGAGCTTGTTGTCACGGTAGTCCTCGACGGCCTTCGCCAGGTTCTCGACGCCTTCGGCCGGGGTCTTGCCCGGGTCGATGCCGATGATGCGGGCGATGTCCTGGTAGCGCTTGTCGGCGACGTACTTGTTGTACTTCGGCCAGCTGGTCGGCTCCTCCGGGACGGCACCGTTGTAGCGGATCACATACGGCAGCAGGATGGAGTTGGTACGGCCGTGGGCGATGTGGCACAGGGCACCGATGGTGTGGGCCATGCCGTGGCACATGCCGAGGAACGCGGAGCCGAATGCCATGCCGGCCATGGTGGCGGCGTTGTGCATCTTCTCCTGAGCGTTGGTCTTGGCCAGGCCGGGCTCGCCATTGACGGACTCAGCCAGGTTGTCCCAGATGAGCTTGGCCGCGTGCAGGGCCATGCCGTCGGTGAAGTCGTTCGCGTACACGGACACGTAGGCTTCCATCGAGTGGGTCAGGGCGTCGAAGCCGGCGTCGGAGGCCAGCTTGCGCGGCTGGGTGCGAGCCAGCACCGGGTCCACGATGGCCACGGACGGGGTCAGCGCGTAGTCGGTGATCGGGTACTTGTATCCGGTCTTGTGGTCGGTGATCACGGCGAACGGCGTCACCTCCGAACCAGTGCCCGACGAGGTCGGGATGCACACGAGCTTGGCCTTCTCGCCCAGCGGCGGGATGCGGAACGCGCGCTTGCGGATGTCGAAGAACTTCTCACGCACGTCGGAGAAGGAGATTTCCGGGTGCTCGTAGAGCAGCCACATGATCTTGGCCGCGTCCATCGGGGAGCCGCCACCGACCGCGATGATCGTGTCGGGCTCGAACTCCTCGCGCATCATCTCGGCGCCGCGCTCGACGGTCTCGACGGAGGGCTCCGGCTCGACGTAGTCGATGATTCGGAAGGTGACGCGATTGTCACGGGCGCGCAGCTGGTCAATGACCTTGTCGACGATGCCGAGCTGCTCCATCACCTTGTCGCACACGATGACGGCCTTCTCGATGCCGTGCATGTCGCGCAGGTACTTGATGGCGTTCGGCTCGAAGTACGTCTTGGCCGGAATCTTGAACCACTGCATGTTATTGTTCCTCCGAGCGATGCGCTTGATGTTGATCAGGTTCACGGCCTGGACGTTGCCGGACACCGAGTTGCCGCCGTAGGAGCCGCAGCCCAGGGTCAGCGACGGGGCAATCGCGTTGTAGATGTCGCCGATGCCACCGAGCGAGCTCGGCTGGTTCCAGATGATGCGGCAGGCGTGCATGCGCAGGCCGTACTCGCGCACCAGCGCCTCGTTGTTCGTGTGGATGGCGGCGGTGTGGCCGGCACCGAGCTTGAGCATCTTCTCGCACATCTCGAAGGCCTGCTCCTTGTTGTCGGCCTTGAGCACGGCCTGCACCGGAGCGAGCTTCTCGTGGGTCAGCGGCTCGTCGTCGGAGACCTCCTTGCATTCGGCGGCGAGGATCGTCTGTCGGCGGGGATCTCGAAGCCGGCGGCCTTGGCGATGAACTGCGGGGACTTGCCCGGCACCACGGAGTTGAGGACCGGCTTCTGGCCGGAGCCGGCGGTGCAGCCGAACATGTACTGCTCCAGCTTCGCCTTCTCGTCCGCGTTGACGAAGTATGCCTTGCGGCGCTTGAGCTCCTTGACGAGCGGCGCGTAGACGTCCTTGTGGGCGATGATGGCCTGCTCGGTGGCGCAGATCATGCCGTAATCGAAGTGCTTGGAGAGGATCAGGTCGTTCGCCGCACGTTCGATGTCCACATCCGGTATCGAGCTGTGACGGCCGGAGCGTTGCGCGCCGACGCCGAGGGCGGGCTTGCCGAGGAGTACGCGGCCTTGACCATGCCGGGGCCGCCGGTGGCCAGGATGGTGGCGACGCCCGGGTGCTTCATCAGCGCGCCGGTCGCCTCGATGGATGGTGTTCGATCCACTGCACGCAGTTCTCGGGTGCGCCTGCTTCGATCGCGGCGTCGCGGACGATCTTCGCGGCGGCCACGGACGACTTGCTGGCGCCCGGGTGGAAGCCGAACACGATCGGACAGCGGGTCTTGAGTGCCAGCAGCGACTTGAAGATGGCGGTGGAGGTCGGGTTGGTGACCGGGGTGACACCGGCGACGACGCCGACCGGCTCGGCGACCTCGTCTATGCCCATGACCTCGTCCTCGCGGATCAGGCCGACGGTCTTCTGCCCGGCCATGTAGTGGGTGACGTGCTCGCAGGCGAAGATGTTCTTGGTGGCCTTGTCTTCGACGAGACCACGGCCAGTCTCCTCGACGGCCATCTTCGCGAGCACCAGATGCTTGTTCAGGGCCGCGACGGACGCCTTGGCGACGATGCGGTCGACCTGCTTCTGATCGAGCTTCTCGAACTCGTCAAGGGCCTTGAGACCCTTCTTGACAAGGGCGTCGACCTCGGCTTCGGCCGCCGCGCGCTTCTCCTCGGGGCTCGGCTTGGCGGGCGCCTCGACCTGTGTTGCTTCTGCCATGAATACTCCTCGACTAGCTGTGGTTTCATTCCGTTGTCGTTGCCGCCATCACCTGGCGGATCATCCATCCACATGCTCGCTATTGCGCATCTGTGGCCTACGTCACAATCTACGTGATACACTGCGCAAACGCACACGAACAAAAACAACGGCGTTTCGTGTTTGTTTTTGGTATTTATTTGTTGCTATTTGTTACATTTAACCCTGTTTTGCCGCTGATATTCCACGAAATGATATCTTTTGTTCGCTTTTTGCGACATCGCACACCATCAAACGAATTTCCGCGACACAACTTATATAAAGTATGTTTATAAAAGTTGCACTCGTCGACAAACTTTTATAAAATTATTTATTAAAAGCGGTGTCATGCGTCCGGCACCACACGGAATCGACCCAGCAACGAGGCTCCAATGACGACCACGGACACCGACATCGCCGCAACCCGAAACATCACCAAGACGCGCAACAGGCAGGCCATCATCCGCCACCTCGCAACGCACGGCAACGTCACCAAGCGCCAGCTGCAGCTCGATCTGCAGCTGAGCCTGCCGACCATCACCGGCAACATCCGCGCGCTCGAACACGACGGCATCATCGCCCCCGGCCCCCTGACCGACTCCACGGGCGGCCGCAAATCCCAAAGCTACCGGTTCAACCCGAGTCATCGCACCGCAATCGGCGTCACCATGCACCGCAACACCCTGCGCCTATGCGCCATCGACCTGCAGGGGCGCCCCATCGCCACCCTCTCACGCACGCTCCCCTATGCCAACACCAACGCCTACTACCAGCGGATGGGTTCGGCGATCAACGATTTCGCCGCGGAGACCGAGAAGGCCCACGGCCCCGTGCTCGGCGTATCCTTCGCCATCCCCGGTGCCATCTCGGCCGACGGCACCGTCATCACCTTCAACGACTCGACCGGAGCGACCGGCGTCACCATCGACACCATCGCCCAGTCGGTGCGCTACCCGCGTCAACTAATCCGCGAGGCCGCGGCCATCGCCATGACCGAAACGCTGCACGACGCCGCCATCAGCGACGCCATATGCCTGTACCTGAACCGCAGACCCAGCGGCGCGCTCATCATGAACGGCCGCCTGCACCGCGGCCCGAACCTGTGCGATGGCGCCATCGAACACATGACGCTCATCCCAGGCGGCAAACCGTGCCACTGCGGCAGGCGCGGCTGCATGGCCGCCTACTGCTCTCCCGAAAACCTGCCGGAGGACTACGAGAGCATCCCCGGCTTCTTCAGCGTGCTGGAGCAAGGCGAGACCCATCACCGCGAGCGCATGAACGACTGGCTCGACCACGTGGCGCTGGCCATCGCCAACGTGCGGTGCGTCATCTGCGCCGACGTCGTCATCGGCGGGGAGGCGGCGCTGTACCTCGACCACGACAACATCGCCGACCTGCAGCGGCGGGTCACGGCCCTCAGCGTATTCGGCACCGACCATTTCACCCTTCGGCTGAGCCGCAGCGACGAGAACAGCGGCGCCATCGGCGCGGCCATGCAGTTCACCGACCCCTACATGGACGCGCTGTGCGGCTGGGACACGGGCCCGCACCCGTCCTCGCCCGCTCCGACACGGACGAAAATCGACACCGCTACAATGGGTGTATGAAACACGCGATACCTCAGCGGTATGCAATCCCTCATCGCTATGCGACACGACCGGGCCTGTACTTCACGGAAGACGGCGGCGCCGATGTCATCGTCCGTTCCGAAACAGCCGATCAGGTGTGGCTCTGCATCTACGAGAAGGTCGATCAACCCACCGCCTTCTTCAACGACGCCATCCGCATCTTCGATGATTCAGCAACGCCGTTCATCAACGAAATACACGAGCACGCCGTCTGCACGCGCATCATCGAGCCCATGTACGTGCGCGAGACGCTGTTCCGCATGGATGGGCCGAACTACGGCCTGTGGTACGTGCATCTTCCCAAGGCGTGGGACGGCATGCGCTACGCCTACCGAGTGGACGGCGCGTGGGATCCGAGCAAGGGCTGCGGTTCAACCCGTACAAGCTGCTGCTCGACCCGTATGGCAAGGGGATCGACGGCCGCATGAAGCTGTCGCCGGCCGCGTTCTCATACCAGTGCGACGTCAGCGAGGACGGCAAGGTGCGCGGCTCCGCGTTCGGGCCGATGAGCACCGTCGACGCACTGGGCAACATGCCCGTGTCGGTGGCCATCGACGACCGGGACAAGACCAAGCACGACGCCGACCCCTCGCACCCGCACGTGCCGTGGAGCAAGACCGTGCTGTACGAGCTGCACGTCAAGGGATTCACCGCGAACGCACCTGGCTGCCCAGGCAACTGCGCGGCACGTACGCGGGTCTCGCCCACCCGACCACGCTCTCGTACCTGCAATCCCTGGGCGTCACCTCCATCGAACTGCTGCCCATCCAGGCCAAGCAGGACGAGCTGTTCCTGCAGGAGCGCGGGCGGCACAACTACTGGGGGTACTCGCCACTCAGCTACTTCTCCCCCGAGCCTTCGTACGCCACTGCCGAAGCCCAGCGCAAGGGGGCCCGGGCGGTCCGCGACGAGGTCATCGGCATGGTGCGCGCGCTGCATGAGGCCGGGTTCGAGGTCATCATGGACGTGGTGTACAACCACACCTGCGAAGGCGGCGTGGAAGGGCCGACGACATGCTGGCGCGGTCTGGACGCGCTCTTGTATTACCGGCGTCAGAAGGGCAATATCGGCGGCTTGAGGACACCACCGGCTGCGGCAACACCTTCGACTTCACCAACACGCACGTGGTGACGTTCGCCGTGGACTCGCTGCGGTATTGGGCCAAGCGCATCGGCATCGACGGGTTCCGATTCGATCTCGGCGTGTCGCTGGCGCGGCTGGACGGGGACTTCACCAAGCATCACCCGTTCCTGTATGCGTTGCGTTCCGACCTGCTGCTCGGCAACCTGAAACTCATCATGGAGCCTTGGGACCTGGGGCCGCAGGGATGGAGGACCGGCGGATTCGGCATGCCGTTCAGCGAGTGGAACGACCGGTTCCGCGACACGGTGCGCCGATTCTGGATCACCGACACCCAACCGGGGGCGCCCAGCGGTATCGGCATGCAGGAGATGGCCACGCGACTGTGCGGTTCGTCCGACCTGTTCGCCACGGAGCCCGGGGCGCGGATGCGTGTCCTCGATCAACTACGTCTCGTGCCACGACGGATTCACGCTCACCGACCTGACCCGATACGCGGTCAAGCACAACGAAGCCAACGGCGAGAACAATATCGACGGATCGAACGTGAACCACTCCGCGAACTTCGGTGTCGAGGGGCCGTCCGACGACCCGGCGATCATCCGCAAACGCGAGCAGGCCGCCATGAACATGCTCGGCACGCTGATGCTGTCGCTGGGCACGCCGATGATGCTGGCGGGCGACGAATTCGGCAACTCGCAGAGCGGCAACAACAACGCCTATGCGCAGGACAACGACATCACCTGGCTGAACTGGGACTGGATGTACCAGACCCGCAAAACCATGCAGATGCACCGCCTGGATACGGTGTCCCGACTGCTGTCGATACGCAAGTCGCTGGGACTGTACCATCACGAGGAGTTCTTCACGCGGCTCACGCAGCTCGGCCTGTTCAAGCCGTCGAGCCGCGTGCAATGGTATCTGCCCGACGGCACCACGCCGATGGATCGGGACTGGTTCGACACGACGATACGCAGCTTCGCGATGCGACTGCTCTCGCAGGATGAGGTCGATGTGCTCATCGTGATCAACGGCGTCGACGAGGTACGCCGGTTCACCCTGCCGAGCGACTGCTCCTGGCAGTGTGACTGGAGTTCCGCGACCGCGGTCGGACTGCGGCCGGCGCCGGGCGATCGGCTGCAGCGTATCGGCAAGAACCAGGCGCTGCGCAGCAACTGGACCATGTCCGTCAGCGAGAAGGACAACATCCATCAGCTATTGAAGACCATTCAGGCGTCGCTGGCCGAGCAGGACAAGCTGGATCTGTTTGGCGCCACCACAGAGCATGCCGATGTGCTGTTCGAGGATGACGAGCAGGCCCCGGGCGTTGGCGCGGATGTTTCGGCGACCATGTCTGCGGCCAGTACCGTGCATGGCGCTTCCGCGTCGACCCGTGATGACGGCAACGCTACGGTTAACGGGTCGGCGGTATGGACGATGCCCGCACTCAGCATCAGCGTGATGCGCAGGCTGCAGTAGAGGTGCTCATAACGAACGAGGCCCTTTCGGGAAACGATGTTTCCGAAAGGGCCTCGCGATAGCCAGAACTGGCGTATATTAACGCTTCGAGAACTGCGGAGCGCGACGTGCCTTGTGCAGACCAGCCTTCTTGCGTTCCACGACACGGGAGTCGCGGGTCAGCATGCCGGCCTTCTTCAGGGCGGCGCGGTTGGCATCACGATCGATGGCGTTCAGAGCGCGGGCAACGCCGAGGCGGATGGCGCCGGCCTGGCCGGTGGTGCCGCCGCCGTCAACGAGGACGATAGCGTCGAACT
>ENA-OQCW01000803-OQCW01000803.1-human-gut-metagenome-genome-assembly--contig:-NODE-803-length-15275-cov-3.733298_pt1 | contig 15275 bp, 13 predicted proteins | sample MGYA00242767_ERZ504593 | MGnify/ENA primary metagenome ERZ504593 (study PRJEB26092, sample SAMD00036307) | human gut metagenome | host: Homo sapiens | study: EMG produced TPA metagenomics assembly of... | reverse complement strand
CCGCAATGGCAAGACTGCTCATAGCGCCTTCTATCTGTCCCATTTCCATGGCTTTTGCCGTTCCGATGCATGAGACGCTGTTCCCAAGCGCCAGTCCCTTTGCAATCGGCTCATGAAGTTTTAAAAATTTTGCAGATAAATTCTGCAATGACATTTCCCAAAATACCTGTAATGACAATCACTGCCACCGTAATGGTAACAAGTCCTCCCAGCTCTTCTGAAACGCCCATTCCAATGGCTGTTGTAATAGATTTTGGAAGCAATGTCACATACTGCTGATGATTTAAGTCAAACAGCTTTGCCAACGCCAAACACTGACAAGACTTGCCAAAACACCGGATAAAATACCCACTGCCACTGCCATAAAGTTCATTTTTAAGAGGGATAGCTGCTCATAAAGGGGAACTGCCAGACAAACGGTTGCCGGTGTGAGCAGATAGCTGATATATTTTGCACCCTCATTATATTCTTCGTAATCAATGCGGAAAATCAACAAAAATCCAATAACACAGATTGTTCCGATAAGCAGTGGATTTAAAATTGCCAGCTTAAATTTTTTCTTCATCAGTAATCCGATTTCATAAGCTGCAAGGCTTAATACTGCCCCAAATATAATAGACTCACTCAGAAATTCTTTCATCTTTTTTTCTCCTTTTTCTAATCATAATCTGTGTCACAACTCCTGTAACAGCTATAACAATCACCGTGGTGATGACGGTAATCATGAGCACAGGCACTACAACAGGACGCAAGGCATCCCATGACTCCAGCAAGCCTACTGCCGCCGGTATAAACATTACAGGCATGATTTCAATCAAAAAAACTGCCGCATCCTTTACCTGTTCTACTTTTAAAATCCCAGTACAAAGCGCCAGAAGCATTAGCATCAGTCCATACACACTTGCAGGTATGGGCAGTGGCAGAAGCATTTTTAAGCCTTCTCCTAAAAAGGAGAGAAATAAAATAATACTGAATTGTCGCAAAATCTTCATTTTTATATCCTCTTTCTATTGGTACTACCAGTAGTATAGGCATTTTACGCAGTAAAGTCAATATAGACAACCTGTTTTTCCTGTGATAGCATGAATATAATATGAAATGTAAAGGAGAATGAATATGACTGTATTAGAACGTTTTTTGAATTATGTTGTAGTAGAAACTACTTCTGACCCTTATGCGGAAAGCTTTCCAAGCACCAAAAGTCAGCTGGATTTCGGCCATACCTTAATGGAAGAAATGAAAGAATTGGGGCTTACGGATGTCACTCAGGATGAATACGGATATGTTTTCGGTACTATTCCTTCTACTGTTCCCGATTACAAGGGAAAAATTTTAGGTCTGATTGCTCACATGGACACAGCGCCTGCTGCTTCCGGAAAGAATATCAAACCAAGAGTTATTAAAAATTATGACGGAGCAGAAATTGTATTAAACGCTGAGAAAAAAATCGTAATGAAACCGGAGGATTTCCCTTCCCTGAAACAATATGTGGGACAGGATTTAGTTGTAACAGACGGTCTTACCTTGCTGGGCGGAGATGACAAAGCCGGCGTGGCGGAAATTATGACTGCCGCTGAATATCTCATCAACCATCCGGAAATCCCTCACGGACCTATCCGTGTAGGTTTTACCCCTGATGAGGAAGTGGGGCAAGGGGCTGATTACTTTGATGTCAAAAAATTCGGGGCTGATTTCGCCTATACTGTTGACGGCGGCGAATGTGGAGAACTGGAATATGAAAACTTCAATGCTGCCAGCGTTTTTGTAGATTTCACAGGTCTTAGTATTCATCCCGGTTCTGCTAAAAATAAAATGATAAATGCCCTGCTTTTGGCTATGGAATTTCAGGGTATGATGCCGGAAGCACAGAAGCCGGAGCATACCGAAGGCAGAGAAGGCTTTATTCATCTGGAGTCTTTGGAGGGTTCTGTGGAACACGCATCCAGCGAATACATTGTTCGAGACCATGATTTTGATTTATTTAAGAAAAAAAAGGAATATATGCAGAGAGCTGCCGATTATATGAATGTTAAATACGGAGAAGGTACGGTAAGCCTGAGAATGGAAGACTCCTATTATAATATGAGACAGCAGATTGAACCGCATTATTTCTTAATCGAAAATGTATTAAAAGTATACGAAAAACTGGATATTGAGCCAAAAATCCAGCCAATTCGAGGAGGTACAGACGGCTCACGCTTATCCTTTATGGGACTGCCATGCCCGAACCTTGGAACAGGAGGACATAACTTCCACGGACATTTTGAATATGTGTGCGTGCAGTCTATGGAAAAATGTGTGCAGGTGTTGATTGAACTTGTGAAAACTTTTGATTGATTTTAGGATTTCGTGCAAACTCAGATATTCCATATATAGAAACCTTCGATATTGTAAATCAAAAATATATGCTGGAAAAGTATGCAGGAGTTTAATCAAATGAGAACTTATATAAAAAAATCAGCAGTAATTCTACTCTGCCTTGCGCTTGCTCTCTCATTGACTGCTTGCAAAAATCCTAAAAAGGGAGATTATCCCGCAACCCTCATGATAGATGGAACTAATTATTACTCAACTGACAATCCCGTTTCCGTTGAGGTGGATAAAGATTTGATGAAATATACTACTTCCTATGTGGAAGACGGCATTCCGCAAAAAGACGGGGAGGAGAATTTCAATCGAAATGCCGGAACTCCTTATGCCGTTCTTGAGGATGGCATGATAGTTGTTTTTATTAACAATCAATGGATAGAGTTCAAGTCCAAATAAGAGGAGAATTAGAAATCTCCTCTTATTTTTTTACTTCCCAGTAATCCAAAAAATGTTTTGCCTCTCCGCTTTTATCTAATCGGCTTTTTTATATCGTTTCCCTTTTGTAGCTCCGTCATCTATAAGTTTTCCACCCCTAATCAATGCTCGCAGCAATTCTTTTTTTCGTCGCTTTTTTCGGAACTCCACTCCCCGCTCGTTCACCTATATTAATTAAATTAAACATCTTCATAAGCGATTTATTTCGTGGAGCAGACTCTCCACCTAAACGCATCTGCTTTTTTCCCTGTTCGGACATAACCAGGATTTGTAAAAATAATTTTTTCCTCTTCTTTCCTAAATTACTACACCTCTCACGCCATGATAATCTGCATTAATCAAACAATTTGCCAAAGCCTCACGAATTGCTTTATGGACCGGTGGGTCATCTACACATTCTCCTCCAACCATTTTAAACGGCACTTTGATATCCTTTATTATCTTATTATAGACTCTCTAGCATACTGTTTTGCACTATCATCATCTTTTTTCTGTCAGGTTTATTTTTTTGTCATTTTAGTTTACTTTAAAAACTATCTTGGGTCAAAAAAACAAACTAAAAAAAGCCCGGTCATTACCGAGCTTTCTTCAACATAATTTTATTTTCCCTACACTCTAAGCATCCGATACCCTACGCCCACATGCGTCTGGATATATTTCGGCTCTGACGGATTTTCCTCTATCTTTTTCTCAGCGTTGCCATGAACACCCGAAGGGACGCCACGTCATTATCCCATGCGCTTCCCCATATTTCCTTTGTTATATAAGTATGTGTCAGCACTTTTCCCACATTTTTGGAAAGCAGGCACAAAAGCTTATACTCAATAGGCGTAAGATGAAGTTCTGTATTCTTCATAAAAGCGCAGCCTGCCGCATAGTCGATTTTCAAATCCCCGTTTTGGAAGACAGAGCTTTGCACCATATCGCTTTTCATGTCATTCAGCCTGCGGAAGGTTACACGAAGTCTTGCCAGAAGCTCCTCCACGGAAAACGGCTTTGTAAGATAATCATCTGCCCCTGCATCTAAGGCTTCTATTTTATCAATATCCTCACTTCTTGCGCTGATTACAATAATAGGCGTCTTCGCCCATGTACGAATTTTCCGAATAACCTCAATCCCATCCATGTCCGGCAGTCCCAAATCAAGCAAAATCACATCAGGATTATGTGTCGCCACCTCTAAAATCGCAGTTTCTCCCGTGGCTGCTTCCTGAAAACGATATTCATGAGTTTCCAATGTAGTTGTAATTAAATTGCGTACCGCTGCATCATCTTCTACTACCATAATTAACGGTTTATTCATGTAATTGAACCTCCTTTGCAGGCAATGTGAATGTAAAACGGGCGCCATGAGGCTGGCAGTCCTCCACAAAGATGTCACCGCCGTGAGCATGTAAAATGGATTTACATAACGCCAAACCAAGCCCCAAACTTCTTCGGCTGTCTGCCGCATGACTGTTGCCCGTATAAAACATCTCGAAAATATACTCTTTTACCTCGTCTGAAATTCCACTTCCGTTATCCGATACACTGACTACGGCGTTTGTTCCCTCCTGCCTTGTCTCAATGAGAATTTCAGATCCCTTTGGTGTATATTTTACCGCATTATCCACCAAATTAACAAGTACCTGCACAATCAATCGTGCATCTGCCTTTACTAAAATCAAACTTTCAGAGAGGTGTACACGAAGCTTATGTTTTTTGCATCGCTTTTCCACATGGTGAACGGCTTCCTGCACAATTTCCTCCAAAAGCTCTGCATTTAGCCGAAGCTTCATAGTGCCGTCTTCAATTCTTGTAACAGACAGAAGATTTTCCACTAAGTTAATCAGCCATAAAGAGTCCTCGTAAATGTCCTCATATAACTGCTGCTGTTTTTCTTTTCCCATACTGTCTGCGTTGGAAATCAAAATTCCTGCGTTTCCCGAAATGGAAGTAAGGGGAGTCCGCAAATCATGAGAAATCGAACGAAGCAAATTTGCCCTTAGCTGTTCGTTTTTCGCCATTAAAGCGGCAGCAGCTCTTTCTCTTGTCACTTTTTCATTCTGCATGGCAAGGGCACATTCACCTAAAATCGACAGCACAATACTCTTTTCAAAGCTGTCTAAAGGCCATTCTCCCATAACAATTCCCAAAACGCCGAACACGCTTTGTCCCACACGCACAGATAAATACTGACATTTGGCATCCGGATATGTCTTTGTGCCTGCCCCCGCATGTTTATTGTTATCAAACGCCCATTTGGCAACGCTTCTTTCTTCCTCCGTCCTATATTCTGCCTCTGCTTTTCCTTCCTGAAAAGGGAAAAACACCGGCTTGTCCAGCTTATTTTCTGTTGCTTTATAAAAGATGATATCTCTTTTTAATAATTTCTTCAACTGTCCGCAGGTGACGGAAATAATTCCTTCTATGTCCTGTTCATTGGAAAGCTGCTGATTTGTATCAAAAAGTATCTGTGTACGATACGCTGTCTTAGCGGACTGCGCCGCCTGCTTCTTAATCCGTTCTGCCAAAGAACTTGTAATAAATGCAGCAGCCAACATAATCGGAAATGTAGTTAAGTAACTCGGGTCATAAGCCTTAAAGGTAAAACGTGGCTCTGTAAACCAGAAATTAAATAACAACACACTAATGAAGGAGCTTACAAGGCTGAAAATTCTCTGGGAGGTGGATACTGCCGTAATCAACACTCCCAAAATATAAACCGTAATAATATTCGCCTCGTTGAGCCCTCCCCATCGGAAAAACACACCGATTGCTGTGGCTGCTGATAAAATACCAAGAGTTTTTAAAATATCTTTGACGGATTTTTGAAGCTTTGACTTTTCTTTTAATTTTCTCAAGTCATCACTCCCCTCTATCCTACCGTAATTTTTTCCTCAGGAAATCTTCCTACTTCTATGTGCTTGCCTGAAACTGCTGCAAACACCAGCGTCAGACCGCCTACACGTCCCCAGAACATCAAAAGCATTAAAATCAAATGGGACACAGTTCCTACCTCTGTGGTAATTCCCAATGTCAGACCTACTGTTCCGATTGCGGAAGCTGTTTCAAAAAGGCAGGTCAAAATAGGAATATCTTCGATGCAGCTTATGATAATTCCTCCTGAAAGGAAAAGCACCACATACATAAGAAGAATGGTTGCTGCATCATTTACGGTGCTTTTTGAAATGCGGCGATGAAAAACCTGCGCATTTTCTCTTCTTCGAAATACAGAAGAGGTGGAAGCAAAAAGTACCGCAACCGTAGTGGTTTTCATACCTCCGGCTGTTGAACCGGGAGAACCTCCGGTAAGCATCAGAACAATCATAATCATAATTCCCGCCTCTGTAAATAAGGTCAGGTCCACAGAGTTAAATCCTGCTGTTCTGGGTGTTACCGATTGGAAAAAGGATGCCAAAATCTTTTCGTATAAGCTTAAATTACTCCACTGCTCCTGTGAAAATTCTACAAAGAAAAAGTAAGCTGCCGGAAGCAAAATCAAAAAGCTGGTAACCGTAAGAATTACTTTACTTTGCATTCTGTATTTCTTAACATGAAATTTATTTGTCTTAATATCCTCCCATGTAAGAAAACCAATACCGCCGGTAACAATCAATGCCATAATAGTAAAGTTGATAATCGGCTGGGAAGCATAAGTAGTGATAGAAGAAAACTCCTCCCTCACTCCCAGCAAATCAAATCCGGCATTACAAAATGCAGATACGGAATGAAAAATCGCATACCATAATCCTTTAAAAAATCCAAAATCTTTACAAAAAACAGGTGCCATCAATGCTGCTCCCATAAATTCTATGCAGAACGTTGTCTTTAAAATAAATCCTGTCATTCTCACCATACCACCTACATGGTGTGCAGAAATTGCTTCTCTCATTGTATTTCTCTGCATCAGACCGATTTTTCTACCTGAAAACATGGCAACAGAAACAGCCACTGTTACTACTCCCATACCGCCAATCTGTATCAGCAATATAATGACAAATTGACCAAAATAGGACCAGTAAGTGGCCGTATCATGCAGCACCAATCCTGTCACGCAAACTGCTGATGTAGAAGTAAACATTGCATCCAGAAAAGGTGCACCTCCCGGTTCTTTGGTGGAAATTGGCAGCATTAAAAGAAAACCACCTGTTAAAATAACTATTAAAAAACCTAAACTAATAATTTGAAAGGAAGAAAAATTTTTCTTCTTAACTTGGAACTTCATCTCGCCCTCCATGCTTATTACAGTATCTTCTACTATATATCCTGTGATATAAAGAATGTGTAAATAAATTGCATGAGGTATTAAGACTATATAAAGATTTATACCCCGTTTCCGGTATAAAGCTGATAATACTTTCCTCTTTGCTCCATGAGTTCGTCATGAGAACCTCGTTCTATAATTCTTCCCTTTTCCAGTACCATAATACAATCACTGTTCTTTACCGTAGAAAGTCGATGTGCAATGACAAAGGTGGTTCTTCCCTCCATCAGCCTGTCCATGCCTTCCTGAACCAGCTTTTCTGTTCTGGTATCGATAGAGCTTGTAGCCTCATCCAAAATAAGTACCGGAGGATCTGCAACCGCAGCCCTTGCAATGGCAAGAAGCTGTCTCTGTCCCTGACTTAAATTTGCTCCGTTTCCGGTAAGCATAGTCTGATATCCATCCGGCAGCCTGCGGATAAATCCGTCTGCATTTGCCAGCTTGGCTGCCTGAATAATTTCTTCCTCTGTGGCATCCAGCTTTCCGTAGCGGATATTATCCATAACCGTAGCGGTAAAAAGATTGGTATCCTGCAATACAAATTCCCAGAGAACGTCTTAAATCGCCTTTCTTAATCTTGTTGATATTAATTCCGTCATAACGGATTTTACCGTCCTGAATATCGTAAAAGCGGTTTAAAAGATTGGTAATGGTCGTTTTTCCTGCACCGGTAGAACCTACAAATGCGATTTTTTCTCCCGGCTTTGCGTACAGCTTAATGTCATGAAGCACAATTTTCTCATCTGTATAGCCAAAGTCTACACCATCCAGCACCACATCTCCCTGCTGCTCTACATAAGTGGTTGTATTGTCTGCCTGATGATAATGCTTCCAGGCCCAGTGTCCGGTACGTTCCTTGCTTTCTTTAATCTCACCGTTTTCCTTCTTGGCATAAACCAGTTCCACGTAACCGTTGTCTTCTTCCGGCTTTTCATCCATGAGCTCGAAAATTCTCTTTGCTCCTGCCAAAGCCATAACAATACTGTTTAACTGCTGGCTAATCTGGTTTACCGGTCCTGCAATGCTTCTGTTAAAGGTCAGAAAGCTGGCAAGCCCTCCAAGAGTAAAGCCTCCGATGCCGTTAATCGCCAAAACACCGCCTACCACCGCACAGACTACATAATTGATATTTCCAAGCTGTGCATTTACCGGTCCTAAGTAATTGGCAAATTTATTGGCATTATCTGCACTTTCGAAAAGCTGGTTATTGATTTTATCAAAGGCTTCTATGGCTTCTTCTTCATGACAGAAGACCTTTACGACCTTCTGACCTTCCATCATTTCTTCAATATAACCGTTTACCTTACCGATATTCACCTGCTGCGCCATAAAGTGTTTTCCGGAAAGTCCCGCAATCTTCTTTGTCACCAGCATCATCAGTCCCAGCATAACCACCGTTACCACCGTAAGGGGAATATTTAAAATCAACATACTGATGAACACGCTGATAATCGTAAGGAAACTGGAAATCATCTGTGGAATACTCTGGCTTATCATCTGTCTTAACGTATCAATATCATTGGTATATACAGACATGATGTCCCCGTGGGGATGGGTATCAAAATATTTTACAGGAAGACTTTCCATTTTGGCAAACATATCGTTTCGCAGATTTTTCAATGTTCCCTGCGTTACATAAATCATGATTTTATTGTACATATAAGCACATAAAACACCAATGAGATAAAAGCCTGCCACTCTGGCAATCGCCCATGCAAAAGGAGCGAAGTCGGGCACTTTTGCCTGTGTCAGAGGAATAATATAATCATCAATCATGGTCTTCATGAACATCGTTCCCTGTACATTGGCAAGAACACTGACAAAAATCCCAATAAGAACAAAAATCAAATGGTATTTATAATTCTTTCCCACATACTGAAAAACTCGTTTTAACAGCTTTCCTGAGTCGCCTTTCTTTTTTCCGTCCTTTTTCACTCCTTTTCACCTCCCTGTTTTACATTTTCATCAAAGTCACCGCCGCCCTGATTTTGTGACTGGTAAACGTCACGGTAAATGGCATTGGTTTCCATCAGTTCTTCATGAGTTCCCATACCGTTGATTTTGCCTTCTTCCATGACAATAATCCGGTCTGCATTTTTAATGCTGGAAATCCTCTGTGCAATAATCAGTTTTGTGGTATCTGGAATTTCCTGTGCAAAAGCCTTTCTGATTTTTGCATCCGTTGCAGTGTCTACCGCACTGGTGGAGTCATCTAAAATCAAAATCTTCGGCTTTTTCAGCAATGCCCTTGCAATGCAAAGTCTCTGCTTCTGACCGCCGGAAACATTGCTTCCGCCCTGTTCTATGTAAGTGTGATATTTTTCAGGCATATTCTCAATAAATTCATCTGCACATGCCAGCTCGCAAACTCTTTTACATTCTTCCTCTGTGGCATTTTTATTTCCCCATCTGAGGTTTTCCAGAATTGTTCCGCTGAACAGCACGTTCTTTTGCAGAACCACCGCCACCTGATTTCGCAGCTCTTCCAAATCATACGCTCTTACATCCACACCGCCGACTAAGACTTCACCCTTTGTCACATCATAAAGACGGCTGATTAAGTTTACCAGACTGGACTTTGCACTTCCTGTTCCTCCGATAATTCCAATGGTTTCACCGGAAGCAATCTCCAGATTAATATTAGAAAGTACAGACTCCTGACTGTCTTTTTTATAGGAAAAGCTTACATCTTTAAATACAATGCTTCCGTCTTTTACTTCTTTTACAGGATTTTCCGGATTACAGATATCAGCTTTCTCATTTAAAACCTCTGTAATACGCTCTGCTGAAGCAAAACTCATAGTAACCATAACAAAAATCATAGAAAGCATCATCAAACTCATCATAATATTCATACAGTATGTCAAAAGACTCATCAGCTCTCCTGTAGTAAGGTCACCTACCACAATCATATTTGCTCCCAGCCAGCTCAGTCCCAGAATACAAGCATAAACGGCAAACATCATAAGCGGCATATTTGCCACAATAATATTTTCTGCTTTAATAAACATCTTATATACGTTTTCTGCTGCTTTAAAGAACTTGTTGTTCTCATAATCTTCACGCACGTAAGCTTTTACCACACGAATACCGGAAATATTTTCCTGTACACTGGCATTTAATTCGTCATATTTCTTAAAAACCTGCTGGAAATACTTGGTTGCTCGACTCATAATCAGCACAAGACAAATCCCCAGTCCGATAACTGCCACAAGATAAATACTTGCAAGCTCTGCATTAATGGTAAATGCCATTACCATAGCACAGATTAAGCTTGCCGGAGCTCTTGTAAACATACGTAAAAGCATCTGATATGCCATCTGCAGGTTCGTAACATCCGTTGTCAAACGTGTAATCAGACCTGATGTACTAAATTTATCAATATTGGAAAATGAAAAGGTCTGAATATTATCATACATCGCCTTTCTTAAATTTCTGGCAAATCCGGCAGAAGCTCTTGATGCATATTTTGCACCCATCATACCTGCCCAAAGACCGCAAAGTGCCAATACTACCATTGCAGCTCCTACTTTGCCAATGTGCCAAATGTCTCCCGTTTCCACACCCTTATCAATAATAGATGCCATTAAAAACGGTATCATGGTTTCAAATAAAACCTCTAAAATCATAAAGATTGGTGTCAACACAGAGTCCTTTTTAAACTCTTTTATTTGTGCTGCCAAGGTTTTAATCATATTCTCCTCTCCCTTCTTATTTAATTGTTAGTTTCCTAACTATTGTGGTAGAACTATTATAAGAAAATCAATTTTTAATGTCAAGATTGTAATTACATAAAAAATATCCATCCAAGATTAGTTTATATCTTAGATGGATATTTTATTTTATATTATTCTACCCAAACGCCTGAGCCATTCACATAGCTTCCATCAATCCAAGTGTCTGATGCCATGTGTCCATCCTCATAGAAATAATAGCAACTACCATCTATCCAATTCCAACCTGTTTGCATATAACCATTAGATGCAAAATAGTACCACTCACCGTCAATGGACTTCCAGCCTGTCTGCATATAGCCATTAGATGCAAAGTAATACCACTCACCATCAATGGACTTCCAACCTGTCACATAATTACCATTCTCATCGTTATACCACCAGCCTACACTGTCAGATTGCCAGCCGGACTCAGCTATAGAACCTACAGGTTTATATATTGCACTAACTATAACGTCTTCATCGGGCATGATAAAGCTACATACTTTATCTTCCGGCTCATCTAGTTGTACGTTTCCCTTGGTAACCTCCCATCTTGCAAATTCCATACCCTCCGGAGCCATATCCTCTTCATAGTAAGCCCAGACCTGATCACCAGGTGCGGCTACATCAATATACCAGTCAAACTGATTGTCTGGAATCGTCTTACATGTAGATCCCCCTTCCACACTAAACGCATGACCGGGAACAAACTCTGCAGCAATTTCTATGTCTTCACTAGGCATAATATATGGACATAAATAAGAAGAATATGGGCTATCCAGTTGCACATTACCCTTCTTAACTATCCACTTAGAAAATGCCATACCCTTGGGTTTCGTATAAGGATTAATTTTCAAATACATCTGTGTCCCCGGAGCAGCAGTAGATGTCGACCAAACATATTCTCCATTAGGTAATTCATACTGTGCATATCCATTTTCTACAGAAACAGCATAGGCGTCATCATAAATTACGCCTATTTCCACATCCTCATTTGGAACTGTAAGTCTACAATATTCCATGCTGGTCGGATTACTTAACTCCACATTTCCGGATTTTACATACCACTTTTTGAAGACTTTATTCTTCGGTGTTTTAGACTGATCGAAATACAGGTAGATTTCTCTACCCGCTGTGACAGAGGAAGAATTTAATACATAATATCCATCTTCTGCTGAAATCTTTATACCACCATTTTCCACGGTGATTATAGGACAATTCTTCGCCAACTCTGCATGAATTTTCACTTCACCATCTGGCATGGTAAAACTACATCCATGATAACTGGTCGCATTTGTTAAATCTGTCAGATTTCCATTATCATCAGTCCATCTGACAAACCCTGTTCTTGATGATATGTTATAATCAGAAAAATTCAAATAAATCGTTTCACCCGGTGTAGCTCTGTTTACCCTTTTTTCTTTTTCCACCTTCAATTTCAACTTCTGCATAAGAATAACCCTCTGCTGTAGTGACAGAAATCGGATAGGTACCTTCTGTATTTTCCTGTACCTGTGCTGTTTCATTTCCCCTTGGCTGTGCTTTCACTGTAACTCCAGTATCTGGAATTATAGAAAAAACCATGGTCAATACCAGTAGTATTGAACCAAATCGTTTCCAGATTGTACTTTTCATTATAATGCCTCCTACTTTCTCTTTTTTTAAATTTTTAGTACATTTATTATTACTAATATTTTACTATCTCTATCATTAAAAATCAATATTCCCATCTATGTTAAAATTAGTTGATATTTTAAATGAAAAAGAAGCTATCACATTAGCTCATCGAAAACATTTACGCATTTCACATTCAGTCTATACTCAAATTGCTTAAATATTCCAAATGATTTTCTAATATGATAACCTCTTTATAAATAATATTCTAAAATACAGATGCATCAATCGGTTCTGCACCTACATATTCCTCTAATGTAAGATTTTGTTCTGTGATTTCTTTTGCTGCCTTTTTCCCTACATAACGATAATGCCACGGTTCAAAAATCACACCGGTAATCTCACTTTTGTCCATAGGATAACGTAAAATAAAACCATACTTCCATGAATTTTCCATCAACCATTTCTGATCTTCTGTTTCCATCTGTGCCTCATCAAGTTCCTGATATTCAGAAGACACAATGTCAAGAGCAAGACCTATCTGGTGCTCACTGGCGCCAGGTTTTGCCACCACAGTAGCTGCCTTCACTGCTGCCTCTTCATAACTTAAACCTTCTTCCTGCATAACTCTGGTAATTTTATTTTCATAAAGTGACACCTGCATGTCCCATTCCCGAAAAGCAGAGCAAATCATTGGATTTCTTCCTGCTGCTCTGGCATCTGCAAACATTGTCTCTAAATCCTGCATAATCCGTACATCTACCTGATAGCCATTAGTATCCACTGTCTCTGTGGAAACTTCCGGCACATCAGTTTCCGTCATAGGATGGTCTCTGTTTACCAGCTTTAAATACCATTGCTGTTTTTCTGTTTCTTCTGCCAAAATAGGACCTGTGGGCTCAATATTCACATTCTGCTCATTGTTGGCTTCATTTTCTTCCTTTTCATCCTGTTTTTCTTGGGCTTTCTGTTCTTTATATGCCTGTTCTAACTTCTCTTCTGCTTTTTTTTCATCAATGGAAATGCCCACTGTTATTGCACTAAAAACAATAAGACAAATGACTAAGAAAATTCTGCCGTTTCGCTGTCGTATTCTGCGTATATCTCCTTTATATCGTCTTCTTCTCATTCTCATACCGCCTTTTTTGTTGTGCAAACATTATACCATCTTTTTTTTCATTTCTCTTGTTTTTCTTACATTTTTCATAAAATTTTCGGGAATTTTTATGTATACTTTAAAAGAGCAGAGACTGCATTTATAAAAATGCCTTCCTGCTCCTTTATCAAATAATTTATTTTCCTACCACATACCCATAAAATGCTGCATAGTAAGTGTTACTGCAGTAATTCCTATCCAACAGGCCATTCCCATTAAAATAGGTTTTCCTCCGCTCTTTACCAATTTTACAATATCTGTATGAAAGCCAATAGCTCCCATTGCCATGACAATAAAAACTTGGAAAGTTCTTTCAAGGGCTGAAAGCTTTCAATCGGAACACCTGCTGCCACAGCTACGGTAGTAATCACACTTGCTCCTATAAAAAACAGAATAAAGAATGGAAAAACTTTTTTCAAAGATACCTTTTCTCCATCTTGATTTTCTGCTTTTTTCGCTCTGCGAACTGCTAATACTAAAGTAATCGGGATAATTGCCAGTGTTCTGGTAAGCTTTACTGTTACTGCTTTATCTAAGGTCTGACTACCCAAATGATATATGCTGTCCCATGTGGAAGCTGCTGCTGTTACAGAAGATGTATCATTGACCGCAGTACCTGCGAAAACTCCGAAAGCCTCTCCTGATGTAGTAGAAAATCCGATGGCAGCACCTAATGCCGGAAAAATCAATGCTGCCAGAATGTTAAAAAGGAAAATAACAGAAATTGCCTGTGCAACTTCTTCTTCATCCGCATCTATTACAGGCGCTGTTGCTGCAATCGCAGAACCGCCGCAGATAGAGGAACCAACTCCTACCAGTGTAGAAATTTTTTCCGGAATATTCATAATCCGATGAAGCACAAAGGCAATCACCAGGGAAGTCGTAATCGTACATATTATAATAGGAAGAGATTGCTTTCCTGTTTCCATAACTACTTCTAAATTCATACCAAATCCTAACAACACAACTGCATATTGAAGAATTTTTTTCGAAGTATATTTCACACCGCCCTCAAATGCCTCTTTCTTTTTAATTACCAATGCTAAAAGCATTCCAATGAGAATGGCAAATACCGGTCCTCCTATGACAGGAAAAATTTTTCCTAAAACACAAGATGGAATTGCTAATGCCAAACATAATAATAATCCTTTTCCGTTTTTTAATAGAAAGTTCATCCTTTTCTCCTTTACATAGCAGCGTGAATTGCTGCGATTGTTCCATCTGCAACTGCTGTAGATACCTGACGAATATTCTTAACACGAATATCCCCTGCAGCATAAACTCCTGAAATCTCTGTTTCCATATTTTCATCTACCGGTATAAAACCATTTTGTAAATTCAACTCTGTATATAACTGTGTGTTTGGAATTGTTCCTGCATAGACAAAAACGCCACATCCCGGATCTGCAATCGTTTCAATTGCTCCTGTTTTTTCATCAGAAAACTCTAATGACTCTACCCGTTCCACTCCATACACCCCATACAGTCTTGTGTTTAAACGCACTTTAATGTTTGGTGTTTTTACAACTTTCTCTTTAAACTTCTGCAATACATCCCAGATTTTCTTCAAAATTGAATAATGGTTACCTCTGCTGCATATTTTGCCAAATATAAAGCCTCTTTCACCGCTCCATCAGCTCCACCGATTACATACACATTTTTTACCCCATTGATATCTTGCAGCATCTTTCGCCGCATTCATGCGCATCCCTTTTCCTGTCAGCTGCTTCTCGCCTTC
>ENA-OQCW01000802-OQCW01000802.1-human-gut-metagenome-genome-assembly--contig:-NODE-802-length-15287-cov-4.154947_pt1 | contig 15287 bp, 10 predicted proteins | sample MGYA00242767_ERZ504593 | MGnify/ENA primary metagenome ERZ504593 (study PRJEB26092, sample SAMD00036307) | human gut metagenome | host: Homo sapiens | study: EMG produced TPA metagenomics assembly of... | reverse complement strand
AGCCGAACCCGCTGAAGGCCGCCAAGGTCACCGAGATCGATTACAAGGACGTTGCGCTGCTGCGTAAGTTCATTTCCGATCGCGGCAAGATCCGTTCCCGTCGTATCACCGGCGTGACCGTGCAGGAACAGCGCGAGCTCTCCAAGGCGATCAAGAACGCCCGCGAGATGGCCCTGCTGCCGTACGCCACCACCGGTCGCTGAGTTAGGGAGGATAGGAAATGGCTGAATCCAAGGTTATTCTCACCCAGACCGTTGCCAACCTGGGCCACTCCGGCGATGTCGTCGCCGTCCGCTCCGGCTACGCCCGCAACTACCTGTTCCCGCAGGGCCTCGCTTTCGCGTGGACCAAGGGCGCCGAAGCTCAGATCGTGCAGATGAAGCGCGCTCGCTTGGCCAAGGCCGTCGCTACCCGCGAGGACGCCGTCGCCGCTAAGGCCGCCATCGAGGGCACTACCGTCGAGATCGCCGCCAAGGTGTCCGAGTCCGGCAAGCTGTTCGGTAGCGTCACCGCCGAGCAGATCGCGCTGGCTCTCTCCGACAAGGCCGCGGTCAACCCGAAGGCCATCGAGGTCGAGCCGATCAAGACCACCGGCGACTTCCCGGCTAAGGCCGCCCTGCACCCGGAGATCACCGCCTCCTTCTTCGTGAAGGTCGTCGCCGAGTAACTCCGGCCCATCAGACAGATTATCGTCTGAGCTTAAGCATCAGCCCCTCCGCCGCTCCGCGCGGCGAGGGGCTTTTTGTATTGTTCCAAGTCGCAGCGAATGATTCTCAATAAGGAAAGTGCGAGGATTGCGAACATTTACGCACAAGTGAACAATATGAGAAAACGCTGCTTTTTCCAAGGATTTGCGGACATTGATGTTCATTTGGAGTTGCGGCGGGCTCGCACCTTTCTTAATGAGAATGATTTGCTGCGAGGATGGGCGTTCTCAAGACGCGGAAGCCAAGCCAGCCCCGTTCAACTCGTTGACAGCGGCGAACGGCATCACCCTCAAAGCCGGTGAGTCCCTGCTGCTCAAGGCCGGCGCCACCTGCACCAGCGCGACCCAGACCATCGACGGCGCCTCGGTCAAGACCGGCCTGCGCGTCATCAACTCCAAAGGCGCCAAGGACGCGCCCATCACCATCGGAGCGTACGGCGAAGGCGCCGCGCCCATCATCGCCGGTGCGGGCGTCAGCGAGACCATCCTGCTGAAGAACTCCGAATACATCACAGTGCAGGGCTTCGAAGTCACCAACACTGATGCGAACGCGGCCGATTACGAGAAATACATGCGCCGCGGCATCGCCGTGGACGCTCGGCAACGCCGACAACACGAAGAACAACGACACCGGCGGTGCCACTCGGCGCCCGAAGTCCGAACTGAACCAGACCGACGCCGTAGTCTCCGGCGAGTACGCGGCGAACAGCTCACCCCGTACAAGGGCGACACCATCAACCAGCGCACGCTGTCCGCGACGCCGGGCAAGACGTACCGTCTCGGCCTGTGGGCGACGCTTGGCAAAAGCAACGACGACACCCCGTCCACGCTCAAGGTGCAGGTCAAGTTCAACCTCGCGTCGCTTGGCGCCGTCAGCTCGTTCAGCCAGTACCGCAAGACCGTGCTGAGCGAGACCGTGGACGCCGAAAGCAAGGAAGGCGGCAAAATTCACTACAGCGGGTCGTTCATCGTGCCGCTCGACGTGGACCCGTATGCCGCGCTGTGGGTCGCCATCTCACAGACCGATCTGGCCTCCGGCTCGTTCGCGTACATCGACAACGTCACGCTCGTCGAGGACTCCGCGGCCGTGTCCGACGTTGCGTCGATCGCCGTGACCACTCAGCCGACCAAGACCGAATACGCCATCGGCGACGCGCTCGACCTGAGCGGCATGGCCGTCACCGCCACGATGTCTGACGGCACACCGCCGAGCTCGGCGAGGGCGAATACACGGTCTCCGAGTTCGACTCGTCGACCGCCGGCGAAAAGACCATCACGGTGACGTACGCCGCCGATACCTCGCTTACCGCCACGCTCAAGGTGACGGTGAAGGAGGCCGAGCCGGTCGACACCGTGCCGCCGGTGATTTCCGGTGCGGATGACGTGGCCGTGGAGTTCGGTGCGTCGTTTGATCCGATGGCGGGTGTGAAGGCGGTTGATGATGTGGACGGTGATGTGACCGGTGCCGTGAAGGTGTCCGGTGACACAGTGGACACGAGCAAGCCCGGCGCGTACACGTTGGTGTACACGGTGAGCGATGCGGCCGGTAACGAGGCGTCCGTGACCCGTGTGGCCACCGTCAAGGAGAAGTCCGGCGAGACGCCCATCGAGCCTGGCGACAAGGAGCCCGACAAGGAGCCGGGCAAGGATACCGACAAGGACGGTGATAAGAATGACCAAGGCAACAAGAAGCCGGGCCTGTCCGCGACTGGCGCCTCGGTGCCCGTCGTTGCCATCGCCGCAATCGGCCTGCTTGCGACGGGCGCCGTGTCTGTGGCGGTTCGCCGCCGTCGCGACATCTAAGGCGCGGATTTCCTGAGTCGCGTTGGCCCTGATCGGCTCAGGGCCAACGCATGGCATTGATGCCGGTCGAATGGCTGTCCCATTCGACCGGCATCTTCGTCTATTTTGGCCTTGCCCGGCGTGATTCCACGATGTATGTGCTGCTATCTTCGTTTCGAGGGGTTGATTCCACTGCCTGGGAACATCTATCTGCGTTTCAGGGGGTGGCCAAAACACTATGCACGGAATATATAGGGCATTTGCTCATTGAAATCATGCGGTTTGCGTGATGTTTATACTTTGCTACCAACCCCCTGAAACGCAGATAGATGTTCGTCGCGGCCTGAATCAACCCCTTGAAACGCAGATAGGGGCGGATTGCGAGGATCACCCGGGCGGGGCATGCTTCCAGCGGCGAATTAGGGGTGATTTGACTCGGGCGCACCCTCTCGACGAAAACAAAAAAGGTCAGAATCTTTCGATTCCGACCTTGCTTGTGCCCCCGCAGGGATTCGAACCCTGGACACGCTGATTAAGAGTCAGCTGCTCTAACCAACTGAGCTACAGGGGCGTTGGTCATTTCTTGAGCCGAGTGATAACTATACTCAGAACTCGCTGCGATGCAAATCGGCGTGTTGCGTACGGCGTGTCGCGAGTAATTCCAATGGGTTCCACATGACTGCACCCAAGTGTGCATGGCAGGGCAGGGTGTGAATCAACGGGGATTCTGCCGTTCAATCCGCCCGTATCGCCGTTCGTCAAGGGGTAAAGTGTACAATCACGTCGTTTGCTTTCGCACCCAGCGAAATTGAGTCGCCGGGAGCACGAGAGAAATCCAATCATCCAGAGACCGTGAGCAGTCAGCCATGTCTGCGATGCGGTGGAGAGAAAAGAAGAAGCCGTGGAATATTCCCTCTTTACCAAGCTGGCTGCCGAGTTCTTCGGCACCGCCATCCTGATGATCTTCGGCAATGGCTCGGTCGCCAACGTCGAACTCAAGAACACGAAGGGCCACCACGCCGGATGGCTGAACATCGCCATGGGCTACGGTTTCGGCGTCATGTTCCCGGTGCTCATGTTCGGCGGCGTGTCCGGCGCCCACATCAACCCGGCCATGACCCTCGCCCAGGCGATCAACGGGCTGTTCCCGTGGAGCGACGTGCTGCCGTACATCGTGGCGCAGCTGCTCGGCGCACTGCTGGGACAGTTCATCGTGTACCTGACGTATTACCCGCACTACAAGGAGACCGAGGACGCGGAAGCGATCCTCGGCACGTTCTGCACGACCGACGCCGACAACGACAAGATCAACTACTTCCTCAACGAGATGTTTGGCACGCTGGTGCTGGTGTTCGGTGCGCTGTGCTGCCTGATGCTGCCGTGGGGTTCGAAGGATTTGGCGGCCGCGTCGATCGTGGTTGGCTTCATCGTATGGGGCTTGGTGACCTCGATGGGTGGCCCGACCGGCCCCGGCCTGAATCCGGCTCGCGACCTGATGCCGCGTCTGCTGCACGCGATTCTGCCGATTCCGAACAAGGGCACCTCGCGTTGGGGAGAGGCGTGGATTCCGGTCGTCGCTCCGATTGTGGGCGCCATCGTCGGCGCGTGGCTGTACGTGTTCTTCTTCGCGTGATTTTTGCGCGAACCGCGTGAGCCTTGGCGGGCTCGCGTGACGCCACGCGTGTTGCGCGGCCCCACGGCTGACGGGATACAATGCTGGGAGAGACGCCTGCGAAAAGTGTGCCCTTGTGCTCGCGCTTTCGCGGGGCGGCGCGGCTTGACCTATGACGTTGCTGGGAGTGATTGAAGTTGCAGCGGTTGCGTGGTGACGATATGCGTCGGGTGTTCCGCGCCCGGCGCATTGCCGTATGTGCGGGGTTGATTTTGGCGCTCGTGTTGTTTGTTCTTGCGGTGCGGGCGAGCGTACTTCGCGTGCCGGGCATGGGCGGTGAGCGGTCGTCCATCGCGCAGCCAGGTGCAACAGCGCAGCCGCAGTCTGCGGGGGAGCAGAAGGGCGGCGATTCCGCGAAATCGTCGGCCACCGCGAAATCCACTAATTCCGAGGCACAGTCAAACGGGTATGACCCCTCGAAGCCGTTCTCGCAGGCGCAGCGGCGCGAGATTCTCGAGAAGGCGCAGCAGACCGCGGCGGCCAGCGGCAAACCCCGCCACGAATACCATTACTGCGTGTCCACCAAGGGGAGCGTCGGCGATACCGGCGAGTTCGGGCGCACGGTGTACGCGACGCTGAATGATTCGCGTGGGTGGCCCCGTGCCGGTCTCACGTTCGTGGAGAGCGGTTCCAGCAAGTGCGACATGACGTATATCCTGGCCGCGGCGGAGTATATGAAATCGTTCTCGTCGCTTTGCTCGTCGCAGTACAGCTGCCGCGTCGGCAATCAGGTGATCATCAATTATGACCGCTGGCGCGAGCCGACCGACAGCTGGCTGAAGGGCGGCGGCAATCTGGCGAATTATCGCACGATGGTCATCAACCATGAGACCGGTCACCGGCTCGACCATCGCGACAATGAGACCGTATGCCAGCAGGCAGGCAAGCCGGCGCCGCTGATGCAGCAGCAATCGATATCGTTGCGCGGCTGCACGATCAACGAATGGCCGCTCGACTCGGAGCTCTGGGCGCGGTGGTGATCGGACGATTCGCGCCGACGCCGTCCGGACGAATGCATATCGGTAATCGTGTATGCGATGCTGGGTGCGTGGCTGTCGGCTCGTGCGGGTGGCCCAGAGCGTACAAGCCGGACGGGCGGTGGAGCGGGCGATGCGGATTGCCTGAATAACGTGAATCGCGTGGATGGCATGAGTGGCGCAGCCGATCCAGGCGATGCGGACGGCGGGCGAGGGCGCATGCTGCTGCGCATCGAGGACATCGACACCCCGCGCGTGCTGCCGGACGCGGACCGCTGGATCATGGACGATCTGGCATGGTTGGGACTGGACTGGGATGGAGAGCCGGTATACCAGTCGCGGCGGCTCGACATCTACGAGCAGGCGTTGCGCGCGCTTCAGGGCATTGACTTGCGAGACGCTGCCGCGTTCGGTGGCCGTGATGGCGTTGACGGCACCGAGACCACTGCGCTGATATACCCGTGTTTCTGTTCGCGCGCCGACATCCGTGCGGCCTCGGCGCCGCAGGAGGGCGACCGTTTCGTCATGTATCCCGGCACATGCCGGCGCGCGCTCGCCGAGCATCCGCGACAGGTCGAGCAACGCTTGGCGAATGGTGATCGGCATTCGCTGCGCATCGCCATGCCTGTCGCCGGCGACGCGCGTGCCGCGGTCACCGTGCATGATCGCGTGTTCGGGAACTGCCGATTCGATTTGCCGCGCGATTTGGGCGATACGGTGGTGCGACGGGCGGATGGTCTGTTCGCCTATCAGCTGGTTGTCACGGTTGACGACTTGCTGATGGGTGTGGATGACATCGTTCGCGGGCGTGACCTGTTGCGATCCGCCGCGCTGCAGCTGTACATCCGTGAGCGTCTGCTCGACGCCGGCTTCGGGGATAGCTCGGATGGCGGCGTTGCCGCGGCTCATCGCGATATCCGTTTCGCACATCTTCCGCTGATCGACAATGCGGCCGGGCGGCGGCTCGCCAAGCGTGAACGGTCGCTGGATATGGGAACGTTACGCAAACATGGCGTCACGGCGCATCGGGTGATCGGCTATTGCGCGTGGCTGCTCGGATTGCAGCAAGAGCCCGAGCCGTGCGCTGCTGCCGACCTGTTGCATGGATTTTCGTGGGATGCGCTCGCCGCGGATTCGCAGGATCGTTCCATCCCCGACGACCCGTTCAGCATCGGATTGTGAGATTCCTCCTCTATATGCTGCATGCGGAGCCGTTTCGCGCTTCGCCCCCCCCCAGTCTCGCATCGCTCGACACCCCGCCAGCGGGGGCCACACCCGAAGTTCCCGGTTTCTCTAGCCGATTCCGCCCTCATCCGCTGGGCATACTAATATATGGTGCAGCAAGCACGGATAGGGGAGCATATGATGACCGCGTTACGATGGATCACAAGGAGTCTGACCAGTGAAAGCATCGACGAGACGCGGGCGACGCAGATTCGCGATGGCGTGCATCGCGTGCTTGACGCCATCGCCGAAGCCGAGTCGGCGGCCGGTTGCGCTCCCGGTTCGGTGAAGCTGCTGGCGGCGACGAAGACCCGTGACGTCGGCGAGATCATGGCGGCGATCGATGCGGGCATCCGCATGATTGGCGAGAACCGCCCGCAGGAGGTCATGGCCAAGGCCGAGGGACTGCGTCGCCTGTGCGCGGACCGGGGATTTGCGCTCGGCACAGGCGACGGCGACACCACTCGACCGTCTGACGCCGAACACATCCCGTTCCATCTCATCGGCCAGCTGCAGGCCAACAAGATCGGTAAAATCCTCCCCGACGTCAACACCATCGAATCGGTGGACGGCGTTGAACTGGCGCAGCGCATCGCCCGCCGTGCCGTCGCCCGTGGAATCACGGTCGGCGTGCTTCTGGAAGTCAACGAGTCCGGGGAGGCATCGAAATCGGGTTGCGACCCGCAGGCTGCCGTCGACATCGCCGCACAGATCGCACAGCTGGACGGCATCCGGCTCGAAGGCCTGATGACCATCGGCGCGCACGTCGATGACGAGGCCACGATTCGCGCCTGCTTTGCGCATCTGCGCGGCACGCGCGACACGATTCTCGCCTCTCGCGCGCCCGGCACCGAGCACTGCACGGAACTGTCGATGGGCATGACGCACGACATGGCGCTCGCCATCGCGGAGGGTGCGACGATTGTGCGCGTCGGAACGGCGATTTTCGGCGAACGCGCGTTCATCTGACGGATTGCGGCAGGCCTCGGCGGAAAGGGGCTGGGCTGTAGCGCCCGCGCTGCGCTGCCGGCTTCTCGACTGCCGTTTGATGGTGGGCATACGATGGGGGTATTGGTGTCGGCTGACGGCAACGTGAGGTGAGTGCGGTCATGAAACGTGATGATATGCGGGCGAGCCGCGGTGCGCGGCCTGACGAGAGTGCAGAGAGTGCCGTGCCGGTGTCATCGAGTGATGATATTCGCGTCCATGCCGTGGTGGCGGGTCTGGTGCAGGGCGTCGGATTCCGGTATTTCACGGTGATGACCGCCGGCAAGCTCGGCCTGGGCGGTTGGGTGCGCAACTGCTACGACGGCTCGGTGGAGGTCGAGGCGCAGGGGGAACGCGGCAAGGTCGCCCGTCTGATTTCGGCACTGAAGCAGGGGCCGCGCTATGCCGATGTCGAACGAGTGGACGTCACCGAGATCCCGCTGCAGGAGCTGAAGCCGGCTCGTCATGGATTCCCCTCGTTCGGCGTGTTCTACGAGCGATAGTTTCGGGTCTATTGAGACGGAACTGTTCCATCGGCAGATGATGGTAAATGACGTTAGCCGATGGTTCAGCCCACTGTCAGAAGCAATATATAACTCTGCCCCCGCTGGCTGGCTCTTGCGAAGCGGGCAGGAGCGGTTTGCGTTCCTAAGTGCGCGCTGAAACGTTCAGCCTGCGAACATAAGAACGCAAATCGCACGTTTTGCGTTCTTATGTTCGCGTACTCGTCGATACGGCGCGCACTTAGGAACGCAAAAGAGTCCGCGTAATCTCACGACGAGAGCCTCCCTCAGTCTTGTTGTGCTTTGGCGGGAGCAGACACTTCGCTGATACAGCGGTATACCGTTATGTAAGAGGCCTCAGGCCCTGATTTAAGCCGTATCTCGGTATATTTCCCAAGAATTTTCCCCGTAGGGAAGGGGGTATGGCCTGATTCCCGAAGACCTTATGCCGCAAGGGCTGTGAAAGCGGTTTTTCTGCGGGGGGGGGGCATGTATTCGGCGTTATTTCAATGTTTCGGGGGATTGCGTCGATTTTTGGGTGCGGATACGGTCAGGAGTTAACAGGCCGATGGAAGTCGATGATTTGCGCGTGCTGCGACGGTGAGAGTCGCAATCGTGAGTCTTTGTCGAACTGCTGAACGCCGGATGAAGAGTTTTGGAAATGATGGAAGGGATGCTTATCGTGACTAAGCAGAATCGGAAACCATCGCATACGAGGGCGATGCGCTCTCGCCTGATCGCGACCGCCGTATCCGTCGCGACCGTTCTTGGACTTGCCGTCACCGGCACTGCGATTGCGGCCAATGTGGGGACAGCCGCACCCGAAGCCGCGCAGTCGGCCACGACGCAGGCATCACAGGCCGGCACCGGCCCGATCAGCGGCGTCGCACAGGGCGACAGCGCTCAGCAGGGGAGGGCGCCATCTGCCCTGACCGATCGCGCCGGGACTGGTGCTTCGGGGCAGACCGCCACGGTCAAAGCGTCGGCTGCGCCTCGCGCCACGGCGAATGACAGCAAAGTGAAGATAAACCTATTCGATTATTGGGACAGCCGTGATCCGAATGGCCCGGCAAAGGACGCTGGCAAAGAGAACGTGAACTATGCCACGGGCGGTACCAGCAGAAATGAGGCGGCTGCAGCATTCTACTTCAACGGAAAAGGTACGGATTGGAACGGCTGGACTGGCAGTGCAGAAACCTCTCCGGGCATCGTCAAGACGAACCTCACCAAGACCGGCGCTGACGCAGTTCCGCAGTTCTCTACGATGGTGACCAATAAAAATAATGCACAGACCGACATGACGTATTTGTTCACAGAAAGCGAGTGGGCCAAGGCATATACCAATGGCGGCAATGGGCTGACGGGGCTGTTCGATCCGACGGAAGAGGCCAAGGGCCACTATGTGTACGACTCCAGTACGACGTACGCCGCGCTGAACAGTGCCGGTACCGGATTTGACCGGTCAGCAACATGGACCGAGAGAACTGACGCGTGGATTCCGAAATTCCTGCCGTTCAATGCGGATAAAAGTCAGCTGCGGATCGGCTTTCATTCAGTGCGCGGCGCCCGGTACGCCTTCGGTATGACCGCATACGCGAAGTTCATGCAACCGAAAGAAGGCAAACTCGTTGATGGTTCCCCGATGACGTTCAACTTCACGGGTGACGATGATCTGTGGCTGTTCGTCGACGGCATGCTTGTGTTGGATATCGGTGGCATCCATGATGCCGCCAGCGGCTCCATTGATTTCGCGACCGGTGTGGTGACGCTTGTCAGCAATAAAACCACTACGACCACGTTGCAGGCATTGTTTACTCAGGCGCTCAAGGACCAAGGCAAGTCGGATGCCGAGATCACCGCTTGGATGGAATCCAATATGGTCAAAGCCTCCAATGGCTCCTACACCACGTTCAAGAACTACACCAGTCACGAGATGAACATGTACTACTTCGAGCGTGGCCATAGTGGTTCCAACTGCAAGCTTGACTTCAATTTGGTGACTCTTGACTCCAGCCATATTCAAATCGGCAAGGAGACGGAGAACGTTCCTGAAGCTGACAAGGACAAGAACTATACGTTCAACGCTTATGTCAACTATGAGGGAACCGACAGTGACAAGGATTACACGTTGTACACGGGTAAATACGACGTGTACAACACCGCCACCGGCACCAAGGACGGTGAAACCCGGACCACGGATTCCAATGGCGTGATCACGCTCAAGGCGGGCCAGTATGCCGTGCTTTTGGGCAGCGACGCCAAGAGGATCACCGAGTCCTCGAAGTACAAGGTGACGGAAATCAACGTTGACCAGGACACGTATGCGGTGAGCGCCAATGGCGGTCAGGTCAAGGTGACGCAGGAGAAGGATTCTGCGACCACGGAGCCGGTGTCGGTCGGTGAGGTGCCACGTACCACGGTGACGAACACGGTCGTCACGGCGCCCCGGTACCGCAAGTACATCAAGGCGAACAATGATGGCACCTATGACCTGTCTCTGAACGTGACCGGCACGCAGTCCGGCTCGTCGCAGACGACCGTGTCCCCGGCCGACATCGTCGTGGTGTTCGACACCTCCGGTTCCATGAGTAACCCGATGGGAGACAACTCTCGTCTTGAGGTTGCGAAGACTGCCGTCAACAGCATGGCGCAGCATCTGCTGACGTCTGAGAACCAGGGCAAGGATAGCAACATCCGGATGGCGCTGGTCCCCTTCTCGACGACGGTGGGCAATGTGTCGAACTTCACCGACAACGCAATGGACATAGTCAGTGCCGTTAATGGTCTGCGCGCCGATGGTGGCACGAATTGGGAGGCCGCGCTTAAAGCCGCCAATGCCAAGCTGACTTCCGGTCGTAAGGGCGTGAAGAAGTACATCGTGTTCATGTCAGACGGCGACCCGACGTTCCGCACGAGTTCCGTGCGGACCGGCACTGATTGGTGGGGCCGTCCGACCTATGATGACGATGATCGCAGGGGTCTTCCTGCCGGGGTTCATGGTTCTGGCAGCAGTGATCGATATGGGGCGAATCTCAGCTCCGCTGTTGCCGAGGCTAACAGGCGTGGCGATACGACGTTGTTCTCGGTTGGCGTGTCCTCCGATCCGACCAAGATGCGTGGCTTCGCCGATCAGACGAAGGGCTCGTATTACAGCGCCACCAGCACGGATGAGCTGAACAAGGCATTTGCCGATATCATCGGTCAGATCAACAGGAAGTCTTCGTACAAGAACGTGTCCATCACCGATACGCTGTCGGACTACGCGGAGTTCGTTAATGCTAACTTCGGCTCGAATGATGTGACGGTGACGGCATCTAAAGACGGTAATAGTGTCGATCTCAACGAGAGCGATTACACGGTTACCGTTTCGGGCAAGACGGTGAAGGTCACGTTCGCGGACGGCTATGAGCTTCAGGATGGCGTGACGTATACGGTCACGTTCAAGGCCAAGCCGACGCAGAAGGCCTACAACGAGTACGCCGCCAACAAGCAGAATGACGACAAGACCGGATATAAGGATGTTCTTGGTGCCGACGACACTGATGCGGATGGTCACCATACTTCGTCCAATTTGCCCGGCTTCCATTCGAATGCGGATCACGGCGCGAAGCTGGAGTACACCGTCGTCAACACGGTCGGCGACCATACCGCCGAGACCCCGGGTTCCGTGGAGTACCCCCACCCCGTCCTGCAGGTAAAGACCGGCAAGATCCAGGTGACCAAGAACTGGTCCGATGGAGCGGAGAAGCATGGGAATGACTCGGTGACCGTCACGTTGAAGCAGTGCAATGCGCAAGGTGAGGATTGCAAGGACGTCAACCGGACCGTGACCCTCAACAACCAGGGTCAGTGGTCTGGTGCGTTCGAGAACCTCGCCCCTGGCACCTACCGCGTGGAGGAGTCCAGAGTGGACGGCTACACGGCGTCCTACAACCCCGAGAACCAGTTGGTAACCGTCACTGCCGACGACCTGTGGGCGGCTCCGGATAACAACAACATGACGACCTTCGACAACGTCAAGACGTACCCGGTCACGATCACCAACACCTTCGTTGCCGTGTCCGCTCTGCCGATGACCGGCGGCGCCACGACTCGTGACTGGCTTGTGTATGGGGGCGGCTTCGGCCTGCTCGCGGCACTGGTCAGAATCGGATACTTCATCTGGCGCAAGCGTCGGCTCGTCTGACCTGCGGCGGATGCTCCGCCCTCCTCACTCGTCGGGGAGGGCAGACGGGGGCGGCGACCAGTCGCCTCCGACAACTCAAGATTTGCGGACTGCGGAAGCCTCAACGACTGCCGCTTCCGCAGTTGCAATAAACAAGACAACGAAAGGAAGAGGAGTTTCTCATGAAGTTCAAGAAGCTTTTCGCGGGTGTTGCAGCTGCGGCCACCCTTCTCGCCGGCATGGCGTTCGGCACCGGTGCCGCCAACGCGGCCGAGACGACAGTGGACACTGCTGCAACAGTCACGTTCAAAGCGTCCAAAGAGAAGCAGCTGACCAGCGCCCGGCTGAGCGCATACAAGATCGCGGACTACGTGAACTATGGCACTGCCGAAAACCCGGTGTATGGTGTGAAGACCGCTGCGGGCGCCGATCGCGCGAAGCTGGCTGCGGCTCTGACCACCGCCGGCTTCCGGAACGTGCCGACCGATGGCACCACTGATTTGATGGCTTGGGCTATGAATCAAAAAAAGACCACGGATACGGATGGTACCGTCACGCAGGTTCAGTTCGATCAGTCCGAGACCCGTCCGTGGAATAATCCGTCCGTGACGCGTAAGTTCGCGGATGCGCTGCAGGCCGGCAACCCGTTCACCGCCACCGCGGATCCGTTCGTGCTGAACAAGGCGACTGGCAGCGACACGGATGGTTGGACCGCCACGAACAAGACCGCGCTGACTGCTGGCGTGTATCTGTTCCTGGACGGCAACGCATCGACCGATACCCTGACTCAGGCCGTCCCGATGATCGTGAGCACCGGCTCCGTTAACGCTGGCGTTCTGTCGCTTGGGGATAGCACCGCAGAAGTGGACATGAAGAGCACGGTGAGCGGCACCCAGACGAAGTCCACCACCAGCAAGAGCGCGTCCGTGGGCGAAACCGTGCCGTTTGAACTGGGCTACACGATTCCGAATCCGGTCCCGACCGGCTTCACCCTGCAGTTCAGAGATGTGCCAAGCAAGGGCCTGACCGTCGACTTTGCCGGACTGACCGTTAAGGCCGGCGATAAGGTGCTGACCGGCACCGATTACACGGTGGAAAACCACCTGATTGATAACAAGGGCAACGGCACCAATACTTTCGTGGTGAAGATCACCGACCCGGCCAAGTACGCCGGCAAGCAGATCACCATCACCTACAACGCCACCGTCAATGACGAGGCCGAGACAGTCAAGGGCCAGGATTACCACGCGGTGACCAACAAGCTCGTCGACAATGATGGCACCCCCATCCCCGGCACTGAAACCCTCACCAAGATCTTCGGCTTCAAGTTCACGAAGGTCAACGCCCAGGGTGAGGCCGTCGAGGGCGCGAAGTTCACGCTGAGTGTCGCAAAAGACCAGAACGGCGTGCTGCCGAACAGCGATAAGTACCCGCTCGAAGTCACGTCCGGTGCCAACGGCGTCGTCAAGTTCGACGGCCTGAAGGCCGGCAGCTACACCGTGACCGAGACCGCGGTCGCCGACGGATACCAGGACTTCAAGGCCTCGTTCACCGTGGCCATCGATGAAAACGGCAACGTCACCTTCGCCGGCACCGACTCCTGGGGTCTCGCGCCCAAGGACAGCGCCGCCGACTACAAGGTGACCAACGTCAAGTCCGTCTTCGAACTGCCGAAGACCGGTGCTGCGGGCATCGCGCTGTTCGTGGTGATCGCCGCGCTGCTCGGCGGCGCTGCCGCCACCGTGTACGCCAAGTCTCGCCGCGCCAGCCGTGCGCTGCGCTGACTGACACGATAACAGGCCAAGCCGCCGCATGACGTGCATCCCGTACGAGCATGGTGGCGGCTTCGGCTTGCTGTAACCATTCGCCCCCGGCAGCACCCCTGCCGGGGGCAACACAGTACATACACGAATTCGTTTCACGGCGATTGCAGTGACGGCCGGCACAACAACAGGAGGATGCGCATGGCATCGAGGAGACACGGATCGAAACGGCCGGCCACCTCATCCGGCAACGACCCAGCCGCCAAATCCTCCCATGCGCCCGCATGGTCAACGATGACCCGCAGCCTGCCGGACAATGACGAGCGATCCTCGAATAATTCCCGCAAATCCTACCGAAACAGCCGTCACAAACCCGCCGTGCAGCCGCAGCTCCCGTACTCGATGCTGAGCTTCAATCAGGCGACCGACATCTCCGACCTTGTCGCGCAACGCAAACGACTGCGCATACAGCTCATCATCATGCGCATCGTCACGCTGATACTGGTCATAGCCGCTGTCGCCATCGCCGGATATCCCCTAGCGCTCCAATACCAGAGCTCGCTCAAGCTCGCCCAAACCTCACGCAACAGCGCACAGCAGGTCGCCGGCTGGCCATACCCGCAAGCCGAAGACGCCCTCGCCGCCGCCCGCGCATACAACGCAAAACTCGCCAGATCCGGTCAACCCGTGCTGGGCGAGGCCATCGACCCGTTCAGCGCCGCACAAGGCGGGTCGAGAGCCAAAGGCGAGGACTCCGCCGCCTCCAAAGACAAGGAATACCAGTCCCTGCTCGACTCGGGCGACGAAGTGATGGGAACCATCAAGATCCCGAAAATTTCCGTCAACCTGCCGATCTACCACGGCACGTCACAGACCGCGCTGGCCTCCGGTGCCGGTCACCTGTACGGCTCCTCGCTGCCGGTCGGCGGGGACGGCACGCACTCCGTCATCACCGGGCACCGCGGTCTCGTCAACGCGATGATGTTCACGCGGCTCGACGAGATGAAAACCGGCGACTTCTTCTACATCGAAGTGATGGGGGAGACGCTCGGCTACGAGGTCGACCGCATCACCGTCATCAACCCGGACGACACGTCGCAACTCAAGATCGTGCCCGGCGAGGACCGAGTGACGCTGATGACGTGCACGCCGTACGGCGTCAACACGCAGCGCCTGCTGATATCCGGGCACCGCGAGCCGATCCCGATGCCGGCGCCGGACCCGTCCGACCTGCATGACACGCGCACCATCGTGACGATGGTGGTGGTGTGCGGGCTGCTCGGCGGATGGCTGCTGCTCGGCGTGATCGGGCGGATTCGCCGGCTGCCGTTCAAGCCGATGCGGCACGCGTCGTCGTGGCCGTGGCGCATGCGTGGGTGAGGTGCGCCGGGTTCACGGGGGGGGCAACGGGAGGGTGTCGGCGGCGTCGCCGGTGAGGTCCTCGAAGGCGGACTTGCAAGGTTTTCGAGGGATCTCGCCGTGCGAATCGAACTTGCCGTGAGATGAAC
>ENA-OQCW01000801-OQCW01000801.1-human-gut-metagenome-genome-assembly--contig:-NODE-801-length-15294-cov-1.905848_pt1 | contig 15294 bp, 24 predicted proteins | sample MGYA00242767_ERZ504593 | MGnify/ENA primary metagenome ERZ504593 (study PRJEB26092, sample SAMD00036307) | human gut metagenome | host: Homo sapiens | study: EMG produced TPA metagenomics assembly of... | reverse complement strand
GAATGGAAGAGCAGCAAAGCCGGAATGGTTCATATTCTCCTTATTGTAATTGTGGCAGCAGTATTTACCAATTTTTCCAATGTATTTCAAAATAAACAGATATCGGAAATCAGCTTTTATGTTTTATATCTGCTTTTAATCACGATTGGGCTTAATTCGTTTCGTATTTTGATCGTGTCGGCAAGTGAGAATCTAGAGCGTCTGATCGGGTTTATGAAAGTGCTTGGACCTGTCTACTTTCTGGCAGTTGCTTTTGCAGCAGGAAGCAGCACTTCCATTTTGTTTTACAACCTGGTATTGCTCTTGATTTATCTGGTTGAACTTGTGATTTTAAATTTTTTTGATTCCATTTGTACAAGTCTATATTGTGGTAAAAGTTATGAATAATTTGTCGGAGGAAGATTATTTTTCCAAATTTGCAGAGCTTTGCGAGACGGTGATTGCATGGACGCTAAAGACACTGCTTGCGGGCGTGACAGGGGTAAATATTATACAGGGACTTTTGAGTCCAGCAATTGACTCACTGAAAAGAAGTGTGGTGGGAAGAAGTGCGGAGGCGATACCGGTTGTTGGAGATGCGATTGGAGGGGTGACGGAGGTGATGTTAGGGACAGCGATATTGATTAAGAATGGGATCGGAGTTGCGGGAGCACTGGTCTGTATTGGAATCTGTCTGGTTCCGATTATTCAGATGGCAGTAGTGACTCTGCTGTATAAATTGATTGCCGCAATGATACAGCCTGTTTCGGATAAGAGAATAGTAGGCTGTATCAGCAGTATTGCAGATGGATCTCAGATGCTGCTTCGCATTATATTTACGACCGGGGTACTTTTTTTATTGACGATCGCAGTAGTGACAGCGACCACTATGGCAGGTTAGGAGGGAAAAAATTGATTGCGTTTTTTATCAATGGCTACAGAATATTGCATTTTATCTGATTCTGATTACAGCTATCATCCAAATTATTCCGAATCACAGCTATAAAAAGTATATTCGTTTTTTACCGGATTGATTCTGATCGTGATGCTTTCAGAACCAATTATGAAAGCAATCGGAATGCAAACGACATTTTCGGAATTGTATCATAATGCCTCATATCAGCAAAAGATCAGAGAAATCGAAGAGGCAACCAAATATCTGGAGGGAATGTCACTTGAAGATGTAGGAAAAGAAGAGACAGATGAAATCGAAGTGGAGGAGATTCAGATTGGAAAACTAAGTTTGAATGGAAACTCAAAAAAAATCAATTGATGCTCATGCTTTTGGTTGGGATTCTTCTGATTGTCATTGCAATGCCCGGGTTAAAAAAAAACAAAGACAAAAGATGTGCCTGTCGAGGCGGGAACAGAAAATAGTTACGAGGATGAGTACGAGGAAGCAGTGGAGAGAAAACTAGAAGAGGTGTTGCGGGAAGTAGAGGGGGTGGGAAACGTAAAGGTGATGGTGACGTTTCAGTCTTCATCGGAAAAAATTATTGAGAAGGATCAGGCAAAAAACAGTCAGACTGTCACAGAAAGCGACAAACAGGGAGGAAAACGTGAGACAAAGGAAGCGCAGGACAGTGAGACGACGGTGTACGACAGCGCATCCGGAGGTGAGCAGACACCATATGTCACAAAAGAAGTCAATCCAAAAGTGGAGGGGGTTGTTGTCATTGCAGAAGGGGGTGGAAATGCAGTTGTCATAAAAAATATTACAGAAGCAATCCAAGCATTATTTGATGTAGACACACATAAAATTAAAGTAATGAAACGAAATCAAACAAATTAGGAGGAGTTACATTTTGAAACGTCTATTCAAGAAAAACCAGATTATTATCACAACACTCGCGATTATGATTGCGGTTGCCGGATACCTGAACTATTCCGGTCGCATTTTTGGCGAGTCAGGAAAAGCAGAGGCGACAAATGGTGAACTTGCAAATCAGGAGCTGCTTGACATTACTTCGGAAGACGGAGCGCAAGAAACTGCCGGTGATATTGAAAGTCAGGATCAGGAAGTGGCAGACGGAACGGTGGAAGGAACACCGGGAGAAGCAGTGCTTACCAATGGAGATGTGACAGGAGTTGTTGCGGAAGCGAAGGTGACAAGAGAGCAGGTGCGTGCAAAAAATAAAGAAACTTTGCTTGAGATTATAGATAATGCAAATTTGTCAGATGAACAGAAAACAAGATGCGATCAACCAAGAATGATTGCGATGACGGAACTCGCCGAAAAAGAGGTCGGCGGTGAGAGCGGATGTTGCACGAAAGGGTTTTCAGATTACAGTGGTAAGTCTGACAGCAGAGACTGCTGATGTGTAGTAAACAGTGCGGAACTGACAGATGCGAACCGTGCTCAGATTGAGGATATTATCACAAGAAAAGCAGAAATTTCTCCGGAAAATATTGTCATCACACCGATATACAGTAAAGACAGTGCGCAAAAAGGGGCAGAGAAAAATTCTGAGAATGAATAGAATTTTGTTTGCAGAGAGATATTACTTGTGATAGACTAAATAAAGTATGTATAGAATAACAAAAAACAGGAGATTATTATGTCAGGAATTACAGATGAGATAAAGAAAAGAAGAACGTTTGCGATCATATCGCATCCCGATGCAGGAAAGACAACGTTGACGGAAAAGTTTTATTATATGGTGGTGCAATCAATCAGGCAGGTTCGGTGAAAGGAAAAGCGACTGCCAAGCATGCGGTGTCGGACTGGATGGAGATTGAGAAAGAAAGAGGTATCTCGGTCACTTCCTCAGTGCTTCAATTCAACTACGGTGGATATTGCATCAATATTTTGGATACGCCGGGACATCAGGATTTCTCGGAAGATACGTATCGTACATTGATGGCGGCAGATTCTGCCGTCATGGTTATTGATGCATCGAAAGGTGTGGAGGCACAGACGAGAAAATTATTCAAGGTATGTGTGATGCGTCATATCCGAATTTTTACGTTTATCAATAAAATGGACCGTGAGGCAAGAGATACGTTTGATCTGTTAGACGAGATTGAAAAGGAACTTGGAATTGCGACATGTCCAGTCAATTGGCCGATTGGCTCCGGAAAGGAATTTAGAGGTGTATATGACAGGGAACACCGGGAGATAGAGTTATTTTCCGATACACGAAAAGGAACTTCTATCGGGGAAGTAAAAAAGATTGCATTGGACGATCCGTCAGTGGAGAAAATGATCAGTGAAGAACAGCTGGCTCAGCTTACGGATGAAGTGGAACTGTTAGACGGTGCGAGTGCGGAATTTGATATGGAACTTGTGAGCAAAGGAGAATTGTCGCCAGTATTTTTTGGCTCGGCTCTTACAAACTTTGGTGTGGAGACATTTCTTCAGCATTTTGCTTCAGATGTACAAGCTCTCCCCTCCCGAGAATTCGGATAAAGGAGTTATTGATCCTATGACAGAAAAGGAATTTTCCGCATTTGTATTTAAGATTCAGGCGAATATGAATAAGGCCCACCGTGACAGAATCGCATTTATGAGAATCTGTTCCGGAGAATTTGAAGCTGGAATGGATGTATTTCATATTCAGGGCGGGAAAAAAGTGAGGCTTTCTCAGCCACAGCAGATGATGGCAAGTGAAAGAAAGATGATCGAAAAAGCATACGGTGGGGATATCATCGGTGTGTTCGATCCGGGAATTTTTTCAATTGGAGATACGCTTACCAATTCTCCTGAAAAATTTGCATATGAGGGAATTCCGACTTTTGCACCGGAACACTTTGCCAGAGTACGCCAGGTGGATACGATGAAACGTAAGCAGTTCATCAAAGGAATCAATCAGATTGCACAGGAAGGTGCAATTCAGATTTTTCAGGAATATAATACTGGTATGGAGGAAATTTATAGTAGGTGTGGTAGGTGTTCTGCAGTTCGATGTGTTAAAATACCGTTTGGAAAATGAATACAATGTGGAGATTCGAATGGATACGCTGCCATATGAACATATCCGCTGGATCGAGAATAAAGAAATTGACTTAGATAAAATTGTGGGTACTTCTGATATGAAGAAGATTAAGGACTTAAAAGACAGACCGCTTTTATTGTTTGTGAACAGCTGGAGCATACGTATGACACTGGAGCGCAACGAAGGGCTGGAGTTATCTGAGTTCGGAAAATAGTTTACAAATTTCCCTATTTGCAAACGGATATAAATTTGTTATAATAACAGGAGATAATTCCATCTCTTGGCAAGAGACGGCAATCCAGACTAGGAGGTTTTGAATCATGGGAAAAGACGAAAGAAATAGTTATACAATAAAGGCAGATGATAATCTTGGAGAAGTACAGATTGCAGATGAGGTTGTTGCAATCATTGCAGGGCTTGCAGCTATGGAAGTGGAAGGTGTCGCTTCGATGGCAGGGAATGCAACGAGAGAACTGATCAGCAAGCTTGGAATGAAATCTTTATCCAAAGGTGTGAAAGTAGATGTGCTTGAAGGTGTAGTGACAGTTGCGCTGGCGCTGAATTTGAAGTATGGCTACAGCATCATGGATGTTTCTGCCAAGGTACAGGAGAAAGTAAAAGCTTCGATTGAGAATATGACAGGTTTGACAGTTGCAGATGTGAATATTCGTGTAGCTGGAGTGGACATGGAAAACTAGATCTGTGAAGACAGAATGGGAATCAGAGTGGAGTTTTAGCTCCACTCTTTTTGGTTGCCAAGAGGGAATCACATGTAGTATAATAATCAATAATGCAAAAAAGTAGAAATCCAAAGAATAAGAGGTAGAAAAATGAATAGATCAGAACTTAGGGAACACATTTTTAGAATGTTATTCCGTATAGAATTTAATAGAGAAGAAGAGATGAAAGAACAAGAGGACCTCTATTTTGAATTGATTGGTGGAGTTGATGAACAAGATAAGACTTATATTTTAAATAAATACAGAGCAATTGTCGAGAAAAAGGAAGAGATTGACAAAATTTTTGAATGAGTATACGACAGGCTGGAAAACATCTCGTATGAATCGGGTCGATTTGACAATTTTAAGACTTGCAGTTTATGAGATGAAATGGGATGAAGAAATTCCAATTGGTGTGGCAATCAATGAGGCGGTAGAACTCGCGAAGAAATACAGCAGTGATGAAGGTCCTTCGTTTGTCAATGGTGTGCTGGCAAAGCTGGCGGAATAAGGTGATATGATGCGCAATGTGTATTCTGTTGGACAGGTCAATGCCTATATCAAGAATATGTTTACACAGGATTTTATGCTGAACCGGATTTATGTGAAAAGGGGAAGTGTCAAATTGTAAATATCATACGTCCGGGCATATTTACTTTTCACTGAAAGATGAGTCCGGGATGATCGCATGTATTATGTTTGCAGGACAGAGAGGCGGTTTGCCGTTTCGGATGCGGGAAGGACAGCAGGTAATTGTGCTTGGCAATATAACCACATACGAGAGGGATGGGAAATATCAGCTCTATGCAAAAGAGATTATTCTAGATGGAGCCGGAGCACTTTATGAGAGATTCGAGGCATTGAAACAGGAACTGGGCGAGATGGGAATGTTTGCCGAGGAGTACAAGCAGCCGATTCCGAAGTTGCAAGAACAATCGGCGTTGTGACGGCGCCTACAGGCGCGGCGATTCGGGATATTATCAATGTTGCAGGCAGAAGAAACCCGTATGTGCAGTTACTCTTATACCCTGCATTGGTTCAGGGAGAAGGGGCGGCTGCAAGTATTGTAGAAGGAATTGCGGCGCTTGAAAAAAAGGAGTAGATTTGATCATTGTAGGGCGCGGCGGCGGTTCTATAGAAGATCTTTGGGCGTTTAATGAAGAAATTGTTGCGAGAGCTATTTTTGAATGCCGGATTCCGGTTATTTCAGCGGTGGGGCATGAGACGGACACAACTATCGCAGATTATGTGGCGGATTTGCGGGCGCCAACGCCTTCTGCGGCGGCTGAACTTGCGGTGTTTGAATATGAGACATTTTTAAACGGAGTTGAAGAATATCGAATAAAGATACGCAAAGCAATACGTCAGAAAGCGGAATGGGAAAAAATGAAAATCGGGCAGTATGCACTGCAATTAAAGTATCTGCATCCTAGGAATAAACTGCGGGACAAACAGCAAAGAACCGTGGAATTGGAAGAACGGTTCAGACAGACGATGGAAAGAAAGATTGACGATGAAAAACGCAGATTTGCTTTTTATATCGAGCGTATGAAAGGGCTTTCGCCATTGGCAAAGCTGAATCAGGGATTTGCTTATATCTCAACGGAAAATGGCAAAGTGGTGAAGACAATCGCAGATACGGCAAATGGAGAGACATTGAATGTGTATGTGACAGACGGTGTGATCAAAGCAAGAGTAGAAGATACGCATAAGGAGGAACATTGTGGAAGCAGAAAATAAAAAAGATCAGACTCTGGAGGACGTATTTGAACAGTTAGATGAAGTAGTAAAAAAATTAGAGGGAGAAGCTGTTTCGCTTGAGGATTCTTTTCAATTGTATCATGAAGGAATGGAATTGCTGAAGATATGTAATGATAAGATTGAGACGATTGAGAAAAAAGTAATGATATTGGATAAAGATGGTGAAGAGCATGAATTTTAAGGAAGAAAGAATCGGGAAAATAACAGCGATAGAACAGATTTTAAAAAAATATCTGCCGGTCAAAGAAGGTCTCCAAAAAGAGATCATGGAGGCGATGGAGTATAGTCTTCTAGCCGGTGGAAAACGTCTCAGACCGATGCTGATGAGAGAGACGTATGTATTGTTTGGCGGTGATGAGGAACTCATTGAGCCGTTTATGGCAGCGATTGAGATGATCCACACGTATTCACTTGTACATGATGATCTTCCCGCGATGGACAATGATGATTACCGCAGAGGGAGAAAGACTACACATGTTGTGTACGGGGAGGCAATGGGGATTCTGGCGGGAGATGCACTTCTTAATTTTGCCTTTGAGACGGTTGTAAAGGCGTTTGCAATGTGTCCGCAAAAGAGCATAGAGATTGGTCAGGCGATGAGAATCCTTTCTGAGAAAGCTGGAATTTACGGCATGATCGGGGGACAGGTAGTCGACGTCAAGAGTGCAGGACAAGCTGTTTCCAAAGAAGTGCTGGATTTTATTTATGAGCTGAAGACAAGTGCTCTGATCGAGTGTGCTATGATGATCGGAGCGGTGCTTGCCGGCGCTTCTGAGACAGAAGTGCAAAAGATAGAACAGATTGCAAAATATGTGGGAGTCGCTTTTCAGATACAGGATGATATTTTGGATGTGACAAGCACGGTGGAAGTGCTTGGAAAGCCAATTCACAGCGATGAAAAGAATGAAAAGACGACATATGTGACGTTGCTTGGAATTGAAAACGCAAAGGAGGCTGTGGAGGGCCTTTCCATGGAAGCGATTCATTTATTACACAGCATTTCAGGGGAAAATCAGTTTTTGGAGATGCTTTTAAAAGAATTAATTTACAGAGAAAAATAAAAGGGGTGCTCTTATGGTATTGGAGCGAATTCAAAAAGAAGATGATATTAAAAAACTAAAGGAAAGTGAATTGGATACGCTGGCAGAAGAGATTCGTCAGTTTTTGGTTGAAAAGATCAGTAAAACGGGAGGACATCTGGCTTCCAATCTAGGTGTAGTGGAACTGACGATGGCGATGCATTTGGCGTTTTCACTTCCGAAAGATAAAATTATATGGGATGTGGGACATCAGGCATATACACATAAGATTCTAACAGGAAGAAAAGCAGGATTTGATGATCTGCGTAAGTACGGGGGGATGAGCGGTTTCCCGAAACGAAAAGAAAGTGCATGTGATGCATTTGATACGGGACACAGTTCTACTTCAATCTCGGCAGGACTGGGATATGTGGAGGCAAGAGAGATACTGAGAGAAGATTATCAGGTCATCTCAGTGATCGGAGACGGTTCTCTGACCGGAGGTATGGCTTATGAAGCGTTGAATAACGCGTCTCATCTGAAGAGCAATTTTATTATTGTATTAAACGATAATCGGATGTCGATTTCTGAAAATGTCGGAGGAATGTCGAACTATCTGGATGGAATCCGCACAGCACATGCCTATACAGATTTGAAGAAAAATGTAGAAAAGACATTACAGAAAGTACCGTGTGTTGGAGATCAGATTGTGTCACATATTCGAAAGACAAAAAACAGTATCAAGCAATTGCTTGTGCCGGGAATGTTGTTTGAAGATATGGGAGTCACTTATCTAGGTCCTGTCGACGGTCATGATATCAAAAAAATTATATAAGATTTTTCAGGAAGCAAAGAAGATTGACCATGCGGTACTTGTCCATGTCTTGACGGAAAAAGGAAAAGGCTATCTTCCGGCGGAGAAGATGCCTTCCAAATTTCATGGGACAGGTTCGTTTGATATTGCCACTGGACAGCAGAAAACTTCAGGAGGCAAAGACACATATACCGATATTTTTGCAAAGGTGATGTACAGGATGGGAAAGGAAGAGCCAAAACTTGTTGCAATCACTGCTGCGATGAAAGACGGGACAGGCCTGACACCGTTTGCAAAGAAATATCCTGACAGAATTTTTTGATGTAGGAATTGCAGAAGAACATGCGGTTACTTTTGCAGCAGGACTTGCGGCAGCAGGGTTAAAACCTGTATTTGCTGTATATTCCTCCTTTTTACAGAGGGGGTATGATCAAATGATACATGATGTCTGTCTGCAAAATTTGCCGGTCGTCTTTGCGATAGATCGGGCAGGACTTGTCGGAAATGACGGGGAGACACACCAAGGACTTTTTGATCTTGCATATTTAAGTGGGATCCCAAATATGACGGTGATGTCCCCCAAAAAATAAATGGGAATTTGCGGATATGATCCGATTTGCAATCGAATTTCAAGGACCGATCGCCCTCAGATATCCAAGAGGAATGGCGTATGACGGACTGCAAGAATTCCGGGCGCCGATTGTCTATGGAAAAAGCGAGGTTATTTATGAGGAACAGGACATCGCCATTTTCGCTGTTGGTCATATGATGGAGACAGCGGAGGCAGTGTGTGTGCAGCTAAGAGAAAAGGGATATCATTGCAGTCTGATCAATGTACGTTTTGTCAAACCGTTTGATCAGGATATTTTGAAACAGATGAGCAGAGCACACAGACTTTTTGTGTCGATTGAGGAAGGCCTTTTAGATGGTGGATATGGCGAGAAGATTGCCAATTATGCTGCAAGGGAGGGCTTGGGTGTCTGCGTATTGCAAAATGGTATTAAGGATGAGTATGTGGAACATGGTAATGTAGAATTGTTGAGAAAAGAAGTGCATCTGGATGCGGATTCGATTGTGGAGAAGATTGTCACAGCATATGATGTATTGAAAAACATATGATTTAGGAGAATATATGAAAGAACGATTAGATGTATTACTGGTAAAAAGAAATTTAGCAGAGTCCAGAGAAAAGGCGAAGGCGATCATTATGTCCGGTAATGTGTTTGTGGAAGGGCAAAGAGGGGATAAGGCAGGGACAACATTTTCGGATGAAGTTCAGATTGAGATTAAAGGTCATGCACTTCCATATGTAAGTCGCGGAGGTTTGAAGCTTGAAAAGGCGGTTGCAAATTTTGACGTCTGTCTGGAAGGAAAAGTCTGCACAGATGTGGGCGCTTCGACCGGAGGTTTTACAGACTGTATGCTGCAAAACGGGGCAAGAAAAGTGTTCGCCATTGATGTCGGAAAAGGACAACTTGCGTGGAAATTAAGACAGGATGAGCGGGTTATCTGCATGGAGAAGACGAATATCCGTTATGTGACACCGGAAGATCTTGGAGAGGAAATTGATTTTTTGCTTCGGTTGATGTATCCTTTATTTCACTTACAAAGGTATTGCTTCCGATTCGTAATTATCTGAAAGAGGATGGTCAGATCGTGGCACTGATCAAGCCGCAGTTTGAGGCTGGAAGAGAAAAGGTAGGAAAGAAGGGGGTAGTACGTGAAAAAAGTACGCACTATGAAGTGATTGAGATGGTGCTGTCCTATGCACTGTCTATCGGATTTTCAGTGTTAAATCTTGACTTTTCTCCAATCAAAGGTCCGGAAGGAAATATCGAATATCTTGTGCATTTGCAGAAAACAGAACAGACAGATACAATCGAACATGTGGAGATTGACTGGAAGCAGATTGTGGAGAATGCCTTTTCCGCATTGGCAAAAGTAAAAATAGAGGATAGAAGATGGAGAAGTTTTATATCATTACAAACCGAAGCAAAGACAGGGAGCTTGCAACAACACATCGGATTCAGCGATATATCGAACAGCACGGCGGACAGTGTATTGTAGCGTCAGATGGCAAGTGTGTACCAAAAGATACTGAGTGTGTTCTGGTACTTGGCGGCGATGGGACCTTGATTCGTGCTGCAAGAGAATTACGTGCCTGCAAAGCACCGCTTCTTGGCATTAATTTAGGAACGCTTGGGTATCTGACGGAAGTGGAAGTGCAAAATATTGAGCAGGCACTGGAGCAGCTTTTTGAAGAGACTCCGGAGATTGAGGCAAGAATGATGCTCAAAGGAGTTCTGAATAGAGGTCAGGAAGATGTAGCGCTCAATGATATTGTTGTGGGAAGAGCAGGAGCTCTCCGGATCATTCATTTTAATATTTACGTGAATGGAGAACTTTTGAATTCATATCAGGCGGATGGAGTGATTATTTCTACCCCAACCGGTTCGACCGGATATAATTTGTCTGCCGGTGGTCCGATTGTAGAACCTACCGCATCTATGATCGTTGTGACACCAATCTGTTCTCACGCTTTAAATACAAGAAGCATCGTGTTGTCGGCTGAGGATGAGATTGTTGTGGAAATTGGAAAAAGGAAGAGATAACCGGACAGAGATTGCAGCAGTTTCGTTTGATGGAGAACAGACGATTGAAATATATACAGGGGATCAGATTGTCATAAGAAGGGCGGAAGATACCACGAAACTTTTTAAGCTGAGCAAAATAAGCTTTTTAGAGACGTTGAGGAAAAAGATGAAAGGAAGCTGAAAAAATGAAGGGAAAAAGACATGCAAAAGTAGTTGAGCTCATCAATAAGCATAATATAGAGACACAGGAGGAGCTGGCAGAGCGCTTGAATCAGGAAGGATTTCAGGTGACACAGGCAACAGTTTCCAGAGATATCAGAGACCTGAAGCTGACAAAGGTTCCAACTGAGGGCGGAAGACAGAAATATACGATTTTGAAGACACCTGAAACGGCGATGAGCGAGAAATATATGAGGGTTTTAAAGGACGGATATGTTTCCATGGACATGGCTCAAAATATACTGGTGATCAAAACTGTTTCCGGCATGGCAATGGCAGTGGCGGCGGCAATTGACGCGATGAATTGGAATGAAGTGGTCGGTTGTATTGCAGGAGATGACACGATTATGTGTGCAATACGGACGACAGACGATACAGTGAACGTGATGGACAAAATCAGAAAAATTGTAATGTAAGACAAGATGTGTCAAAAGAGAGTCTGGGAGAAAGAATATGTTACATAATTTGTATGTGAAAAATCTTGCATTGATTGATGAGATTGAAGTGGAATTTACAAAGGGGCTGAATATTTTGACAGGGGAGACAGGCGCCGGGAAATCAATTATTCTTGGTTCTGTCAATCTTGCATTGGGAGGAAAATATTCCGCTGATATCATACGAAAGGGTGCAGAATATGGATATGTGGAACTAACATTTTTTGTGGAAAATAAGACACAGGCGGAGGCGCTGAAAAGAAAAGATATTTTCCCGGAAGATGGAGTCGTTGTTCTTAGCAGAAAACTTATGAGTAAGAGAAGTATCAGTAAGATCAATGGCGAGACGGTTCCGATTGCGCTTTTAAAAGAAGCAGCGTCGATTTTAATCGATATTCATGGACAGCATGAGCACCAGTCCCTGCTCTATAAAAAAAATCATCTGACAATTTTAGATGCATTTGCAAAAGAGAACATTAAGCAGGTGAAAGAAAAGCTTGCAAAGGCTTATTTGATTTACAAAGAGCAGAAAGAAGAGCTTGAAGAGGCGTTGACAGATGAAAAGGAACGCAATAAGGAGATCGGGTTCTTAGAGTTTGAAATTCAGGAGATCAGACAGGCGAAGCTTTCAAGACAGGAGGATGAGACACTGGAGGAAACATATCGCCGGATGACGAATGGAAAGAAAATCGTGGGAAATTTGGAAGAGGCATATGAGTACACCGGTGGAACGAACTCAGAGACGGCAAGCGAGGCGATCAGTAGGGCGCTTCGCTGTATGCAGGAAGCGGCAGGCTGTGATGAACAGGCGCAGGAGATGTTTCAGCAGCTTGCAGAGATAGACAGTCTTTTGAATGATTTCAACCGAGAATTGTCAGATTACAAGATGTCTTTTGATTTTTCGAAAGAGACTTTTTTTGAAGTGGAGACACGATTGAATGAGATTAATCGTTTGAAGACAAAATATGGAAATTCAATCGAAGAGATTTTAGAATACTGTGATAAAAAAGAGGAAAGGTTATTAAAACTGCAGGATTACGATGCTTATCTGGCGAAGTTGCAGAAAAAAATGGAGGATGCCGAAGCAGCAGTAAAATGCTATTCCGGGCAGTTGTCTTTACTGCGAAAAGAACAATCCGCAAAGCTTGCGAAGCAATTCAAAAAGGACTTCGCGATCTCAATTTTTAGATACACAGTTTGAAATTGTGTTTCGGGAGTTGGAGACTTATACAATTCAGGGGGACAGATGAAGTTGAATTTATGATTTCCATGAATCCGGGAGAACCGGTGAGAGCGCTCGGAGATGTTGCCTCGGGAGGAGAGCTGTCAAGAATCATGCTCGCAATTAAAAGTGTGATGGCTGAGAAAGACCAGATAGAGACATTGATCTTTGATGAGATTGATGTGGGAATCAGCGGAAGAACCGCTCAGAAGGTTTCTGAAAAGATGTCTTTTATCGGACGAAATCATCAGGTGATCTGCATTACCCATCTTGCGCAGATTGCAGCGATGGCGGATGCACATTACGCGATTGAAAAGCAGGTGGAGGATGGTGTCACAAAAAGTAAAATTTTCCGATTAAGTAAAGAACAGGAAATTGAAGAGCTTGCCAGAATTCTTGGAGGTGCAAAGATTACAGATACTGTTATGCAAAGTGCAGCTGAGATGAAAGAATTGGCAGAACGTACAAAATAATACCAGAGTGAAAAAAAGAGAATGTCACATACTAAACAGATGCATTTTGCATCTGCTTTTTTTAGCAGGAGGACATGTGATATGAAAAAACGCTGGTATAGAAGATTTTTAATAATGGTATTGTTGTTTGGCCTGTTTGTGGGAGGCGGATTTAGTATACGGAATGCAAAACAGATGTATTCTAAGGAAGAAGTCAGCGCAAAAGCGGCATCCGGTGATCTGTTGATACCGGGTGGAATGCCCATTGGCATTTATATGGAGACAGACGGTGTAATGGTTCTTGGAACAGAAGCGCTTGAAGGCTTTGACGGATTGAATTATGAACCGGCCAAACATCTGGTAAAGGCAGGGGATTACATTGTTGGTATCAATGAAAAGCCGGTTGCAAATAAAAAAGAATTGCTTGAGGAAATAAAGAATCTTACATCTGAGGAAGTGATACTGAAAGTGCGAAGAAAAGAGGAAGTAATTGAGGTAAAGATGAAACCGGTAAAAGTGGCTGAAAAAGAATATAAGCTCGGAATTTGGGTAAGAGATAACGCGCAGGGACTTGGCACCATCACATTTTTGACTGGAAACAGCGAATTTGGAGCATTGGGACACGGAATTCATGATGTGGATACAAATGAGCTGCTCGATATTACGGATGGCACATTATACGAGACGAGTATAAAAGATATTCAAAAGGGAAAAAGCGGAAATCCCGGAGGTATGGAAGGGATCATTGTTTATAATCGATATAATGTATTAGGGAAAATTTCAAAAAATACAGAGTCAGGAATTTACGGGACGGTAGATAAAATTGGTTCTCTTTTTTCTGAACAAACTCCAATGGAAATTGGCAAAAAAGAGGAAATTCAGACAGGAGAAGCGATGATTCGTTGTGCGGTCGATGGAGCAGTGAAAGATTATGAGGTAAAAATTACAAAATAGATTTATTTTGCAAAGAAATAATAAAGGGATAGTTCTGGAAGTGACCGATCCAGAATTATTAGAGCTGACAGGAGGAATCGTGCAAGGGATGAGTGGAAGTCCCATTATACAAAATGGAAAAATTGTCGGCGCAGTAACTCACGTGTTTGTCCAAGATGCGACAAAAGGATACGGAATATTCATAGAAAATATGTTGAAAAATATAGAATAAAAAAGAAAATGTCGAAATATTACGACGACATTCGCTTGCGCCTGAAAATGACCGAAGATATAATAGGATTTGTGATTGAAAACAGAGATTAAGAGTGTAGGAGGACAATAAAGTGGGACGGTTAAACGTGGCAATTGCTGATGATAATGAGCGGATTTTGAACATTTTGGAGGAAATTGTAAATAATGACGAGGAATTGACACTTGTCGGAAAGGCTGATAATGGAGAAGATATGTATCATATCATAAAAAATAAGGAGCCGGATGTCGTATTATTAGATCTGATCATGCCGAAAATGGACGGTTTAAGTGTCATGGAACTTGTACAGGAGGATAGAAACTTAAAAAAAATGCCAGATTTTATTATCATAACAGCAATTGGACAGGAACGAATTACAGAAGACGCCTTTAAAAGAGGGGCAAGCTACTACATCATGAAACCGTTTAACAATGAAATGGTATTAAACAGAATCAAACATACACACAGAGAAATACAATATGAAAAGACGCCCGTGGGAAATATTTCTGAATGCAGAAGAGAGATTGACGAAGAAAGTTTGGAGAGTCGTGTGACAAATATGATTCATGAAATCGGAATACCGGCACATATCAAAGGATATCATTATTTGCGTGATGCGATTATGATGGCTGTGGAAGATATGGATGTACTGAACGCGATCACGAAAATACTGTATCCGACAGTGGCGAAGAAATATCGTACAACATCAAGCAGAGTAGAACGTGCAATTCGACATGCGATTGAGGTGGCTTGGAGCAGAGGAAAACTAGATATTTTAGATGACTTGTTTGGATATACTGTCAGCAATGGAAAAGGAAAGCCGACGAATTCAGAATTTATCGCTTTGGTATCCGATACAATCCGATTAGAAAAAAGCACGCATAAATATACAGGAGTTTTTATTGACCCTTTGGGCTGCACTCGGTATAATAGAAAGAAAGTGCTATAAAAATGAGTGGAGGG
>ENA-OQCW01000799-OQCW01000799.1-human-gut-metagenome-genome-assembly--contig:-NODE-799-length-15347-cov-2.522930_pt1 | contig 15347 bp, 15 predicted proteins | sample MGYA00242767_ERZ504593 | MGnify/ENA primary metagenome ERZ504593 (study PRJEB26092, sample SAMD00036307) | human gut metagenome | host: Homo sapiens | study: EMG produced TPA metagenomics assembly of... | reverse complement strand
CGTTTCTCCCCCGTTTTCAGAGGCATTTGCCCAGAAATACACCGAACGATACAAACGAGGCGGAGGATATCGTACAGGATGTATTCTTGAAATTATGGGAAAGAAGGGAGTTGCTGGATAACATCTCGCTGACCTCTTTTCTTTTCATGATGGTAAGGAATAGTTGTCTAAACTATTTAAAACACCGTCAGATAGCCGATTCGGTACAGCAACGGATACCGGATGCCGAGACTGCCGAGCGATTATACGCGGCGGATTTCGTACCTGACCCTTCTTCCTTGCTGATCCAAAAGGAACTGTCCGACTCGATCGATCAGATTATGGAGGAACTACCGCCCAAATGCAAGGAAGCGTTCGTTCTCAGCCGTCTGAACGGCTTGAAAAACCGGGAGATAGCGGAACATATGGCTATTACGGAGAAAGTGGTGGAGAAACACATTACCCGTGCCTTGAAACGATTCCGGGATGGATTAAGGCGTTATGCCTTATTACTGGGAACGCTCCTTAGTCTTTGGAAATGGTAATAAAGATTTAGTAAAACAGGAAAATGGAGAATAAACGATTCGAACATATAATTACACGGTATCTGAAAGGCAAGGCGACCCCGGAGGAAGAAGCGGAGTTGCTTCAAGCCATCCATGCCTCAAAGGAATGGGAGGCCGCTTTCCGGAAGCGAACCGCCGAATGGAATCCTTTGGAAGAGACTGAAGCCGATCCGGAAACGGACCGGAAATGGAATCGGATCGCTTCGATCATCACGCCCTCGGAATCTCAATCGCAAACCGAAGAGGCACCGGTTATTTCCTTGGTCTCAACTTCTTCCCGAAGAATATGGTTCTCGATAGCAGCGGTGGTCTTACTATTGCTTGTATCCGGAGTTACCGTCTATTTCTTGAATCAAGGCGGAAAAGCGGGAACAGGAAATGCCGAATGGCAAACGATTATAGCTGCGCAAGAGGATCGTTCGATCCTTTTACCCGATGGTAGTTCCGTTTATTTGAGAGAGAATTCCGAGCTAAGCTATCCGGAGGTCTTCGCCTCTTCCGTACGAGAGGTCAAAATCAAAGGAGAAGCCTTTTTTGAGGTCACTCCCAATAGCGAGCAGCCTTTTATAGTTGATGCTTCCGGCTTATCGGTCAAGGTACTGGGAACCTCTTTCAGCGTACAGACCTCCGATCAAGGAAACGAGATCTCCGTGATCTTGGTAGAAGGAAAGGTGAGCCTGAATAACGCGCATGAGAAAGAATTGGTACAGTTGCATCCGAACCAAAAAGCCGATTATTTCGTGAATGACGAACATTATACGGTAACGGAAGTTGATAGTGAACGGCTTACCTCGTGGAGAAAAGGGATCATCTTTTATGATAACGCTTCCCTAGATGAAATCGTACGCTTGATCGAACAAACCTATAAGGTCTCACTCATATACACACGTCCGGAAAACGATGATCAACGTTTCTCCGGCGCTTTTCTAAAGACACAAAAATTAGAAACCGTATTACAACAAACCAATAAACTCACGGGTACGAACTTGATTCTTATTCAATGAAGAGATACGCGCCACTGCTGTTAACCTTTCTTTTTCTCCCGCTGCTCTTCTCCTGCTTCGATCTGGAAGAAGACCTATACGACCAGCTGGAGAAAGAGGATTATTATACGGATTATGAATCCTTAATGGCCTCCGTACTCCGTCCTTATGAGCATGCGAAATGGGCGGAGACTAATTTCTCTTTCTGGCTGCAAGAGTTATCGGCGGATCAGCTCGTGATCACCCAAAAACGAGAGCATTGGGAAGACGGGGGCGTATGGCGTATGATCCACCAACATACATGGGACACGTACGAGAAAAACAGCGAGCAAATGTGGAACGCTTGCTACGGAGGTATCGGATATTGTAATAATACATTGGCGGATATCCAAGAGTTATCATATGATAACTTCGGACTCGCAGAGTCCGACAAGCGGCAGCATATCGCCGAGCTTACCGCTTTACGGGCTTATTTCCAACTTTTACTTCTGGATGCGTTCCGCATCCCCGCGATCTCCCTCACGACAGAGGAAGAGGTCGGTTCGGCTACCCCACAAGAAAAGTTTCCGACTTTATAGAAGAGAGCTTATTAAACGCCATCCCCGATTTTACCCAAGGCACCCTCTAAGAATTACGAGGGACGTATCACCCAAGGAGCGGCGGCCGTATTATTGATGAGGCTCTATTTTAACGCGTCTTGGTACATCAATATACCGATGTGGGAACAGACCGGAGCGCTTTGCGAACGGATTATCAACGGAGAGTTCGGCACTTACTCTCTCACCTCGGAATGGACCGATTTATGGAACGCAGGCAATCAAGATTGTCCGGAATTAATCTGGTCTTATCCCCAGTCCCGGCAAGTAGGATATGACGATTTTTACTATCTGTTTTTTATGCACTACCAAGCGCCCGAACGATTCGGCTGTGGCAAGGATTTGCCGGCGGCCTATAATGGTTGTCACCTCAGTCCCTCTTACGATCCATCCGGCAAGCCCTACCCTTATACGTTAGGACGCACGTTTTCCAAATTTCCTGATACGGATCTCCGGAAGAAGAACTTCAAGGTACTCTCACAAGGCATTTACGAGGGATTATTCCTCTTCGGACCCCAACAGATATACAATAGCGACCAGCTTCAGTATGGCGCCGAGGAATGGGGAAACTACCCCCTCATTTTCATAGATCAAGTAGCACGTTATTCCGACCATCTATCCGATACGGAAAAGAAAGCGCTCACAGATAAACAATTATCTTCCGATACGCCGTGGATCATACAAGATAAAAGATTCACCTCCCTCGCATCCAATATCAAGACCGGCGAGGAGAATACAGGTATCCGTATCGTGAAATATCCGCTTTATCCATCCGGAGACGTGGGGCTGATGGCGAATAATCTGGTAGTGTTACGGCTAACAGAGGTTTATTATACGCTGGCGGAAGTTTCCTTTCGTCTGGGTAATCCAGCCAAGGCCGAGGCGATCTTGAACCAGATACGCAAACGATACTATGCGCCGGAAGACTGGGAACAAGTACGCTATCCGGAAGATGGCTCCGTCCTTACCGCACAGGAATTATTGGATGAATGGGGACGTGAATTTCTAGCGGAGAAACGAAGACGTACCGATTTAAACCGGTTCGGCCTATTCACGACCGGTATCTGGTGGGATAAGCAACCCTCCGATAGTTATCGCCGGTTCTATCCGATACCTGCCCGGGCGATATCGGCCAATCCCTTATTGAAACGCTCGGAAGGATATATCTATTAACCGTTTAATTCACCCTATGCAAATCAAGATATACATATCATTCTTAATAACGGCTCTGTTCCTTTGCGTCCCGCATACACGGGCCCAAGAGATCGAGGTTCCCATCACCTTGAATGAACATGGGACTCAATTAAGGGATGTATTGCGGAAAATAGAGCAACAATCCCCTTATCTTTTCCTATACAACGAGACTCAGTTGGATATGAAACAGAAAATCAATGAGAAAATAACCTCGCCGGATATCCGTAAAATACTAGACCGGCTATGCGGACCGATCGGGATACGCTATGAGATCATGGACGTACAAATCTTGTTGATGCCTAAGATCGATACAGGGAAGCCCAAGCCCTATCCAGTCCCGGTTACGGGTTATATCACGGATGAGAAAGGGTCTCCCATGGAATTTGTCTCGGTAATCGACCTTCTTTCCGGTAAAGGAGGACTAACGAATGAGGAAGGGTATTTCCGCTTCTTTACGGATAAGGATTCGTGCCGGCTACAAATCTCCCATCTGGCCTATAAGCCGGAGCTAAGGACGGTAGGGCCCGATAACCGTCATTTACAGATCCAATTGATACCGGCCGTCTTTAATTTGGACGAGGTAGTAGCGATCGGCTACGGAACCTTGGCACGCAAGGAGCTGACATCAGCCGTGGGTTATGTATCCTCGGAACGGTTCTTATCCGGGAAGGTCAACAATCCCATCCAAGGCATCAAAGGATTGATCGCCGGAATGAGCATCTCGGGATCTTCCTTGTCCGATATAAACTCGATACCGGATATACAGATACGGGGCGCCGGGTCTATTTTGGCCGGAAACAATCCGCTAGTCGTGGTAGATGGGGTACCCGGAGTATCCTTGAATAGTTTATCACTAGCCGAAATCGCCTCCATATCGGTATTAAAAGACGGATCTTCCGCCGCCATTTACGGATCGAACGGGGCTAACGGAGTGATCTTGATAACGACCAAAAGCGGTAAAAGCTCGGATAAGTTGCAGGCCAATTACCAAACCTACCTAGCGGCCGCTCACGAATATAATAGACCTCGTGTCCTTTCGCCCGAAGCCTTTGTAGCAGCCGGGAGAGACGCTGATCTAGGGTACCATACGGATTGGCAAGCCGCTTTGATACGTTCCTGCCCCTTGGAACAAAATCATGATTTATCCATTCAAAACGGATGGAAAAGCGGGGCGTTCCGTATCTCCATGAATTACAGGGACGGACAAGGGTTAGACATCGTATCCTCCCGCCGGGAGTACGCCTTACGTACCCATATCAGCCAAAACCTCCTCTCCGGCTATCTGGAGTTAACCGTATCGCTCGCTTACAAAAACAACATTTGCGCCTAGGTAACCATACAGCTTTCCAACAGGCGATGCTAGCCAATCCTACCGCCCCGATCTATACCGATGAGGAGGAGCACGGAGTCATCTCTATCCTTCCGGTTCGAGCGGGATAATCCCGTACGCCTCACTAAAAGGGAAAACCGGCAACAAGAGAACCAGTTTATGACCGGCTCGCTAACCGCACGGATCAACTGGAGCAAACCGTTTTTACTCCACCATTATGCTCGCCGAGAACCGGGAAGAGAGTGAGGTAAAATGTCTATTGGACCTCACGGGCCAAAGAATCCGTAGACAATAACCGGAAAGGGCGAGCGGATCGTACCTCTTCCAAATATGTAAAACCGGACGCTAGACTGGACGAATCATTACGATAAAGCGTGGGACCAGCACACGGTCAAAGCGATGATAGGCTATTCATTCCAACGTTGGGATCATTCGGGAATGAACGCCGGAAATGCCGACTTTCCTACCGACTTCTTCACATGGAACAACATAGGCACCGGTTCTTACCTTACCGATGGAAAAGCGACTTTAAGCTCATTCAAGAATTCCAGCAAGTTGATCAGTGTCTTTGCCCGGTTTAATTATTCCTACCGGGACTTATTGATGCTTTCCGCTTCGTTTCGCAGGGAAGGTTCCAGTAAATTCGGGGCGAATCATAAATGGGGCAACTTCCCTGCCCTTTCGGGTGGTATACGCTTGAGCGAGTTACCCGCCTTCCAAACGGAATGGTTGGACGATCTTAAATTCAGGGTTGGTTACGGGGTATCGGGCCGCCATAATTTCTCCCCTTACCAATCGCTAGAGACGTACGCCGGAGCGGGTAAAGTCATGGTAGATGGCAAATGGATACAAGTATTCGGACCTAGCAATAACCCCAATCCGGATTTACGCTGGGAAAAAAGCCTGCATACCAACATAGGCGCCGAGGCGATCTTATTCAACTCCCGCCTCATGCTCTCCTTGAATCTATTCAAACGTACGACAAAAGATCTCCTGTTTGTTTACAACGCGATCAAGCCTCCCATGATCCATGACAATATCACGACAAACGTAGGTACTATCGACTCCAAGGGATTGGAATGGGAAATGAACTGGCTACCCGTGCGTACCAAGAACTTTCAATATTCGGCAAGCCTCACCGGTAGCCTATTGAGCAGTACGCTGAAAAGCCTTTCCAACAACCAGTTCAAGCTAGGCTATACCTATCTGTATGATCTTCCCACCCCCGGATTACCCGGCCCGGCTATCCGCTTGGAGGAGGGAAAGCCAATCGGCTCCTTTTTCGGTTGGCGCTATGCCGGAACCGACGCCGAGGGTAATATCTTGGTATGGAGCAAAGACGGGAGAAAGATCCCGACCACGGAACGAACCGAGGAAGACAAGAATTTTACCGGCAACGGCGTACCGAAAGTGCAGCTCTCTTTCAGCCATACGTTTACTTGGAAGAATTTTGATTTACGATTGTTTTTCACCTCTTGGCTGGGGTACGACCTGTTGAATCTGAAACAAATGTACTACGGGCTACAAAACGTACCGGTTACCAATCTTTTAGAAGACGCTTATACCCGTAACGACGCCATCAAGGGAGACAAGATCTATTGCGATTATTTTCTTGAGAACGGTAATTTCCTGAAATTAGAAGAATTGACCTTGGGATATAAAATTCCTCTCCCAGACAATAAATGGATTCAATCGTTACGCTGCTATTTCTCGGTAAATAATGTATTTACGCTTACCGGATATACCGGAGGCGATCCCGCTAATATCAACGTGAATGGCGTAGAACCCGGTATCGAGACCACTTCCATCTATCCTGTAGCCCGTACCTTCACGCTGGGATTATCCGTCCAATTCTAAAGACCTCCACTGCAAGCCGGGTTGCAGTAACACAACCCGCAAGGCTCTATCCGGGAAACCTGTAGTCAATATTTATTTTGTACGAAAAGCAAGCGCAAAAGGAACAACCTAATCAGTTAATTCCTAACTTTGTGAGCCTAAACAGTAGAAAACATGGTACAAAGATTCGATTACTTAGTGATAGGCTCAGGAATCGCCGGTATGAGTTTCGCTCTGAAAGTAGCCAATGAAGGCAAGAGCGTAGCACTTATCTGTAAAGCCGGACAAGAAGAAGCCAACACATATTTCGCGCAAGGAGGTATCGCTTCCGTAACCAACTTGAAAGTAGATAATTTCGAGAAGCACATAGAAGACACGATGATCGCCGGCGATTGGATCAGCGACCGGGCAGCCGTGGAGAAAGTCGTGCGCGAGGCCCCTGCCCAGATCGAGGCGCTTATCCGATGGGGAGTTAATTTCGATAAGAAAGAAAGCGGAGAATTCGATCTGCATAAAGAAGGAGGACACTCCGAGTTTCGTATCCTGCACCATGCCGACAATACGGGAGCCGAGATACAGACGAGCTTGATAGAAACGGTAAACAACCATCCCAACATCGCCGTATTCACGAACCATTATGCGGTAGAGATTATCACCCAGCACCATATGGGCATTATCGTCACCCGCCATACCCCCGGTATCAAATGTTTCGGTGCCTATGTATTGAACGAGGATACGGGCGAGGTACATACTTTCTTGTCAAAGATAACCGTTATGGCGACAGGCGGTTGCGAGGCCGTTTACCGGAATACGACAAACCCGCTGGTAGCTACCGGAGACGGTATCGCCATGGTTTACCGCGCGAAAGGCTCCGTAAAAGATATGGAGTTTATCCAGTTCCACCCGACCGCCTTGTATCATCCGGGCGACCGTCCCTCTTTCCTCATCACCGAGGCGATGCGCGGATATGGAGCTGTATTGAGAAACCTTGGCGGCGAGGAGTTCATGCATAAATATGATCCCCGTCTTTCCTTGGCTCCCCGTGATATCGTAGCCCGTGCGATCGATAGCGAGATGAAACAACGGGGTGAAGACCATGTCTATTTGGACGTGACGCACAAAGATCCGGAAGAGACGAAGAAACATTTCCCCAATATCTATAAGAAATGCCTCAGCTTAGGGATCGATATCACGAAAGATTACATCCCGGTAGCCCCTGCGGCCCATTATTTATGTGGAGGTATCAAGGTAGACTTAAACGGGCAATCCAGCATCCGTCGCCTATATGCGATCGGAGAATGTTCTTGTACCGGCCTGCACGGTGGTAACCGCTTAGCTTCAAACTCATTGATCGAGGCAGTTGTATATGCCGACGCCGCGGCGAAACACTCATTAAGCGTCATGGATCGCTATGAGTTTAACCAAGATGTACCGGAATGGAACGATGAGGGAACGATCACCAATGAAGAGCGTGTATTGATCACCCAAAGCATGAAAGAGGTAAACCAGATCATGGAAGCGTATGTAGGTATCGTTCGTAGTAACACACGTTTGATCCGTGCGTGGAACCGTCTGGATATTTTATATGAGGAGACAGAGAGCCTTTTCAAACGTTGTAAAGCATCCCGTGAATTATGCGAGTTGCGTAATATGATCAATGTAGGTTATTTGATCACTCGTCAAGCGATGGAACGGAAAGAGAGCCGGGGATTACATTATACGATTGATTACCCACCGATTAAATAATTGAAAATTGAGAATTGAAAATTGAGAATTACTAACTATGTTAATTCTCAATTTTCAATTCTCAACTTTTAATTATCAATAGTTCTGTTTCATCGGTTCGAAATAAGCTTGCGGATGAGCGCATGCCGGACAGTTAACCGGAGCTTTCTTGCCCTCGAATACGAAACCACAGTTGCGACATTGCCACAAGATAGCCTCAGCTTTCTCAAATACCGTACCTGTTTCTACATTATTCAATAACTTACGGTAACGATTCTCATGCTCTGCCTCTACCTTAGCGATCATCTTGAAAGCTACAGCGATAGCGGGGAAACCTTCTTCCTCTGCGATCTTAGCGAACTCAGGATACAATTCAGCCCACTCCTCATTCTCACCAGCTGCCGCGGCTGCCAAGTTCTCAGCGGTTGTTCCGATTACGCCCGCAGGATAAGAAGCGGTAATCTCAACCATTCCACCTTCCAAGAATTTAAAGAAACGTTTAGCGTGTTCCTTCTCTTGCTCGGCTGTTTCCATGAAAACACCTGCGATTTGCTCGTAACCTTCTTTCTTGGCTACGCTAGCGAAAAATGTGTAACGACTTCTTGCCTGAGATTCTCCGGCGAATGATTTCAATAAATTCTGCTCGGTACGTGTACCTTTAATACTTTTTTCCATAATGCTAATTTTATGTAGTAAATTAATGAGTCTGTTTTGTATATCGTTTTTCTTATGACCGATCAAAAGTAAGAATTTGTTTCCAAACATCGATTACGCAAACATTAAATAATATCTATCTCTCAATAGATATCACTTATTTATCAAGGAAAAACTTCTCCTCCTTTATACTATGAAACAACAAATCCTCCTAAATTGTTTACACAAAACCGGAATGCGTCTTTAGATTTTTTGCATCTTCTTTATTTTATTAACTTTGCATCCTCAAATCAAACAGGCAAGAAGAAAAATGAAGAACAAATTTGATTTTCAGCCCAAACTCTTTACGGCGCTGAGAAATTATTCCAAAGAGAGGTTCATGACGGATCTCATGGCGGGTATAATTGTCGGCATAGTTGCCCTACCACTCGCCATCGCTTTTGGTATCGCCTCCGGGGTAAGTCCGGAGAAAGGGTTGATCACGGCTATTATCGGTGGATTCATTGTCTCCCTTTTAGGAGGCTGCAACGTACAGATCGGCGGACCTACCGGAGCGTTTATCGTGATCGTTTATGGCATTATACAGAACTTCGGTATCGAAGGGCTTGCCATCGCTACCGTCATAGCGGGTATTATTCTGGTATTGATGGGCGTGTTGAAGCTCGGTACCGTGATTAAGTTTATCCCCTACCCGATTGTCGTAGGTTTCACGAGTGGTATCGCTATCACTATCTTCACGACACAAATGAAAGACTTATTTGGATTGACTATGGATAAAGTCCCCGCCGATTTCATCTCTAAATGGATCGCATATTTCGGGGCGTTCGATACGGTTAACCCTTGGGCATTCGTTATCGGTATCATTAGTATCCTGATCATTACGTTAAGTCCGAGGCTAACGAAGAAAATTCCGGGTTCCTTGATCGCTATCGTCATCATGACGATCGTTGTTTACATTATGCGTAATCATTTGGGTATTACAGGTATCGAGACGATTGGAGACCGGTTTACTATTAACGCTTCCTTGCCAGCCCCGGCTCCGATCACGTTTAATATGGAAACTATCAACTTATTGCTTCCCTCCGCCTTTACGATCGCTATCCTTGGGGCTATCGAGTCTTTATTATCCGCTACGGTAGCGGATGGTGTGACAGGCGACAAGCATAATTCGAATACGGAACTAATCGCCCAAGGCGCGGCGAATATCATCGTTCCTATTTTTGGCGGTATTCCCGTGACCGGCGCCATCGCCCGCACAATGACCAATATAAATAATGGTGGACGAACTCCGGTTGCCGGTATTATTCACGCCATCGTATTATTATTGATCTTGCTTTTCCTCGGACCGCTTACCAAACACATTCCAATGGCTTGTCTGGCTGGCGTATTGATCATCGTATCCTATAATATGAGTGAGTGGCGTACGTTCCGTTCCTTGATGAAAAACCCGAAAAGCGACGTATCCGTCTTGTTGGTGACTTTCTTCCTGACGGTTATCTTTGATCTTACGATCGCTATCGAGATCGGTCTTTTGATCGCCATGTTATTCTTTATGCGCCGTGTGGCCGAGACCACGCATGTATCCGTCACCACGGATGAGATCGATCTTTCCGACGAGGGCGAGATTCATCATGACGAGGAAGTCCTCTCCCTGCCTAAAGGTGTAGAGGTATACGAGATCGATGGTCCGTTCTTTTTCGGCGTAGCGAATAAGTTCGACGGCATCATGAAAAGTATGGGAGATAAACCGAAAGTCCGCATCATCCGTATGCGTAAGGTTTCGTTCATAGATTCTACCGGTCTGCATAACTTGGAAAGTCTTTTCCGTCTTTCCGAGGCAGAGCATATCCATATGATACTTTCCGGGGTCAATGAACATGTACACCGTGTATTGACAAAATCCGGATTCGATAAGAAGATTGGCGCAGAAAATATTTGCAGTAATATCAATGAGGCGGTAGAGAAAGCGAAAGCTGCCGTACAAGACTAAGATACTATCAGACAGTGGGAGACGCAGCATGCTGCGTCTCTACAACTGGATATTTATTCCGGTAAATAATACCAGTCCTCTGGTAAGACAGCTTCCTTTATTTTACGGCAGGAAACCCCGACCTCCAAGGCCTCGCCCATATAATCCTCGAAATACAAAACACGTAATTCGTGGAAACCAGCGTCTAACGCTACCTTTCCTTTCGCTATACGAGCATTATGAGAGCCATCATTATCAACAATAGCTTTACCGTCTATAAATAGTTTGGAACCATCATCCGAATACGTATAAAAGCGATATACACCTTTTTCAGGGATATTTATCAACGTACGGAACTCATAAGCGAAATGATCCTTGGCCGGAGCCTCCTGAATGGAGATATTTTTCATCGTACCCTCTTTCACTTTTGTCCCGGAAGCGATCTGATCCGTATGTTTAAACTTGCCTTCATAATAGGTATAAGCTACCCCGTGCTTTTTAGGTTTTACCGTTTTGGCGGGTAAGAATTCCATCGTTTCCTCATCCTTAGAGGTCAGGCCAGACGGATAATAATACGTATATTCCTTTCCGGACGAGGTACGAATCCATGAATCAAACTCAAACTTGCCCTCACGCAATTCAATGATACGGCCACCCCGCTCGAAATCTCCATAAGCGTCCCATCCGGATACACGCCCGAAAGCTAGCCCCACGTTATATAACATTCCTATATAATCGTTATCATGATCGTGCCCGGCGAAAGTAGCCATCACATCCTTCATTTCCACCAAGGAAGCGAAGAAGCCCGTGTTGATCTTAGGAGAGGCGATTCCCTCTTCTTTCTGTCCTAATGTAGTCTCCGCCCCAACGATCTCATTATATTCCAACAGAGGAATATGGAAAAAAGCCAAGGCTGGCAACGGTTTGCCGCCATTTTCCTTGGTATAGCGCATACTTTGCTCACGATACCAATGGATCTGGTCGAAATGAATCCAATCATACGTGCCATAATCCTTCAGCGTAGGATAATCGTTGGAGTCGATACAATACAATAAGGCCGCCGGTTTCTTTCCGTCCGAACTGTAGACCGGTACCACATAGTTTCCGGCTCCATGGATATCACCCGGTCCCTTCTCGCCCATAAAATAAGGTGATTTACTAAGCATGGCATAAATCTCGTCCTTGGAGACGATCTCCGCGTCATGATTTCCCATCATGACCGTAAACGGTATCTTGGCCTCCTCAAAGATCCCGATCACCGACTTCCATCCTTCCAAACCGGGGTTTGCTGTCACCACGTCGCCCGTCAGCATTGCCACATCCGGATTCTCCGCCTTTAATACGGATTGTATCGTAGCGACTGTCTTAGCGCATTTAGATGATTTCTGATCCCAATGAATGTCTGTAAATTGGACGATCTTGAATTTCCCATCCTTGAAAGCAAGCTGTTTTTGCGCGAATAAGCTCATCGGGGCACAAAAGCACAACAAGGCTATCGCTAATAAAAAGCTTTTTTCATGATTCTCGATTTATAATTGGGGGGCTGTTATAAAAAAAAAGAGAGCGATGTATAAAAACAGGCTCTCTTCCTTATGTTAAATGCCACAATGAAACCCTTGCTGTCAAACAAAAGCTATATACCATATCCGCAGCCAGGGTTTTCCTGTCAAAATGCGGGATCTCTTTTACTATTTTCTCACAATCCTCAAGGCTCATTCCTCCTTTAGGTTCCCCCCAGTACCAAAGTTTAGGGGTATTCTGTTTTTTACTTGTTGACTCCATAATTCTCGTTGTTTTTATCGTAAGACAGGAAACGCTCAAATACCCCTATCCTCAAAATATATAAAAGATTAAAATAATGTGAATTTATATCCAACCGACAACCCCAATTTCAAATCCCGGTCATTGACACAATTCTGGAAATAGTTCACTCCCACATAAAATCTTTTTACCTCTATACCGGCCGCCGCCGTAGCTCCCAGATTCCAATATTCACCACTACCGGTGTAAGCACCCGCATTTAATCGGAGATTCACTTTATCGCTCAACGGAATATGAAAGAAGCATACACGGGTACAAAAAATCAATATTCCAATCATCTCCATATGAAAACGAATTCCCTGCGGTATGCAGCAACAATCCCGTTTGTATAGAAAACAACCGTGATTGTGGAAAGTTTATATACGCCCCCGTCTGAAGCCCCCATCCATCTCCTCCTAGTATTCCGGTACGAGCTTCTATATCAGCGGCCTGCGATCGACCAAAAGATAAAAGCAATATTAACAGAACAAACAACTTCTTCATTACTTACAAGGTATTAATATTAATATTTAGATTGAATAAAAGTTCGACATATCATGATATAGAACTCCCATTCAATCTAAATATTGCTTCTATATCATTATTCGGCTCCAAGTTAGTGTATTCCGAATATAGCGTCTTTTATGACGATCGAATCTTCCGAATTCTCTATATTATATAAAATACCTTCCATCTTCCCTTCAATATAAGGGGTACCACTTCCCTCATGAAAACGAATACTATCCACTTGTATCCGAAATGAAGATTTCAGTGGATGATACACTATTTTAGCGTCATCTTTCGTGATCCTAACAGTAGATTCTATCTCTTCATTCAATAATTTACCCTTATCGATCAGATATTCTCCTTCTCTCAATGGAATCAATGAGATCCTCAGCATAGGATAAGGATAGTCAGAGATATGCACTCCTAATGGTATCTCCCAATAGAAACCGCTTAAATCGGTATTTACCTCCTGCCAAAAAATTTCCATGATCAATGAAAGAATGAGAGTTCGACTGATTAGCTATAGAAATATCTTGACTATTCACCTTTCCTTCAAAGTACCCCAAATAGTAAGGAGTTTCTTCAAAAGAAGTATCCTCATCCTTGTCACAAGAAACGAATGAGAATAGTAAAAGAATGAATAAAGAAAAGATGAAACCTGCCATCATTCCTTTTTTAGCTTCATCCCAGTAAAGCATAGAGATATTCCGTTTTTCAGTTGTTGATTCCATAATGACTATTGTTTTCTTATAAGACAGGAAACCATCAAATACCCCTATCCTCAATGTATATAAAAGATCACAATAAAGTAAACCGTATTTTATTATTTCTATTTTACACAAAAAGACATTAATTATATTTTTACATATAGCCTATTACAATATATTCACTACATTTGAAATATTAATCAACATAAAATATAAGCCATGCAAAAATCATCATTTAATAAACTTAGCATTTTACTATTTATTATAGTAATTCTATCTTCTTGTAATAAAGATAATGGCATAGAAGAGATTAGTGAATCATATATTGAAATAAAAGTGCTTAGAATTAGCAAAGATAACACAAAAACACCTATTTATAATGCAATAGCATACATTTATTATGATATAGCACCTATTGATCTCGCAAATTACACAGATAAAGGGAATGGTATATACTCTAATGGTAAAAATACAATTATACCTAATCAAGTAAAAAGAACAAATATAGATGGCTATCTAGAAATAAAACCAGAATGAAACTATTCATTCTATTACAGTTTTCATCCATGACACTAATAGTAATATGATTTCTCACTCATATTGGTCAAACCGTCAAATCAAATAAAGAAACTATTACATTTATTACTAATTATATTTAAGATATGAAGTAAATAGTTATTTATAACTATTTACTTCATATTTAGCTTATTCATATAAGCATATCCATTAATACATTTTCAAAGGAGCCAACTCTATTTTATAATAACCATTATAATATTTACTATTTAATGGAATTGAATATGCCGTATCTCTACGTCCTGCATATTCAATCCAATCACCAGAAAGAACAACAGGATCATAAAAATTAACAATAACATCCCCCAATTCATCATTACCCAATGTAAATGTTTTTTCAAATGTAGTCGTAATTGTCTTTTTTCGCACTTGCACCAAATTTCAATCCTACTTTTTCAAAAACTCCTTTTACAGGATTAAGTTCAAAATTTCCTGCAAATTCAGCAGTAGTTTGGCTAAGCGTCCTTTGAGTTTCTGTACCATCAATTTCTTCTATAGAAATTTTTATTACACAACTAAAATTTTCTATATTCCATTCAAACAGAGGTAAATCAAGAGGAACAACTAGGCATTCTTTTACACCATCAACTTTAGAATTACCTCCTCCTATATCTTTGTAAGATACTCTAAATAGATCTTCTGGTTTTACGCCAAAAGAAAAAGTTTGTTCTGTCCCTATAGGACTTTTTGTTCCAACATATACTTTAACTAAAAAATCAAATTTACCATCAGTCCAAGGAGTAGCTTTATAAGATTGCCTAGGATTAAATATTTGATCATAATCTAACTGTGCATCTCCTGTTTGATCTGATATCTTTTGGAAAGCTATATTTGGATCCCCTTTCATTTGGAAAGAATATAGTGTTTCTTTATAATCATAAACAAATACACCTTTATCTGAACCTGGAACCATATCATAATATAT
>ENA-OQCW01000798-OQCW01000798.1-human-gut-metagenome-genome-assembly--contig:-NODE-798-length-15352-cov-2.019048_pt1 | contig 15352 bp, 24 predicted proteins | sample MGYA00242767_ERZ504593 | MGnify/ENA primary metagenome ERZ504593 (study PRJEB26092, sample SAMD00036307) | human gut metagenome | host: Homo sapiens | study: EMG produced TPA metagenomics assembly of... | reverse complement strand
TTTTTGAACCATAACAATCATTTCATCGATTCCAAAATTTCCTAACACAACTTTTTCAATTATTGCCGTTGTAATATAATATGGAAGATTAGCAACTAAACATACTTTTTGATATCTTTGCTTTAACTGATCAACGATCGGTTTAATATCCTGTTCCATAAAATCACCAAAGATAATTTCAATATTATCTTGATTTAAAAACTCCTGATACACAGGCATAAAACGCTCATCAATTTCAAAACTAGTAACTTTTCCACTATAACGCCCTAATACTTGTGTTAATGCGCCAATTCCCGGTCCTACTTCAATAACCGCCGTTGTTTGATCAATCTTTGCACTAGTCACGATCTTATTTATTATATTTACATCAATTAAAAAATTTTGACCATATTTCTTTAACGCATTCAAATGATATTTTTCTAAAATATATTTTGTTGTCGAGGGAGTTGCGATTTCCTTCATTACTGATTCACCTTGATTTTAAAAATCTTTCCTGTTCTTTTAAATTCACCATTATCACTTAGTGTTTGATACGACCCAATCTCCTCACCCAAACGTTGATAAAGACTAAATGCTTTAGAATGTGATGACTTTAAATACAAATCTTCTTTATCTTGATAATGAGGAATAATTACATTTCTTAACCAATAATTCCCATTTCCTCGTGCCTTTGGTGAAATATGGAAATAATTAAGAACAATTGCATTAGCCCCTTGTTCAAAGACTGGTTTATCAAAATATTTTGAAGAATCAATATTCCCCGTTGTTACCATCGCTAAACCAACACATTGATCATACTTATACATAACATGATAATCAACATTAACATTAGGGTCATCTTTTAAAATATGTACTAGCTGATTACAATGATATACTTCATCATAGTCATCATAAAAATCACGATACTTCACTTTTAAATTATCAATAATCGGGACTAGATATTCCCCTTTAAATTCATTACTTACTTTAAATGTATAACCATTATGTTTACCTAGATCCATCATTTAACCTCCCTAACACCTGTTCTTTAGTGATTCCAACCATATTTAATCGTTTAAAAAGTGTTTTGACATTCCCATAACCCAAATTAAATGCCTCATACACCATCAATCTTCTTTGCTTATTACCAATAATATCTAAAGCAACAAATTCACTCCAAGTAATGCTTTCTCGATTAACATCAAAAGAAACTACATTTTCTAATGCTTCTATCACAGCTTCTTTATTAGCTTCAGCAATACCTAATTTCTTCTTACCTCTAGCATCCTTTTTAGCAACAAAAGCATGTTGACAGTTAGGGACAACTGCTTGAATTTGATCACGAATTTTTTTCCCTGGAAAATCAGGGTTCTGCTCAAAACAATAATTTCCTCGACTTTTACTTGCTTCTTGAATTAATTCTAATGTTTGTTGATCCAATGCTAATCCGTGTGTCTCAATCGTATCTACTTCAAATAATTCTTTTAATAAGGCTGTGTCTGTTTTACCTTCAACAACGACTATTTCTTTAATTTTTTTCATAATTTCACCTAACTCTAATTATAAACGATATTTTCACTTAAAATAAAAGGTATAATCTTGGGGCTACCCATAATAACGATTTTATCTAACCAATATAAATCAACACCATAATATTCTTTTTATACAATTAATTAAATAATCAGAAGGACAATTCAATGAAAGGATTAACTAATAGTTAAAGAAAATGGTTCTAGATTACTTTTTGTGCAAATAGCATTAAGGCAGTTCGTTACCGAATCCTGCATAGTGTCTTTGGTGCTTTAGATACTCGAGACGCCACAGAAACTTACGTAATATTATCTGGTTGAAAAAAACAAACTATCGATCCCTAGTGATATTTTAATAATTCTCCAATCACAATACAATATCCTTTTCAAATTATTAAAGCTACTGTTTTTAATTGTACAGCAATAATGAGTTATATTATCATAAAAAGCTAATCACTATGTTAAATACAATCATGACAATACTTGAAGCTAAAGGTTAACATACCAAAGAACATTGCATTTGAGTTCAAAAATTAGCAATGAAAGTTGCTCATGAGTTAAATATGTCTGATACCAGATTAAATAATTTCTTCCATACTTCACAATATTGAAAAATTAATATTCCTACAAGTATTCTGCTTAAAACAGGTCCTTTAACAACTGCTGAAAAAAATCATAAATACTCTCTAGAATCCTATAAAATGATCAATGATATTTTTGGTAAAGAAATTGGTCAAATGGTTTTACAGTACCATGAACAGAGCAACGACTCAGATTACCCATTTCTATCTTGATTGTATCAACGCTTTGATCAAGTCTTAAAAAGATAAAATTATCTAATTGACATCATGATAAAATTACGTTATGCTTGATGTGCAAACTTAATAAACCGCTTAAATAATAAGCTATAGCTTTTCCACGTTTCTGAGTTATAAACGGGAGGTTATAGCTTTTTTTTGCGAAGGAAGGAGAACTTATGAATTCAAGAATATGATATGATGGCTCACAAGCCCATCTTCCCATTATTAATGAAAATGGCAATTCCCCCGATGATTTCAATGTTAATTCAATCAATGTACAATATTATTGATAGTAATTTTTGTTGCTAAATTGGGAGAGGAAGCATTAACCGCCTTATCATTAGCATTTCCACTTCAAAACCTGTCATTAGCTTTTTCAGTAGGTCTCGGGGTAGCAATTAACGCATTGATTGCTAAAAGTTTAGGTGCCAGTGATGAAAAACAAGCTAATTATATTAGTGATCATGGGAATTTTTTTAGCTATTCTTCACTCTTTATTATTTGTTTTTATTGGTATCTTTTTAATGAAACCGTTCTTTTTGATGTTTACTACTAACCCAACTGTTTTAGATTATGCAATTACATACGGGTCAATCGTGATTACCTTTACCTTTGGTTCTATTATTCATATTACTATTGAAAAAATGTTTCAAGCTACTGGGAATATGATGATTCCCATGTTTTTACAAGGAATTGGAGCAATTGTCAATATTATCCTCGACCCTATTTTAATTTTTGGAATAAACGGTTACTTAGAGTTTGGGGTTGCTGGAGCTGCAATTGCGACAATCATCGGTCAGATGACTGCCTGTTTACTAGCAATTATCTTATTTAGAAAAACTTCACGTATCAAAGTATCTTTAAAAAATTTTAAACCAAATGCACAAATTATTAAAAATATCTATTCAATTGCAATCCCATCAGGGGTGATGACATCATTACCATCTATCTTAGTTGCTTTACTTAATAGTTTGTTAGCGACAGTATCACAAACGGCAATCGCTTTCTTTGGGATATATTTCAAGCTTCAATCATTTATTTACATGCCAGCTAATGGATTGATTCAGGGAATGCGACCATTAATTAGTTATAATTATGGAGCTAGGCATTTTGATCGTGTTAAAAAGATTATCAAAGTTTCAATTATCTCTACTGCGGTGATCTTATGTTGTGGAACAATTATTTTTATGGGATTGCCAGAATTAGTCCTATCATGGTTTAATGCAACTGAACAATTATTAGAAATTGGTATTATTGGTCTTCGAGTGATTTCACCATGTTTTATTCTTTCTACAATGGGAGTCGTTATCTCCGGAGTTTTTGAATCTTTAGGTAAGGGACGTCAATCATTGACGATTTCACTATTGCGACAATTTATTATTACTTTACCTTTAGCCTATATTTTATTGAAAGTAATAGGGCTTAATGGAATTTGGCTTTCATTTGTTATTGCCGAAGGAATTGCCAGTGTCATTGCAGTAATCTTAATAAAAAAAGGAACTTCATAACTTTAAGGTGGATTAACGATCCACCTTTTTAATAAATATCCACCGGCTTAGCCGGTGGTTTTACATTTGCGGGCATAGCCCTGCTCTCAGAGCGCATGTCTCAAGACATTCCTTATGCCTACGGCTACCGCGTGCACTCTGTATTTATTTAGTTTTTCCCTTTTCCTTTTTTAAACGGGTCTTCCAAATCCAGTGTCAGCTGTTCTCTTTCCTGATCTTCTTTTAATTGATTCGCTATATAATTTTTTATTCTTTTCGCATTCTTTCCTACTGTATCTACATAATATCCTCGACACCAGAACTCTCTATGTCTGTACTTATATCTTGCATTTGCCCATCTTTCATATATCATTTGACTGCTCTTTCCCTTTAAAAACCCCATAAACCCTGAAACACTATATTTGGGCGGTATTTCTACTAACATATGTACATGATCTATGCATACTTCCGCTTCTATTATATTTACGCCTTTCCATTCACATAATTGTCTTAGTATTGCTCCTACCTCTACCCTTCTTGCTTCATAAAATGCTCTTCTTCTATATTTTGGTGCAAATACAATATGATATTTGCACCTCCATTTTGTGTGTGATAAACTATGTAAGTCATCTGAATACTGTTTATTCATTTGTCATTTCCTCAGTGATATCTTATTTTTGCAGTTGGTAGCCGCATTTATATTATATCACGTGAGGTTTTTCATTATCACTCCGCTAAAGCTTTTTGAGACCCCCAGCCTAGCTGGGGGTTTATTGCAGACAAAAAATGAAGATGATTATTTATCATCTTCATCAAATTCTTGATAATCGACATCAATTATATCATCACTACCACGACGATACTCTTCTTGGCTATAATAAGCCTTTTTCTTTTCTTCAGTTTTTCTTTGAAATTCTTTGTTATATTCTTCTAACTGTTTAGTATAAAGATATCTTTTTTATCGCTGACCAAACAACTAATATCGCAATAATTATCCAAACAATCGGATTAGTAAGTAGATTTAAAATCAAACTTAAGATAACAATAATGATTAAAATTATCAAAATCACATAATACAGTGGCATCAAATCAACTCCTTTATATATAGATATAATACACGTTTATCATTTAAAATCAAATAATTCTTTTAGGTTTACCGCAAAACCATTAGCTATTTTTTCAATTGATTTCAATGAAACATTTCTTGTTCCACGTTCAACATCTGATATATAGTTCTTTGATAACCCGCAACGAAAAGCTAATTCTTCTTGAGAAATATTTTGCTTCAAGCGCAATTCTTTAATACGATGACCAAACTTAACTTCAATTTTATCCATTTTAATCACTCTCCATTTGGATCAATCGTTTAGCCTCTTCACTTATTTTCTTAAATCGATGATGCAAGCCGGACTTACTTATTGTTTGTCCAGTTTCTTCATAATAAACTTCAGTCAGCTCATTTAATGTTAATTCAGGATATTTTTTTCTAATTAAAGCAACAGCACGTGTTTTTTCATCAAGCATGTCTAAACCAAGAAACATATCTACCGTCTCAATATCTTCTAATTGTTTATTTGCTGTTGCCATTGATTTCATTTCATTAGCAATATCACAATTATTCCAGCGATTTACAGTATTTGACATGCTGCGAATCAATTCGAGTACTTTCAAAAATTCATTACTGACTGGCTCGCTCCGATTGCCCGTAAAAAAATCACCAATCTTTTCTGAAGACTTTAAATAAACTACATACTTATTACGACGTTTAATAATCTTTGCATTTAACTCAAACCGATTAATTAAATCAGCAATAAACTGAGCAAATTCTTCTTCATTAAAACTCATTTCTAAATGATAATTTGATGTTTCAGGATTATTAACACTTCCACATGATAAAAATGCCCCTGCTAAATAAGCTCTTGTACAACATTCCTTTTCAATAATCTTGGGATTAGGAATCTGATTAAACCCCAAACCATCCATCAATGATAAATCATCTAAAATCTCCCTTGCTTTAGTAACCTTTAAAATATAAACATTATTTTTCTTTAGTTTCATTTTTCTTGAAACAAGAAATTCGATCTGAGGATCATACTCTTCTTTTAACATTTATGTATTTTTGATGCAATCTTAGCATTCTCTGTTCTAATCGTTAAAGAAAGACCATGATTTGATAGCGATAATGTCCCATTGATCTTAATTACTGCACATAACATTGCTCTTTGACAACATGATTCAAAATCATTAAAAACTACTTCTTCTTTGACAACTCTTGAAAAAGATACCATCTTAATCCTTAATGATCTGCATCACGGTGTAACCGATGAACTTGATAAACTTTACTGTAGTGATCAGCAAAATAATTAGTTAACGAAACTGAACGATGTTGTCCTCCAGTACAGCCAATTCCAATAATTAAATGCATCTTACCTTCTTTTTCATATTCTTTTAATAAATAATCAAATAAAACAGTCATCTTTTCAATAAAGACTTTTGTTTCCTCTTTATCAATTACATAATCATAAACAGCTTGATCATTTCCTGTTAAATGACGTAATTCTTCAATGTAAAAAGGGTTTGGTAAGAATCTGACATCAAATAATAAATCTGCATCTTTGGGTACCCCATGTTTATATCCAAATGATTCAAAGGTTATTCTAAATGGGTCAATTTTCCCTTTACTAAAATAATCTTCTAATAAATTTTGGAATCTTGCTCCTTTTAATTTTGTTGTATCAATTACTAAATGTGCTAATCGTGAAATCGGCTCTGCTAAACGTCGTTCAAACTCTATTGCTTCAATTAAAGAAGACGCTTTATTTGAAATCAACAAAGGATGAGACCTTCTTGTTTCTTTATATCTTTTAACTAGAACTTCATCATCACAATCTAAAAATACGACAGTTAGATGAATCCAATCTAAATTTGATAATAATCTAATTGCTTTAAGTGCATCATCCAAACTTACTGCCATCGCTACTCTTTGGTATTTGGGATTATCCTGCACTAATTCCGCAAATTCAGTCAATAAGGCAACCGGATAATTATCAATACAACGGTATGCCAGATTTTCAAAACAGGCCATCGCGCTAGTCTTCCCTGCACCTGACATCCCAGTTACAATTACTATTTCTACTTGATCCATAATCTTCACTTCTCTTTCTATGAACATTTTACCAAAAATACACTGATAAGTGTACTTTATTTAAAAAAGTTTTAACAATAATTATCGACATTTTTGCAAGTATATTTATGCTTTGTAAACTCATATATATAATTATTTGAACTGATACTAATTTTAAGAAATATTAATAGTCGAAAGATGTAGTTATATGATACAATTTAATTAAATACAGAGGGGTGAGGCTATGGATAAAAAGGATAAGATCGACACTTTAATTGATCAATACTTAAATTTTTACCAGCATGGCAGCCAAGCAATCGAACCGCAGCAAAGTACTGATTTTGACAGCTTAATGAACCAGTACAAGTCTAAATTTGATAAACAAATCGCTAATGAGCAAAAAGCAATCAGAGAAAAAGAAGAAGCACGAGTTCTTCAAAAAAAAATCAGGAAGCGAAACTACAAAAGTCAAAAAAATGAAAGGACCCAAGAACAACAAAACAAGTTGCGTAAAGAGAAATTGCGTAATCATTCCAAAAAAATCTACGGCAGAAGTTAAACAAGCCGCAAAAAAATACCAGCACCAAAGTCGTGATTATGATAAAAGCAGTAATCATAAAGGGCTAATTGTTTTAATTATAATAGTTGTCGTCTTTGGGTTAATTTATTTTGATTGTCTCTAATCAAGATAATGAATCTACTAATAATACCTATTTATATAATAATTTAAATTATCTAGTCAATGATGCCGTTTTGCAAGAACCTAGTTCAAACGATTTGAGCTATCTGGATAATATTGAAAATAATGAAAATTACAATGTTGCTATCACATATTTAAATTATGTTGAAGATGGCTTAAATTATCTTGATTTAATTAGTGTTACAAGAGGTAATGATGATTTATTAGAAATCAGGAATGATTCTGAGTATTATTTGTATATCAAGTATCTTGACAATGGCTATACAAATAATGTTTTAATCGTTCCTAATGATACTTATTATTGCTCCATTATCGATGAGGAAGAATTAACTATAGAGACTATTGCATTTTATAATTTTGAAGATCCGGCATTAGATGTCTTCACTAATTTATCAGATATTGATATCTATATGAATGTTGATAGTATTGATTTTTTAGAAACAAATGCGGAAATTTTATTTAAACATTATTATTATCAAGCTTATTTAAAACTGCCATATGATGACATTATGGTCATCAAAGAAAGAGATTCTAATAAGGGATATTATGGTTACCTTGATTATACAAATCGCCAAATCAAAGTATATTACTCTGATAATTATACTCACGATGTAACCATTGAAAATATTCAAAATTATCAAAGTGATTATCTTAAAACCATAACACTTTAGAAAAGGGGAGAAAAAATGATTTCAGATAATTTCTTTACAGAACACATGACTATTGTTATTGCTGTAGCTATTGTTCTACTACTTATTATTATTTTATTGACATGCTGGAAAAGAGTTCCTGCTGACAAAGCTTTAGTTATCACCGGATTAAAGAAACGTGTTCTAACGGGTAAAGGGGGTATTCAAGTACCATTTCTTGAAACATCTTGTATCATTTCATTAGAAGCTGTTTCAATGACCACTGATATCACTGAAGCACCTTCAAAACAAGGAATTTTTGTTGATATTGCTGGTACTGCAGTTGTTAAAGTTGACAATAATCCAGAGAAAGTATTAATCGCAGTCGAGCAATTTTGCAGTGGTAATGCTGATCGTACTACTCAAAATATTAAAACTGTAGTTGAACAAATCTTGGAAGGTAAACTTCGGGGAATTGTTTCTACATTAACCGTAGAACAAATTAATGAAGATCGTGTCGCATTCGAAAACTCAATTGAAGACAGTATTACACGAGAATTAGATAACATGGGATTACGTTTGTTATCATATACAGTATTAAAAATTGCTACTCAAGGGGGATATTTAGAAAACCGGGCAATCCCTCAAATCGCCCAATCAAAAGCAGATGCTGATATTGCTAGCGCTGAAAGAGCAAGAGATACCGAAGTTAAACTGCTGCTGCAGTACGCGAGGGGCAAAAAGCTAAATTAGAAGCTGAAGCTGAAATTGCTCAAAGTGATCGTGATAAAACAATTCGAATGGAACAATATCGTGCCGAACAAGATAAAATCAAAGCCAATGCCGATGTTTCATACAAGCTTCAAGAAATTGAAAATAATAAAATCGTTGCTGATCAGTAATGTTGAATTAGCAAAAAAAGAAGCACAAGTAGTTGAAGAACAATTAGTGGCATCTGTAAAAAAACCAGCTGACGCTAAAAAATATGAAACTGAGGTTCAAGCTGAAGCAAATAAAATAAAATCGATTAAAGAAGCCGAAGCTCGAGCTCAAGCATTAAAAATCGAAGCTCAGGCACGCGCTGACGCCAAATTATTAGAAGCTAAAGCTGAAGCCGAAGCTATTCGAGCACAAGGGGAAGCTGAAGCCGAAGCTTTAAAAGCTAAGGGAATTGCCGAAGCCGAGGCCAAAGACCGTTTAGCCGAAGCCATGGAAAAATATGGTGAAGCCGCAATGATGTCAATGGTAGTTGAACGTCTCCCAGAAATTATGGCACAAATTGCCAAACCAATGGAACAAATCGACAAGATTACTGTTATTGATAACGGTAGCGGTGATGGACGGAAGTAAAGTTAGTAAAATTGTTAGTGATGTTGCTGCTAATGGGTTTGAAGTTTTAAAAGATCTAACTGGTGCCAATTTAGGTGAAGTTGTTCGTACTATCGCTAATAAAAACAGTAATAATAAACCTAAAACTAAATAAACTTAATTATTCCTCTTTAATGAGCATTTGCTTGTTAAAGAGGTCTTTTTATGAAAACAGTGAAACACTGCTATTAAATCAGTGTTTCACTGTACCTTTATTAAACCTTCCTGCTAGTTTTTCAAGCATACTTTTTGAAATACCAAATTTACCACATAAAAAAATCCTCGATTTCTTCTGGACTTTTCCCTGCTAAATCATTTTCATCTATTCCCATTGATGACATTATACTCTTAACTCGGTTGAACATCTCACTATCACCTTGTTGATACTTATTCATCATATCATTATAAAACTGCTGAGCATTATCTATCTTTTGTTCTTCTTCAATAATTTTTTTGATTAAAATTGATTTTGACATTCTAATAAACCATCAATTTCATCACTATCTAACCCTAATACATCAAAAAATTCAGTGCTCGATTACAAATATTTTCTAATTCATATTGATAATCTTCATCAGCTAATTGCTGAACCATCTCTAATTCCTTATAAAACTCTTTGATACTATTGTTTTGAGTTGGAGTTAATACAATATCTTCATATTCATCATTTTCAAGATCATTTAATACAATCCTCGTATAATACTCTACCTTTTTCATGAGTATCCATGATCATCTCTATTTCAATACCAGTAAATTTTGATAACATTGTAACGAATACTTCAGGGTCGATTATCTGGTTACTAAAAGTATATGTTATCTCCTCTAATTTGATAATAGCTTTGATTATTGAATCATTACGATGTTTTTCCAATCCTAAAGAAATAATCTTTTGATATTCAATTATCCCAGCCTGACCAAACTTAAAATATATTTGTGCTGGAGTGATGATCATTCCTCGGCTGCCATCTTGTTCTTTGGTAGCATCAATAAATGCAAGGATTTCAAAAACATTATAATCACCAAAAGTATAAATTGCATTACTAATTTGATTAGGAAGATTCTGATTTGAATAAAAAGAACCATTAATTACAAGACTATCATTAATATAACTTAATATTTCTTCTTGACTCATTTTTCTTACCTCTCTTCATACTGCTACCATTTTACTAAAATAAAAAGCTATTTTCAATCGAAATAGCCCTATCTAAACTAAACTCTTTATTACTGCCCTGATTTCTTTAACTCGTTTAGCTTCGAATTCTGGATATGTTTTAAACCAGCGCCGATTCAATGGTGAAGGATGCGGAAGAACATATGCAGGTTTCCCATTAAAAACTTGATCATTAAAAATCAAATCAACAAAGTTTTGATTAGGAAATATTTTCTTAGCTGCATAACTACCAATGATGATATAAATTTGGTTATCAACTATGTCAATTTCTTGCCTTAACCACTTTTCACTACAGCATTTTGGCGGCAAACGATCCCCACCGCTTTTAGATTTACCAGGATAACAGTGAGCCAAAGAAGCAATATAGAAATTATTTTGATCATAAAATGTTTCATCATCTATATCATACCACTTCTCACGAAGTTTTTTCCCACTTAAATCATTAAATGGTTTTAAAGTATTGTGAACATTTAATGAAGGGGCTTGACTAATTTGCATGATCTTAGCATTAGGTTTGCCCCAGACAACAGGATGAGGTTCATATCCAAATTGTCTTTGACAATAGCGACACTCTTGTATTTTTTGTTTTAATTCTCCAAAATCTTTCATCTAATCATTCCTTTGTATATATTTTAACCTAATTATTCCCAAAAAGAAAAGATTACTAACTATATAGCAACCTTTTCTAATCCAAAACGTCTTGAAATTTCTTTTGTTAGTAGTGCTACAACTTGTTTATCCTCTAATAATACTGGGGTTAACTGTCCTTTAACATTTTCTATTGCCTTCAAAATGTCATTTTGATAATGATATCCTGGCAACAATACAAAAGGAATGATTTGTTCATATTCACCTATTATTTTAGTATTAAACGCACATACTGAACCATACCTACTAAGAATATCAAATAGTTTACTATTACTCCGTGGATGAATTATAAATAAGCGTTTTACTTTATTAGAATAAAGTTGTTCTAAAAGAATCTCACTGTTAAAAACGTGGTGCTGCTACTTCTTTTGGTGAACACATTTTAGATATTTTATCATAGATCTTTCCATATGAAATGACCATTGGCTGAATCTGCCATTTTATTTTTAACATCATTAATATTTTTAATTTATCTTGAAAATCTATTTCCTTTAAACATAGAGACATCGCAGATACTTGTTCAGCAAAGTAATCAATCACATTCATACACTGTGCTGTAAAAATTAATAGACGTCCTTCTTTTTCTAAAATAAACATTAGTAACATATCTAATTCTGTTTTTTCAAAATACATCAGCTGCTTAAAAAACTGTTTTCGATCATGTTTATTTACCAAATTATTTAAAAGAACCAGCCTACGAATATTACTTAAAGCAGATAAATAATCATCATATTGTTCTAATTCATAAGCTAATTTTTTAGTAAAAGCTGGATACTGCCCCTTTGTTGATATACCTAAAAGCAGATTTTCCGTTTCTACTACCTTCATGGCCTTTAAAGATGCCATACTTGAAGTAGCACAAGCACACAATACTCCTAATTCATCAGCATCTCTAATTATCTGGTTATTTAATTCACAATCATCAGTTGCAATATAAACAAAAAAAGCATTTTGAAGATATTTAGGCTGATAATCTGTCAGATACTTTTCTACCTCTAAAGCCTCGAGCTTTCTATCAATGCGAGAAGCAATTATCTTTACTTTAGCCCCTTCTTTAAGAAACTGCAATGCTTTACGACTAGCAACCGCACCACCGCCAACTATAACAACTGTTTTATCTTTAAAATTAATCAACCAAGGCATCATGACATTTCACCAGTGCTTTTTTTATTGCATTTAAAGTATTGTCGAGATCAATTTGGCTATGAGCAGCATCTTACAAACCATGCTTCAAATTGACTAGGAGCAATTAAAATTCCCTGTCTTAACATTTCTCTAAAAAACAAAGCATACATTTCAGTATTACAAGTCTGAACATCTTCAAAAGTAGTAATTGGTTTATTGGTAAAAAATAGCGTCAATAAACTTTGACAACGATGCACCTGATAATCTAATGATAATGTAGATAAAATAGTTTTAATTCCATTTTCTAAATAATTTGCTGCTTTGTTTATATATTCATAAACATCAGGATGATTATTTAAATAGCTTAATTGTGCTAAACCAACAGACATAGCTAATGGATTACCTGATAGCGTTCCTGCTTGATAAACCGGCCCTTGAGGTGAAACTAAACTCATAATTTCTTTTTTTCCCGCCGTATGCTCCAACTGGCAGCCCACCTCCAATAATTTTTACCAAAACAAACCATATCGGGGAATAACTCCTAAATAATCTGGACAGCTATGATAAGAGACACGGAACCCTGTAATTTACTTCATCAAAGATCAAAACAATTCCATTTTGATCACATAATGTACGTAATCCGGTTAAAAAACTCTTTAGTCGCTGGAACTATTCCCATATTGGCTGCAACAGGCTCTAAAATAATTGCGGCAATATCTTTATTATTTTGTTCTACTGCTGCTATTACAGAGCTTAAATCATTATATTTGCAGATTATTGTTTGAGAAATTATTTCCTGGGGAATTCCCGGACTAGTTGGAAGATTAAAAGTTAATGCTCCTGAACCAGTCTTAACTAATAAACCATCACTATGTCCGTGATAATTGCCCTCAAATTTAATAATTTTATTCCGACCAGTAAAGCCTCGAGCTACTCTTAAAGCACTCATTGTAGCTTCTGTTCCTGAATTAACCATTCTTACCATTTCAATTCCTTGATAGCTGTCAACAATCAATTTAGCCATTGCTACTTCTAACTTAGTTGGTAGTCCAAAGCTTGTTCCTAACTGACTCGCTTCAATAATTGCATTTTGAACGACTGGATGATTATGCCCTAAAATAAGTGGTCCCCAAGAACAAATATAATCAATATATTCAACTCCATCTTCACCAAACAAATGCGCCTTATCACCTTTTTTTGCAAAAACTGGAATCTCACCAACTGATTTAAAAGCTCGGACTGGTGAGTTTACACCACCTGGAATATATTGACAAGCTTCTTCAAATATTTCTTGATTAGTCATGATGATCACCTTGCCATTTTTGAGCTAATTCAAGTGCAAAGTAAGTGATAATCATATCAGCCCCAGCTCGTTTTATTGCTAATAACGATTCCTCTATTACTGCTTCTTTCATTATTCCCTGCTTAACTGCCATTTTAAGCATTGCATATTCACCACTGACATTATAAGCGCAGATTGGCATATTAAAACTAAGTTTTGCCTCCTTGATTACATCGAGAAAAGCTAATGCCGGCTTTACCATAATAATATCAGCACCTTCATCTATATCAGCTTGTATTTCTCGCATCGCTTCATTACCATTAGCTATATCCATTTGGTAACTTGAACGGTTTCCAAATGAAGGAGCACTATTAGCAGCCGCTCTGAATGGTCCATAATAAGAGGAAGCATATTTAGCACTGTAACCCATGATTGGTAAATCTTTAAATCCCGTTTCATCAAGTGCTTTTCTTATAGCAAGAATTTCACCATCCATCATTGCACTTGGAGCTACCATATCTACCCCACTTTTAGCATAGCTTACTGCAATCTTGCCTAAATATAATAAAGTTTCATCATTAGATCAGAGAAGCCATAGTCCGGTGTTTCTTCCGGCTGCATTGGTGCATCAAGCCCCAGTTTTTCCCAGTCCTTGTGACGAATTTCTGGATATAGATTAAATTCTTTGACTGTTGCTTTCTGTAAGTCTTCCGGGACCTTATAGAACCAGTCCGTAAATACTACGATCCCGTCCTTTTCGATCCATGCCCGCGACGACGGTTGCGAAACCTCTATAATTTCTCCTACTGTCATTATCTGTATAACCAGATCTTGAAAACATAGGTCCCCGGAAGATCTGGATCTCCTGTCGGTGTAATCATTTTTACTTCGCGGTCCGCCAGTTCTTCTTCCCGGCGGGCTTTTGCTGCTTTTCCCTCGAAAAGTATGTCTGATTCTCCTTGTTTTAATGGGTTGTCTTCGTCCTGTACCGTGATATACTGTGCCGGGCTTAACAGGGTTAAAAAATCTCTAAATTTCAGATTCATTTTGCCATGGTTCTTCGCTCCCTTCTTTTCTGCTGCTGCCGTCAGTGTCGGCGGTGCGTCTTTTGCTTCAAGTGCGCCGGCCGTGATAATATCCGGCGGGATCTGTACGGTTTCCGTTTTTCTCTTGAAGTCTTCTTTCTTCCCTATCATGATTTCCCGTATATATGCGTGTGGCACGTCACAATTTACGGCATTCATTACAATCTCGTACTGTGCTGCCTGTTTAATCAGGTTGTAAAAATTAGAATATGTAATCTCTGTCCGGTCTTCCGGTTTGAATGCGTCCACAATTCCCATTATGTTCTCTTCCTTCCGTCACCTTTACCTTTTTTTTTGCTCCGTGTTTACGATTACTTTCTGACCTTGTCTCGACGCCCTTATTGTCGGTGCTATTTTCTTATACACTCTCGTTCCACCATAGCCGTACGTGTCGTCGATAATAACGCCATGAATGTTTTGTTCTA
>ENA-OQCW01000796-OQCW01000796.1-human-gut-metagenome-genome-assembly--contig:-NODE-796-length-15365-cov-3.246095_pt1 | contig 15365 bp, 12 predicted proteins | sample MGYA00242767_ERZ504593 | MGnify/ENA primary metagenome ERZ504593 (study PRJEB26092, sample SAMD00036307) | human gut metagenome | host: Homo sapiens | study: EMG produced TPA metagenomics assembly of... | reverse complement strand
ACTTGGTATTCATTTTTCGTCTTGCGACGTTAAGAATCCGTATCTTCGAGTGCCCACACAGATTGTCTGATAAATTGTTAAAGAGCAGTGCCGCTTCGCTTTTTCTCAGCGGCGCGGGGTGTGCATAGTACGCTTTCCCGCTACAGAGTCAAGCATTTTTTTGGCTTTCTCTGTTGAGATTCTCAGGAGAACCCCGCTGACCCGGCGGCATGTTTGCCGTTGTTCCGTGTCAGTGGTGGCGCATTATAGGGAGTTATTCCGGCCTGACAAGAGGAAATTTAAAATAATTTTCTGACCGCGCAACATTCAACCAAATCAGTCTAAAACTGCCAGTTTTTCGAGCGTTTTGAAGCCGTAACGCTGTAAAACGGGCAATAATTGTTCAGCTTCTGGCGTCATTGCCATACAAAAGGCAATATTCGCATCGGCAGATTTTGCATCCGGGGCTTCATGCTCTAGCAACCAAGCCGTTCGGCGAGCAATCGCTGCGCCAGAATCCACCAGCCGGGTTCCCTCTGGCAGCACCTGTAACAGTTCTTCTTGTAGTAGAGGGAAATGGGTACACCCCAATACAACGGTATCTGGCGGCTCTTTCATTCTTAACCACGGGCGTAGGATACGTTTTAGCGCATCCAGAGAAACATCTTCGCCATGCAGCTTCGCTTCAGCCAACTCAACCATCTCTGCCGAGCCCAGCATTTCTATCTGGCATTCATTAGCGAAACGCGCGATCAGCTCATGAGTATAAGAACGTTTAACTGTTCCGCGGGTTGCCAGTAATCCGACAATGCCATTTGCCGTCAGACGTGCAGCAGGTTTAATCGCCGGCACGACACCAACAACTGGGAAGTCGAACTTTTCGCGTAATGCAGGAAGTGAAACGGTACTGGCAGTGTTGCAAGCGACCACAGCCAGCGCAAGGGGATAACGTTCTTGCACCGCGGTGACAATTGCCACCACTCGCTCAACAATAAACGCTTCGCTTTTTTCGCCATACGGGAAAGCGACGTTATCGAAAGCATAAATGTAATGGAGATCCGGTAAGAGATGCCGGATCTCGTCATAGACCGACAACCCACCGACGCCGGAGTCAAACACCAGCACGGTGGGACGTGGTTCAGAAGGTGTAGCTGCCAGACAAGGTGTATTCCCGTCCTGCAGTTTGGTAGCCATAGACTGTCTCATAATCTTTGTCGAACAGGTTGGCTATTTTACCACGAACTGTCAGATGAGAGGTGACCGGATACGCAACCGCAAGATCCCACAAGCTCACACCGCCTAATTTAACTGTATGTGATGAGCCAGAGGTCTCGTCATAAGCGTTGTCGTATCGTTGACCTATATATTGGTAAGAAACGTCCCATTCGAAACCATAAGCTTGTCCAGTCAACTCGTACTTAACCTGCTGTTTTGCCCGACGGTACAGCACTTTATCTGTTTCATCATCGCGCGGGTCAACATATTGTAACGTCAAGCGATGTTCAACAGGACCGGTTGTAATATTTCCCGTCCATTCCAGCCCTTTAATCGTGGCTGATTTCACATTAATGTACTGGTTGACATTATTTATGCTTTTATAATCAATCAGGTTCTGAATTTCATAACGATATCCTGAGAGCCGCCAATCCAGAGTCCCAGTTACCCCCTCAATTCCAATCTCCCACTGTTTAGATTCTTCTGGCTTCAAATTTGGGTTGGCTGCAATACCAGGACCATAAATTGAAGCAAAGCGAGCAGCCCCGTATTGCTGTCCAAGAGAAGGCGAAAGAAAACTGGTACCGTAAGAAAGTGTTGCCTGGTAGCCATCAATAAACTCCCATCCAGCAGCTGTCTGCCAGGTACCATGCCAGCCAAACTGTTCATCATGATCTTCTCGGCCAGAAGCTTCCAAAGTCACATTGGAAATCTGTTGCTGTCCAGTCAGGTATAACCCGGTGGTATCGCGTTCGTAATCATCTGATTTTGTAATGCTGCTGGACGTCAGTTTTTCCTGTTTCCAATCGATCCCGCCGCTAATTGCACCATGCCCTACCTCAATGCTATTACCCCACTGAATATAACGCTGTTCCATGTCATCCAGGGTGGCATCTCCCGCATAACGACCAAGATTATTTGTGTAGTTATAATTCTTGAGTCGTTGATAGTTAGCAATTAACTGAGACGAATAGATGCCGGAGTTATAGCGTAGGCCAGTATCCCAGGACTGGTTGTAATTCTGAGCTTCTTCGTTGCCAGTAGCAGAACCATACATCGAGCCCTGGTCGTAATCATTATTAGCTGTGTAGCTGTAACCACGGAAGAACCCCGAGAAGTTATCGTTAAACTTATGCTGCAGCCCCCCCCAGAAAAGTTTGTTGCGATATCCATCGCGATCGCTATCACCACTGTATGGTGAGCCAGGCTGAATGTTAAAACCTTTGGTCGTCTGGTAAGCACCTGCTGCTGTTACCATCGTATCGCCAAAACGTTTATTTATTACCCCATCATAGGCTTGATAACCATTTGTACCCATTCCTGCGTTGATCTGAGCTTTCTCATCATTACTCATTGTAATAATGTTCACCACACCTCCGATGGCACCAGAACCATAAACGGCAGAACGCGGCCCACGAATATATTCAACACGCTGTACAAGTGATACCGGGAACTGGCTAATATCAATTGCATTGTCGATACCGGCACGAGCCATCGGCACACCGTCAATCAACACTAAAACATGGCGCGATTCAGTGCCTCGAACATAAAGAGAAGAACTCGTCCCCATTCCACCAGTTTGAGAGATATTTACACCGGGGAGATGACTCATAACATCGTTGAGGTCTTTCGACTGCCAGCGTTGAATATCCTCACGGGTAACAATATCAGTAGGTGCAAGGACAGTATTTACTGGCTGCTGAAAACGGTTAGCGGTAACGACGAGAGTATCCGGGCTGGTATCCTGTGCCCAAGCGGAAAAGGCTGTGACGGAACACGCCGTCAGCAGCGAAGCTTTTTTAATCATTGTAAAGCATCCACAATAGAAGAAGGATGCCGCAGGTTTCATCAATATTACGCGATGATGAGAACCAGATGCGACGTTGGCCGGCAGGTCTTCGGGCTTGGAGGGGTATCTAAGATACTAAGAGATGATGACTTCCCACCGGATGGCAGTGTCCGCATAACGCAATCATCGCACCTTTCCTTACCGCTGCGCGTCAGCTCCAGATTCGCACTGGATTCCCTATTAACTCACAGGACCGGCAAGTGGATGCTACAGGTTGTAACAAGTTACTGTCCAGACGTAGCTCACAAATAGGAATTCATCAAGATCTGGACATCTGATGAGCAATCCCTACAATCGCCGCGTACTTTAATTTTTCAGGATACATCATGACCCCGAACACCTTCCAACAGAACAGTATGAAGCGCAGTTAGCCGAAAAGTGGTACGTTTGCAAAGTATGATGGCACCGTTTTCTGACCTGGTTCCGGAAGTGTTTCGCTCGCCGGTCAGTCATTACCGGATGCGTGCGGAGTTCCGCATCTGGCACGATGGCGATGACCTGTACCACATCATTTTCGATCAACAAACCAAAAGCCGCATCCGCGTGGATAGCTTCCCCGCCGCCAGTGAACTTATCAACCAGTTGATGAGCGCGATGATTGCGGGTGTGCGTAATAATCCCGTTCTGCGCCACAAGCTGTTCCAGATTGATTACCTCACCACGCTGAGCAATCAGGCGGTCGTTTCTCTGCTGTACCATAAAAAGCTGGATGATGAGTGGCGTCAGCAGGCGGAAGCCCTGCGCGATGCACTGCGCGCGCAGAATCTGAATGTGCATCTGATTGGTCGGGCAACGAAAACCAAAATCGAGCTGGATCAAGATTACATCGACGAACGTCTGCCGGTCGCAGGGAAAGAGATGATCTACCGTCAGGTAGAAAACAGCTTTACCCAGCCGAACGCGGCGATGAATATTCAGATGCTGGAATGGGCGCTGGACGTAACCAAAGGCTCAAAAGGCGATTTACTGGAGCTGTACTGCGGCAACGGTAACTTCTCATTAGCCCTGGCGCGCAATTTTGATCGGGTATTAGCCACCGAAATCGCCAAGCCTTCGGTCGCTGCCGCGCAATACAACATTGCCGCTAACCATATTGATAACGTCCAAATTATTCGTATGGCGGCAGAAGAATTTACTCAGGCGATGAATGGTGTACGCGAGTTTAATCGCCTGCAAGGGATCGACTTGAAGAGTTATCAGTGCGAAACCATTTTTGTCGACCCACCGCGCAGCGGTCTGGACAGTGAAACCGAGAAAATGGTGCAGGCGTATCCGCGTATTCTGTATATCTCCTGCAATCCGGAAACGTTATGCAAGAATCTGGAAACATTAAGCCAGACGCACAAGGTTGAACGTCTGGCTCTGTTTGATCAGTTCCCCTACACGCACCATATGGAGTGCGGCGTATTACTGACCGCGAAGTAAAATCCATGCCGGGTGCGCCAGCATCCGGCATGATATCGATTACTCAGCAACTTCCTGCTTACGGTTACGCATCTTCGCGCCAATCCAGAACACCATAATGACGGACAGTACTGCCGGGAAGAAGTTAGAGCCGATATCCGGATATTCCGCACGAACTACCGTGCTGTACAGCAGTACGCCAAGAATAAAACAAGCAGCAGCCAGACCCGGCAAGCCTACCGGCATAGTGCGATTAAGATAACGTTGATGCAGGCAGTAAACCGTCAGCACCAGGGAAATAATCGGGAATACAGAAAATGGCACAATGGAGCTAAACAGCGCTGCGAAAGTACCATTAATCGATAAGCCAGCCACCAGCGCCAGCAGCAGCGTACCTCTATCTTGATTTGCTTGTTTCATTACTCGTCCTTCACATTTCCCGGAATAATTGCGGATTTCTCTTGTTCACGGCGATACCAGTAATAAGCCCCTTTCGAAATCATTCGCAGTTGCAGTACCAGTCGCTCTTCTAATTGCCGACGTTGTTCGACGCCGACGTCCAACGCCTCGGCACCCGCACTGAAGACAATCGTCACCATGGCTTCGGCTTGCGCTTCAGTAAACGCACGCGGCATATGGTTTTCGAGTTCCAGATAGTCCGCAAGTTCCGCAATGAAGTGCTGAATTTCACGCGCAACGGCGGCACGAAACGCAGCGGAGGTGCCGGAGCGTTCCCGCAATAATAACCGGAAGGCGTTAGGATTATTACCGATGAACTCCATAAATGTGGAGACCGAGGTACGGATCACACTCCCGCCTTTGGCGATACGCTGACGCGCCTGGCGCATGAGTTGGCGTAGCATTAAACCGCTCTCATCAACCATGGTCAGACCCAGTTCGTCTACGTCGCGGAAATGCCGATAAAAAGAGGTGGGAGCAATGCCCGCTTCACGCGCCACTTCACGCAAACTCAGGCTGGCGAAGCTGCGTTCAGCACTTAATTGGCTAAATGCGGCTTCCACCAGCGAACGGCGGGTTTTTTCTTTTGTGCGCTCTTACGCCCATCACGATGTCTGAATCCTTGCCAAAGTACTGCTGGCACTATACCAGAGAATGAACATACTGGATTGCTCCAGTGTTGTGAATGAACGGTAACGCAATAAAACATATTTACTGCAATTCTTTGGCCGGTTCTTTTACGTACAACGGAAACCTGCCGCTTAAACGGAGAGTATCGTCGATAAAAATCCAATAAAACGTTCAGGTCAAAAGTAAGAAACAGACAAAGCAAAGGCCGCTCACGCTATAGCCAGATAAATGACGGGGATCAATTGGCTTACCCGCGATAAAATGTTACCATTCTGTTGCTTTTTATGTATAAGAACAGGTAAGCCCTACCATGCCACATTCCTACGATTACGATGCCATAGTAATAGGTTCCGGCCCCGGCGGCGAAGGCGCTGCAATGGGCCTGGTTAAGCAAGGTGCGCGCGTCGCAGTTATCGAGCGTTATCAAAATGTTGGCGGCGGTTGCACCCACTGGGGTACCATCCCGTCGAAAGCTCTCCGTCACGCCGTCAGCCGCATTATAGAATTTAATCAAAACCCACTTTACAGCGACCATTCGCGACTGCTCCGCTCTTCTTTTGCCGATATCCTTAACCATGCCGATAACGTGATTAATCAACAAACGCGCATGCGTCAGGGATTTTACGAACGTAATCACTGTGAAATATTGCAGGGAAACGCTCGCTTTGTTGACGAGCATACGCTGGCGCTGGATTGCCCGGACGGCAGCGTCGAAACACTAACCGCTGAAAAATTTGTTATTGCCTGTGGCTCTCGTCCATATCATCCAACAGATGTTGATTTCACCCATCCACGCATTTACGACAGCGACTCAATTCTTAGCATGCACCACGAACCGCGCCATGTGCTGATTTACGGTGCTGGAGTGATCGGCTGTGAATATGCGTCGATCTTCCGCGGTATGGATGTAAAAGTGGATCTGATCAATACCCGCGATCGCCTGCTGGCATTTCTCGATCAAGAGATGTCAGATTCTCTCTCCTATCACTTCTGGAACAGTGGTGTAGTGATTCGTCACAACGAAGAGTACGAGAAGATCGAAGGCTGTGACGACGGTGTGATCATGCATCTGAAGTCGGGTAAAAAACTGAAAGCTGACTGCCTGCTCTATGCCAACGGTCGTACCGGTAATACCGATTCGCTGGCGTTACAGAACATTGGGCTGGAAACTGACAGTCGCGGACAGCTGAAGGTCAACAGCATGTATCAGACCGCACAGCCGCACGTTTACGCGGTGGGCGACGTGATTGGTTATCCGAGCCTGGCGTCGGCGGCCTATGACCAGGGGCGCATTGCCGCGCAGGCGCTGGTGAAAGGTGAAGCCACCGCTCATCTGATTGAAGATATCCCTACCGGCATTTACACCATCCCGGAAATCAGCTCTGTGGGCAAAACCGAACAGCAGCTGACCGCGATGAAAGTGCCATATGAAGTGGGCCGCGCCCAGTTTAAACATCTGGCACGCGCACAAATCGTCGGCATGAACGTGGGCACGCTGAAAATTTTGTTCCATCGGGAAACGAAAGAGATTCTGGGTATTCACTGCTTTGGTGAGCGCGCTGCCGAAATTATTCATATCGGTCAGGCGATTATGGAACAGAAAGGTGGCGGCAACACTATTGAGTACTTCGTCAACACCACCTTTAACTACCCGACGATGGCGGAAGCCTATCGGGTAGCTGCGTTAAACGGTTTAAACCGCCTTTTTTAACACTTTATCGAAATGGCCATCCATTCTTGCGCGGATGGCCTCTGCCAGCTGCTCATAGCGGCTGCGCAGCGGTGAGCCAGGACGATAAACCAGCCCAATAGTGCGGCGTGGTTCCGGCTTAATGCACGGCAGATAAACAACCCCATCGCGTTTGCGCTCCGGCGGCACAGCCAGCGCTGGCAATAAAGTGATCCCGCTACCTGCCGCCACCATGTTGCGCAGCGTCTCCAGGCTGGTCGCGCGGAAGTGTGTATCTTCATCTGCCCCGGCTTCAAAGCAGAAACCCATTGCCTGATCGCGCAAACAGTGACCGTCTTCCAGCATCAGCAGTTTTTCCCCTGCCAGATCGGCCATCGGTACGCATTCGCGGTTCGCCCACGGGTGATCTTCATAGATAGCCAGCAACATTGGCTCATCAAACAACGGCACTTCAATGAATGCTTCGCTCTCTTTCACCAGCGCGAGGATCACGCAATCGAGTTTGCCGCTGTCCAGTTGCGCCAGTAACTGGTGGGTCTGTGCTTCATGCAGATACATTTCCAGCTTGGAAAGGTCTGGTGCAGCATCGGGATAATATGCGGTAGCAGGTACGGCCCGACCGTGGGAATCAAACCAATATGCAGCGGCCCGGACATGGTCTCACCCTGCTGGCTTGCCATCTCTTTAAGGACTTTCACCTCACGCAGCACGGTACGCGCCTGATCCACCAGCAGCATTCCCGCCTGGGTGAACAACACTTTACGGCTGGTCCGCTCCAGCAACATCACGCCCAGCTCATCTTCCAGCTTACGAATTTGCCCGCTAAGCGTCGGCTGGCTAACGTGGCAGGAGTCTGCCGCACGCCGAAAATGGCGGTGTTCAGCCAATGCCACCAGGTACTCAAGATCACGAATATTCATTATCCATCCTCCATCGCCACGATAGTTCATGGCGATAGGTAGCATAGCAATGAACGATTATCCCTATCAAGCATTCTGACTGATAATTGCTCACAGAAACGGAGCGGCACCTCTTTTAACCCTTGAAGTCACTGCCCGTTTCGAGAGTTTCTCAACTCGAATAACTAAAGCCAACGTGAACTTTTGCGGATCTCCAGGATCCGCATTTTTTTATTCTACAGGCCCACAGCAAGAGAGCCTGATAGTAACAGTTACTCAATCCGATCTTTGACAATAAAGAAGTAACACAGCGCCCCGGTGAACGTCACACAGGCCGCGATAACCAGCGCCAGATTAAACGAGTGCGTGGTATCCACTACCCAACCGGTTACGATCGGAGCAAAGGAAGCAAAAACAAAACTGCCAAAGTTTTGAATCCCGGCGATGGAAGCCACTTTTGTTTCTGACACCATCACCTGCACCAGTCCCCATGCAGATGTTCCCGCGAAATGCACGCAGAACAGCGCCATTGAGATAAACGCTACCGCCTGGGCTGGCGAGGAGGATTGCACGACCAGCAACGTGCCTAATGCCGACATCATCAAACCGCAGACAATAGCCGTTTTACGCGTCTTCGCCAGGTCGTAGCCTTTTTTCGCCAGCCGATCGACAACAATACCGTTAACCCACATCCCAACCGCCGCCGCGAGGAAAGGAATCGCCGCCACCCAACCGGTTTTCGCCAGACTGAAACCTTGTTCGGCCTGCAAATAACCGGGCAACCACGCGATGTAGAGCCAGCCTGTATAGTTGACGCCAGAGAAACCTAAAATCATCCCCCAGGTTGTCCGATGCTTAAACAGCGCCAGCCACTCGCTAAATTGTAATTGTGGACGCGGTTTAACCGGCGCGGAGAGATAGGTCCGTTCTTCGTCGGTCAGGACAAACTGCGCCCGGTTGCGATACCACGCGTACCAACAGATCCCAACCAGAATCCCCGCCACGCCGATGATGACGAACATTGCCCGCCAGCCCCATGCCAGCTGCATCAATACAAGAGCAGGAGGCGCAATAGCCTGACCGATAACGGTAGATGAGTTAAAAATCCCCAGCGCCGTGCCGCGTTCTTTTTGCGCATACCAGTCGGTGATCGACTTTACTCCCGCAGGCATAAATGGCGCTTCGCCAATACTCAAACCAATACGCATTAAAATAAAGTGGCTAAAAGAATTAACCATTCCTGTTAATGCCTGCATTAATGACCAGAATATTAAGCCTGCGCCTAAAACTATTCGTGGGCCAAAGCGGTCTAGCAAAATACCGGAAGGGAGTTGTGAAAAACCATAAGACAGAGAAAAGGCAGAAAGCAAAACGCCAAATTCTGTCGCCGATAATCCTAACTCGCCACGAATCGCTTCGCCTGCCACGCTCAATGACGAACGGTCGAGGAAATTAACGATCCCCGCCATAAATAATAAAACCAGGGTCACTGTCTGAATACGACGAATCCGTTGCGGTTTATTACCCGCAACACTGGTTGACACATCAACGTCCATTTTTAGCTCCTTGAGCGGAATTAATCGATTTGATGACTATTCAGAAAATAATTAAGCGAACCGTTATTACCAGTTCCACAATGTGCCATCTTCCAGTCGTGCGACGGGGAGATACGCCGGGTCATACGGATATTTCGCCGCCAGTTTCTCATCGAAAGAAATACCCAGCCCCGGTTCATCGCCTGGGTGCATATAACCTTCATCGAAGCGCCAGCTATGCGGGAAGACTTCAAGCATTTGTTCGGAATAGCCCATGTACTCCTGAACGCCAAAGTTTGGCACCCAGAGGTCAAAATGCAGCGCCGCCGCATGACAAACAGGCGATAAATCTGAAGGGCCATGCGAACCGGTACGTACCTGATAAAGCGATGCAAAATCGGCAATCCGTCGCATCCCGGTAATGCCGCCTGCATGGGTAATCGTCGTGCGAATATAGTCAATCAGCTGCTCTTCGATTAACTGCTTGCAGTCCCAGATACTGTTAAACACTTCACCGACCGCAATCGGCGTCACAGTATGCTGGCGAATCAGACGAAAACATTCCTGGTTCTCGGCAGGCGTCGGATCTTCCATCCAGAACAGGCGGTAATCCTCAATGCTCTTCCCAAAGCGCGCCGCTTCGATAGGAGTCAGGCGATGGTGCATGTCATGCAACAGATGTTCGTTAAAACCGAACTTATTACGCACCGCTTCGAATAACTTCGGCGTAAAATCGAGATACTTTTCTGAAGACCACAACTGCTCTTCTGGCCACAGGCCTTTGGTTGCCGGTTCATACGCCAGTCCTTTGCCCTTCGCCAGGCCATAAGTGGTTTGCATACCCGGTACACCACACTGCACACGAATCGCCTTAAAGCCCATCTGCTGGTGCTTTGCATAGTCTTCAAGGACTTCATCAATCGTACGCCCGGTGGTGTGGCAATAAACCATCACGCCTTCACGAGAAGCACCACCAAGCAGTTGATACAATGGCATATTTGCCGCTTTTGCTTTGATATCCCACAACGCCATATCAATGGCAGAAATGGCTGACATCGTGACGGGGCCACGTCGCCAGTAAGCACCTTTATAAAAGAATTGCCAGATATCTTCGATACGGCTGGCATCGCGGCCAATTAATTGTGGACAAAGATGATCTTTCAGATAAGAAGCGACCGACAATTCGCGCCCATTTAACGTGGCATCTCCTAATCCACAAAGTCCGCTTTCAGTGGTTATTTTAAGCGTAACGAAATTACGTCCTGGGCAAGTAACAAAAACATCTGCAGCAATAATTTTCATTATTGCAATCTCCTGTGTTGTAAATAGACGCTTCAAACTTAATTTTACGCCTACTACCATACAAGAGAGAAAGAGCGATTATTCAACCGTGATCACATTAAAAACAAAAATTCCCACCGAGGAACAAGAATATCCTCAAATTTCATCCACACTATTAATTACTATTGTTAAAACAACACGTTAAATAATCACATAACAAATTCCTCTAAGGAAGAGAGTCATAACAATAACAAATGATAATCATATTTTACTTAATTCAATACGTATCGATATGTTTATTTTAAAAAGATTTTTCGGAATGAGAGATGAAAAGAAGATACACAAACAGGAAGAAATACGATTAATATTGGTCGCGGTAAGGGTAGCCGTTCCTCCCTTCCGCAACCCATTAACCCTTGAAGTCACAGTCTATTTCAGGCATTTCTCAACTCAAAATAACGAAGGCCAATGTGAACTTTGTGGCTCTCCAGGATCCGCTTTGTTTTCCATCAAACAACGGAACTCAGCGCACTGGCAACCTGTTTAAAGCGAGCAAACCGTCGCCTGAGCATGTGTGCTTTTTCTACATTCGGTTCAAGACGAATCACGTTGAGATGCGTGGCCTTCATGGCCTGTTTGAATCCAGAATAAGCCCCTCCTCCTACTGCCGCACACATTGCAGCCGCTCTACAACCTGACTGTTCAATATCGACAATTTCAAGAGGCATGTTGCTGGCATCACAAAACATCTGCATCCAGATTCTGGAATGCGTTGGCCCGCCAGAGAAACGAATCGTTTGCAATGACTTATCAATCTCAATAAGACGGTCCTGATGCAACAAATGAGAAAAGACAATGCCCTGATAAATCGCGTACACCAAATCTTCTCTTTTATGATGCCCACACAGCCCCAAAAATCCCCCGCTTAATGCCTCATGGTAATTCGAGCCAAACAACCACGGGAAAAAGAGAATATCATTCTGCTTCTCATACCCTCGTTCCACCCACTCATTAATCACCCGATAGCTGTCAGGAAGATCCGGTAAAAATTGCTGCAAGAACCATGTCAAATTACTGGCTGATGTAGGGCTTCCCTCATGGGCGAAAAATGTACCTGGAATGCTAAATTTCCCCCATACATAGGGATAATCAGAAGGAATAATGCGATCAAAGATACGCGTTGCAATTGACCAGGTGCCAGCAACCGCACTTAACGTTGTACTGTCATAGATGCCAGAAGTGAGCGCCGCACCAACGACATCAAAAACACCACCAAAACAGGCGTCCGGCGAGAAGCCCACATTGGCTGGCTGCTTCAGATGTCACAACCCCTGCTAAATCAGCGGAGCCAATAATATCGGGAACCTTACCCGCAACTTCCTTAATCTCAAATAGGCGAAAAGTTCAGCATCATAAGCACTGGTATATTGATTATAAAATTACTGCCTGAAATATTGGTTTCTTCACAAAGCCAGTTTGCCAGTAAGCCGTGAACGTATGTAATCATGAACCATCAAAATGGTTCCGATGCGGCCATAATTGTCAGTCTCATGTTTTTTCAACCAATGCAATAGTGCTACAGGGTGCGATGGCCAGAGCTGTTGCAGACTACGGTGATAGCTTTCGCGGTCAATTCCTTGTTCTTTCCAGCTTGCAACCAGTTGTTGTGCGCGAGAATCAGAGGAAACAATGCCGTATCGTAAGGGCTTACCTTGCCGGTCGAGCAGGTACAAACCTTTACCATGAGCAGAAAAACTGATGCCATCAATCTGACTCGCAGTAATATTGTTCTCTGACATCGACAGTGAAATGACCTGGCACGTTACCTTCCATAACGCCTCCATGTCGCGTTCGCAAAAACCAGGACATGGGCTTAACAGAGGTAACACTTGCGAAGAGACACCTATTTCACGTCCTTCTGCCGTATAAATTCCCGCTTTGGTTTCTGTACCACCTAAATCGACACCAATAAAATACCGCTCCATGATCCCTCCTTAGTTTCTAAATATTATCCCAGCCGGCAAGGCGCATTTTCTCTTCAATCCATTGACGTGCATGAATAATTTCTAATAGAGGTTCCGTCGCTTTTTCTGTCCACATTTCTATCAGAAACGTTCCGCGATAATTAAGATTACGCAGAATCTTAAATAATTTAATAAAATCTACACACCCTTCACCAAAAGGAACGTCACGAAATTGCCCTGGAGAATCAGGCGTTACTGGGTACGTATCTTTAAGATGGATTGCGGCAATTCGATCAATCCCCTTTACCAGCTCACTTTCCAGTTCATTACCCCATGCGGTCAGATTGCCAACATCCGGATAAACGGTAAACCAAGGGGAATTAATTTTTTGTATCCAGGACTTTCCATTTACTAATAGAATTAATAAATGGCGTATCCATGATTTCTACAGCACACATAACTTGTGCCGCTGCGGCCTGTTCAGCTGTCCAGGCCATCGCATCTTCAAACCAGGCGATAGTTTCTTCATTCTGCGGCTCATAATAAACGTCATAGCCTGCCAGTTGGATTGTTCGAATCCCCAAATCCTGCGCCAGGCGTAACGCCTTCAACATAATCGTACGCGCCTGCTGACGAGTATCTCTATCATGGCTACCAAATGGAAAACGCCGGTGAGCAGACAGGCACATTGTCGGAATACGGATCCCCGTTTGCTGAATGGCGCTAATAAGCTCCATACGCTCGGTGAGCGACCAGTCCAGGCGGGCGAGTCGTTCATCATTCTCATCTACCGACATCTCAACAAAATCAAAACCGCAAGATTTAGCCAGGGCTAGTTTCTCTACCCAACTGGTATTCCTGGGTAGCGCTTTTTCATAAATACCTAACGGGTGGCGTCGCATTATTTTCCCTCACGAGTGATCAATTGTTGTTGAAAGATTTTCCGGCTCTTATTCATGTCACGCTGCAACTGCCATTTTTGTTTGATGAATTTAAATGCCAATGCGGCGATCAATGTGATCCCCCATACCGCCAGATTGAAATGCAAACTAAGTCCCAACAGACTAAGGCCGGTAGCAATAACCTGAAGCACAAGTAAGGCACAAAAAACATGACTGACTTTACCCGCCCCACCGAATGGATCTGTGCCTCCCAATACAATTGCAAGAACCGTCAAGAGCAAATAGGAATCGCCATAGCCCATACGCGCCGAATTAAATCGCGCGAGCATAATAAGACCTGCTAATACACACAACATGCTGGATATAGCATATATAGCAATTAATACGCGGTCGGTGCGAATACCGCTAAACCATGTGGCGTTAATATTACTGCCACACATATAAATCGTTTTTCCCGTACGGGTTTTGCCGAGGAACAGAGCTAAAGCAACGGTGGTGACGATAAAAATCATCATCGGTACTGGGATCCCCATGATAACTTCAGACCCAATACTGCGGACTACTGGTGGCATACCACTTAAAGCTGCCCCCTTAGTCAGGTAAATTCCGATACCACTAATAATGGTCATGCTCCCAATGTGACCAAAATAGGGTGAGCGCCTATATGAGAAATAATTAACCCAGTAATAGCTCCAATGATGATGGCAATAAGCATCGCCCCGACAATAGCCAGGAAGAGCCAAAACAACTGGCTACCTGTAGATGCATCTGCGGGTACATATTGAATCAACACCCAGGCCATAAACAGGCTGGTCAGATTCGCAGTACCGATGATTGCCAGATTAAGCCCCCCCGCTCAACATCGGTATAAACATCGCAAATGTGAGCAACCCAAGCTCTGGCAATTGAAATGCAATGCTCAGAAAAGTATTGTCGGTGAAAAAACCGCCCCGGCATTGCCAGACTAAATAACACCACCGCAATAAAACATATTGATAATAAGCCTGAACTGGTACCATCTAGTGGAAAAAATATCCGCTTGTTCATTTCGATCCTCCCGTTAGACGAAACCAACATCAGTTTCTTTACGCTTTTTGTAATGGGTCACACAAATCGCCGAGACAATAACCACCCCAATAACGATATTGACGAAATAACTCGAGACACCAATCAAATTAAGGCCGTTTTTAAGAATACCGATAAGAAATACGCCCATAAGCGTACCAATGACCGTACCACGTCCGCCTGATAAACTGGCACCGCCCAATACCGCTGCAGCCAGCACATCCAACTCTCCGCCAACCAATGCATTCGGCACAACTTCACTCATACGGTAAGCTTGCAGCATTCCACCAATTGCTGCAGCGGCACCAAGATAACCGTAAGCAAACAGATAAATTAGCGACACCCGAATCCCAATACGTCTTGCTGATTCGGTATTCCCTCCCACGGCATAAAGCTGACGCCCAATATGGGTTTTGTTCATTATCACCCACGTCAGAAATGCCATTCCCAGCATAACCACTAACGGTAATCCGATCTGGTAATCTTCTCCGCC